>OJHJ01000246.1_pt1 | contig 29995 bp, 24 predicted proteins | sample 1595201 | NCBI WGS metagenome assembly OJHJ01 (sample SAMN05416832, study PRJEB24817) | seawater metagenome | isolation source: Sea water | place: Canada:Atlantic | collected 2013-07 | reverse complement strand
CCGCAAAGACATAGCACTGGAACTGCGCCGCGGTCGCGCGGGCAATCGCCAGCTCTGCGTCACGGTCGGTGGTGCCGGTCAGAACCGGTGTCAGCAGAACCTCGACGCCTTGGCTGGTCAACTGGCGCGTGGTTTCGGGGAACCACATGTCATAGCAGATCGACAAGCCGAAACGCCCGACTTCCGGCACGTCGAACACACAGAATTCGGTGCCTGCCGCGATGCCGGATTCATAGGGCCGGAACGGGAACATCTTGGCGTAGCGGCGGATGATCTCGCCCTCGGGGTTGATCACCACGGCGGTGTTGTACACGCGCCCGTCCTCGGGGTTCTTGAGGAACATGGAGCCGGGGATCAGCCAGACACGGTGCTTGCGTGCAGCGGCCTGAAACACCTCGAGCGTTTCATTCTCGGGAGGCAATGCAAACCGGTCAAGCGGGCCAAAGGGGGCCAGCTCGGAAAACAGGACCATCTGGGTCCAGGGAAAACGCGCCATCAGGATGTCCAGTCGCTGGATCATGCCATCGACGTTGGACTCCAGCGCGTTGACGTACATCTGCACGCCTGCAATCGCAAAAGGTGTCATAACTTGTCACTCCGTCCAAACGGGCGGAAGGGGCCGGAAATACTCCGCCCATACGCCCAAGGTGACAAGTCCATACTCCCATTGTTGGGAATATTAAACACGTGACGTGATGGCGAACCCACCGTCATTTGCATGGCTTCTATGCGTAACATGCACAAACTAATCTGTTACACCACCGCTGCTTTGCGGGCCGCACGTGCATTGCGGCCCCGTTGCATGACGACCACGAGGGCCAGCAACAACAGCGCAGGGATAAACATCCAGTATTTACTTGGGGTTGCGACGGGTTTGAGCACGCGCAGCACCTCTTGGTCCCAATCCAGACCCGCCGATTGCGCGGCAGAGTTGTACAGAACGTCGTCGATGAACATCTGGTCGCCCTCGACACGTGTGATCACGCCGGCAGCCTCCAGCCGTTCTTCGCCCGTGGAGCCTTCGTTGATGGGCAGAAGGGCGACAAATTCGATCGGATCACCCAGATCATTGATACCCGCGACGCGCAGGCGCAGATCCTCTCCAAGCGGTGTGTCGGCCGCGGCCTGCACAATCTCGGCCGGTGCTTCTTCGGTATAGGGCGGAAAGACCATATCCATCCAGAAACCGGGCCGGAACAGGGTAAAGGCGATCAGCAAGAGGGCAATCGTCTCGTAGAAGCGGTTCCGCGCAAGGAACCAGCCCTGGGTCGCCGCTGCAAACAACAGCATCGCAAAGGTCGCGACAATGAAGACGAATATACCCTGCACCATCGTCACATCAATCAGCAGAAGTTCGGTGTTGAAGATGAACAGGAACGGCAGCGCCGCCGTCCGCAAGCTGTAGAAGAACGCGACGACACCGGTCTTGATCGGATCCCCACCGGACACAGCCGCGGCGGCAAAGCTCGCCAGCCCGACCGGAGGCGTCACATCAGCCATGATGCCAAAGTAGAATACGAACAGGTGCACGGCGATCAGCGGCACGATCAGACCGTTCTGCTGCCCCAGTGTCACAATGACAGGTGCCAGCAGGGCCGACACAACGATATAGTTCGCCGTTGTCGGCAACCCCATCCCAAGGATCAGCGACAGGATCGCGGTCAGGAACAGGATCGCAAGGATATTGCCGCCCGACAGAACCTCGACCACATCGGCAAGCGCCGAGCCAACGCCGGTCTGGCTGACGACGCCCACGATGATACCGGCGGTTGCCGTGGCGATACCGATACCGATCATGTTGCGCGCCCCGACGACCAAGCCGTCGATCAGGTCACGCACCCCCGCGACCACATCATTGGCAAACTGGCTTTCGCCCCGGAAAATCGCCATCAGCGGGCGCTGTGTCACGAGGATAAAGATCATGTAGGTCGTGGCCCAGAACGCCGACAGGCCAGGGGACAGACGATCCACCATCAAGGCCCAGACCAGCACGACAATCGGCAGGATAAAATGCAGGCCCGACCGCACCGTTGGACCGGGCAAGGGCAGACGCGTCACCGGCTCGTTCGGATCATCCAGTACCAGCGGCTCTTCCTTCGACCCGATATACAGCAGACCGGCATAGACCGCGGTCAGCAAGGCAAAGATGATATAGCCCGCGCTGTTCGGGAAGGCAGGACGCAGCCAGCCCATGCCATAGTAGACAGCAAAGCTCAGCGCGCAGATGCAGGCGATGATAAAGGCGGACACCAGCAAGCGCTGCACAATCGGCTTCGGCGTATAGGGGCGTTCCAACCCGACCATACCGGCCTTCAGCGCTTCGAGGTGCACAATATACACCAGCGCGATGTAAGAGATCACCGCGGGCAGAAACGCGTGTTTCACCACATCGAAATAGGGGATGCCCACATATTCAACCATCAGGAAGGCCGCGGCCCCCATGACGGGCGGCATGATCTGACCATTGACCGAAGACGCAACCTCGACCGCGCCGGCCTTTTCAGAGCTGAACCCCACCTTTTTCATCAGCGGAATGGTAAATGTCCCCGTGGTCACGACGTTGGCGATAGAGGAGCCGGAAATCAGCCCCGTCATGGCAGAGGACACAACAGCAGCCTTCGCAGGCCCGCCTTTCATGTGGCCCATCATGCTGAAGGCAACCTGGATGAAATAGTTACCGGCACCGGCCTTATCCAGCAGCGCGCCGAACAGGACGAAGAGGAATACGAAAGACGTCGAGACACCAAGCGCGATGCCGAACACACCTTCGGTGGTGATCCACTGGTGGTTCACGATCTCGGAAAGAGAGTTACCCTTATGCGCGATGATATCCGGCATCATCGGCCCCAAGACGTTATAGACAAGGAAGACCGACGCAACGATCATCAGCGCAGGCCCAAGAGCGCGGCGCGTTGCCTCTAGCAGGATCATGATGCCGATCACGAAAACAACCGTATCTTGCATGTTCGGCGCACCGACACGGCCCGAGATTTCGCGATAATACACAAACAGATACAATGCAGCCGCCGCGCCAACCAGCGCCAAGGCCCATTCCCACAAGGGGATACGGTCTTTGGGCGATCCAAGCACGACACATGCGACAATGACGATGGCGACCAGCGGGATCCACCAGGTCGGCGTGCCGTCTTTGGCCGCGACCATGAACAGATAGGCCAGCACGACGGGCACGATAATCCCCAGCCCCAGTTGCACCTTGGTGCGCGCGGCGGGGAAGGCGGCGATGCCAAGGAAGATAGCAAAGGCCAGGTGGATTGACCGGGCTTCGGTGTCGTTAAAAACACCCCAGCCGAAAACAAAAGGAAGCGGGGAGGCGATCCACAGCTGGAACAGCGACCACGCCAGCGCGGTCAACGCCAGAAAGACGCCAACGCTACCGGTCGCTGACCTGCCGCCCGTGTCCGAAGACGCGACAAGTTCGTCCAGTTCGCTTTGGCTCAGCCCGCCTTTTCCGGCGGCTTCGGCTTCTACAGCGGCGGCTTGGTGTTGATCGTTCTGTGACATCTTCGTCCCCTTGGTGGCCCCGTATCAGGACAGGTGCACGTTTATTGTCGGTCGACTGCGGTCGTTGCCGCAGGATGCGAACGCGAGGCTGTCCTCGCGTTCGCGAATGGTCAAGCGGCGGGCTTATTCAATCCAGCCACGCTCTTTGTAGTACTTCGCCGCACCATCATGCAGAGGGGCGGACAGACCGTCTTTGATCATCTCTTCTTCTTTGAGGTTCTCAAACGCGGGGTGCAGCTTTTTGAAGCGGTCAAAGTTGTCGAACACAGCTTTTACAACTTCGTATACGACTTCTTCGTCCACATCAGCGGAGGTCACAAAGGTCGCTTTCACGCCGAATGTTTTCACATCCGCGTCGGTGCCTTTGTACATGCCACCGGGGATGGTGGAGTATGCGTAGAAGGGGTTATCGGCGACCAGCTTGTCGATCGCTTCGCCTTCAACCGGCACCAGCTTGGCGTCGACGGTGGACACGGCTTCCTGGATCGACCCGTTGGGGTGGCCCACGGTGTAGATGATCGCGTCGACCTTGTTATCGCCCAAAGCGGCGGCCTGCTCGGCTGGCTTCAGCTCGGATGCGAGCGCGAAGTCATCCATTGTCCAGCCTTTGGCGTCCAGAACGACTTCCATCGTGGCGCGCTGACCGGAACCGGGGTTACCGACGTTGACGCGTTTGCCTTTCAGGTCGTCAAAGCTTTCGATGCCGGAATCGGCACGCGCGATGACGTTGAAGGGTTCGGCGTGTACGGAAAAGACCGCGCGCTCTTTGTCGAACTTGTCGCCTTCGAACTGCGAAGACCCGTTGTACGCGTGGAACTGCCAGTCGGACTGGGCAACACCCATGTCCATGTCACCCGCCTTGATGGCGTTGATGTTGGCGATGGAACCACCGGTGGACGGAGCGGTACATTTCAGGCCGGTTTTGGCGCTGTCACGGTTTACCAAGCGGCAGATCGACTGACCCACAACAAAGTAGACGCCGGTCTGGCCGCCGGTCCCGATGGTGATGAATTTCTCCTGCGCGGTGGCGGCGGTACCCGCGACCAGTGCAGAGGCGATGGCGATGGACTTGAAAATAGTCATTTGAAGTCTCCCAACTTAATTGTCTGAACACACGTCATTGATGCGCATGCTCTCCGTCATGGTTGAAATGAGCGCAGATATTCCGAAGCAAAACAAGCTGATTTATTGCGATTTTTCCCCGAAATAATGCTCTGACCCTGTGCGAATCGCGGCGTGAAATCATGAATTATTTTCACTATGCGGTACACATGGCACCCGTCATTTAGGGGACGCGGATGGTAAATCGCAACGCGAAAAACGATGTAATAAACTGATTTTCCATATTTATTTCACTTCCCCCAATCCCGTGCCTAAAAATACTAGCGCGCAGCGGCACAAAATCAAAACTGCGGGCCGGAATATGCGCCGGACATCTGCCTTCGCCGCGCGGTACTTTCAGGTTATTTGTGCTATATAACCGAAAAAGCAGCGATTTTCGACCCAGACGCGCGAGCAGGAGCCCCACATGAAAGCACTCAAATCCCTCGGCCGCTTTGGCCTTTTTGCGACTGTCGTCGTCCTTTTCGGCGTGTTCGCGATGCTCACAGCGCTGTGGTCGTGGTGGATGGTTCTCCCGTCGGTGATCTTCGGCATCCTCGCGGGTATGGGGGTGTACGACCTGATCCAGACCAAACATTCGATCCTGCGCAACTATCCGGTGCTGGGGCACATGCGGTTTTTCTTTGAAGGTATCCGCCCGGAAATCAGGCAGTATCTGATTGAATCCGATCAGGACGAAGAACCCTTCAGCCGTGATGACCGGTCGCTGGTCTATCAACGCGCCAAAGGCGTGGAAGACGCGCGGCCTTTCGGCACGCGGATGCGGGTCTATGATGCGGGGTATTCATGGGTCACCCATTCGGTCCAGCCGGTCCATATCACCGACACGGATTTTCGCGTGACCATCGGCAACAAGGACTGCAAGCAGCCCTATGACGCGTCGATCTACAATATCTCGGCGATGAGCTTTGGGTCGCTATCGGCAAATGCGATCAGCGCCCTGAACAAGGGGGCCAAGATGGGCCAGTTCGCCCATGACACCGGCGAAGGCGGGATCAGCCGCTATCACCGCGAGGGGGGCGGAGACCTGATCTATGAAATCGGGTCGGGCTATTTTGGCTGCCGCACAGAAGACGGGCAGTTCGACCCCGACAAATTCAAGGAGCAGGCCGCAAGCGACCAGATCAAGATGATCGAGCTTAAGTTGAGCCAGGGTGCCAAACCCGGTCATGGTGGCATGCTGCCCGCGTCGAAGATCAGTGCCGAGATCGCGGCGGCACGGGGCATCCCGATGGGGCACGACTGCATCTCGCCCGCTGCCCATTCGGCGTTCACCTCTCCTGTGCAGATGATGGAGTTTCTGGGCAAGCTGCGCGATCTGTCGGGCGGCAAGCCTGTGGGGTTCAAGCTGTGCATCGGCCACCAGCGTGAATTCATGTGTATGGTCAAGGCGATGCTGGACACGGGGATCGTGCCTGACTTTATCGTCGTCGACGGCACCGAAGGCGGCACGGGCGCTGCCCCGCTTGAATTCGCCAACCACGTCGGCATGCCGATGGTCGAGGGGCTGACCTTTGTACACAACACCCTGCGCGGTGCCGGTATTCGCGATCAGGTGAAACTGGGCGCGGCTGGCAAGGTCGTATCAGCCTTTGATATCGCCCGTGCGCTGGCTTTGGGCGCGGATTGGTGCAACTCCGCCCGCGGGTTCATGTTTGCGGTGGGCTGTATCCAGGCACAGGCGTGCCACACCAATCACTGCCCCGTCGGCGTCGCGACCCAAGACCCCACGCGCCAACGCGCCTTGGATGTGGATGACAAAAGCCAGCGTGTCGCGCGGTTCCACCGCAATACGCTGATGGCCTTGGGCGAGATGACAGGCGCCGCCGGTCTAGAGCACCCCAGCGATTTCCTCCCCCGCCATATGATGATGCGGCAAAGCGATAACAGCATGGTGCAGGGTGATCAGGTCTATGGCTACCTGCCCGAAGGCTATCTGCTGGATGATCAATCGCCCGACTATAACGGCAATAAAACCCGTTGGGCGCGGGCGCAGGCCGACAGCTTTGTACCGTTTGATTAAACGCACCCAAGACCGGAAACACAAAAGGCGCGCAGGTTTCCCGGCGCGCCTTTCATTTTGACGACAGAGCTTACTTTGCTTCTTCAGCGACCGCGGCAGCGACGGAGGCTTCGAAAATCCCAAGCCCCTCTTCGATGATCGCATCCGACGCGGTCAGCGGCACCATCACACGCACGGCGTTGCCCTGCATGCCACAGCTCAGCAGCAGCAGACCGCGCTTGAGCGCGTGCGCAATAACACGTTTGGTGAAATCACCGTCCGGTGTCGCCGTGTCAAAGTCGGTCACAAACTCGACCGCGACCATCGCACCAAGACCGCGGATATCCCACATGCGGAAAGGCGCAGAGCGTGCGCCGATCTCGGCAAAGCGCGCCTTGAGGTGGTCACCCATGTCCAGCGACCGCTGCAGCAGGCCTTCTTCCTCGATCGCCTCGATCGCGGCAAGCGCTGCGGCACAGGCGACGGGGTTGCCCCCGTAAGTGCCACCCAGACCGCCGGGGATCATCGCGTCCATCACATCAGCGCGGCCAATCACACCCGCCAGTGGATAGCCACCCGCCATCGACTTTGCGACGGTGATCAAATCGGGGGTAACGCCGGAGTGTTCGATGGCGAACCATTTGCCGGTCCGGCCAAAGCCCGCCTGCACTTCGTCGGCGATCAGCATTATACCGTGCTGGTCACAGATCTCGCGCAGCTGGTGCATCATCTCGAACGGCACGGGGGTATAGCCACCCTCGCCCAAGACGGGCTCGATGATGATGGCGGCCACACGTTCGGGCTGCGCATCGGTCAGGAAGAGGTTTTTCAGGCCGGTGATCGCATCCTCGACCGTGATCCCGTCGCGAGGCGATGGGAAAGGCGCGCGGAAGATATCGGACGGGAAGGGACCAACGTCTTTTTTGTAAGGAGAGATTTTACCCGTCATCCCCAGCGTCAGCAGCGTGCGCCCGTGGTAGCCGCCGGTAAAGGCGATCACACCGGGGCGGCCGGTTGCAGCCCGCGCGATCTTGACCGCGTTTTCCACCGCCTCGGCACCGGTTGTCACCAACAGCGTTTTCTTGGGCGCGTCACCGGGGGCCAGCGCGTTCAGCTTTTCCGCCAGTTCGATATAGGGGGCGTAGGGCACAACCTGAAAGCTGGTGTGCGTGTATTGGTCTTCTTGCGCCTTGGCTGCCGCGATCACCTTGGGGTGACGGTGGCCGGTGTTCAGCACGCCGATGCCGCCAACGAAGTCGATGTAGCGGTTGCCATCCACATCCCAAAGTTCCGCGTTCTCGGCGTATTTCGCATAGATCGGCGCCGCAGAGGCAACGCCACGTGGAACAGCCTGTTCACGGCGGGCGATCAACTGAGCGTTGGTTTCGACAGATACGTTTGCATCAAGCATGTCGGGCACGACGCTGCTTTTTGCCGGTTTCTTTGCAGCGGCCTTGCGCGGCTGCTTTTTGACAGTACTAGGCATATACAAATCCTCTTGTTGAAACGCGACCCGCGTTTAAAATCCTCTTATTGCGTTTAATTTAATTGTCAATATAGATTTGCCTCAGCGCGCGTCAGTTGAATCGCATGCGCCAAAATTTGCCTGTGATCGCACCAAGATACGGGTTAGGTAGCTGACAGAAATAATCCGGGGACCGGACGTGGACATAGGTCAAAGACTAAGATCGATTCGAGAAGAACGCGGCCTGTCTCAGCGCGAACTGGCGACCAAGGCAGGGCTGACCAACGGCACCATCTCCCTGATCGAGAAGAACAAGACGAGCCCCTCGGTCGCGTCCTTGAAAAGCCTGCTGGACGCGATCCCGATCAGCATGGCTGAATTCTTTTCAACGCTGGAAGATACGCAATCGCCCAAGGTCTTTTACCGCGAGAGCGAGTTTACCAAAGTCTCTCCCACCTATGACGGTCAGGTGTCATTGCGCCAGCTTGGCAATGCGGAGCAACACTCCTTGCAAGTGCTGCACGAAACCTACCCGCCTGGCGCGGATACAGGCCCCGAACTGCTGGTGCATGAGGGCGAAGAGGCTGGTGTGGTTATTTCCGGAGAGATCGAGGTGACGGTCGATGATGCCGTCGCCGTGCTGGCACCGGGGGATGGCTATCTTTTTGACAGCCGCTTGCCGCACCGGTTCAGAAACATCGGCGACGTACAATGCATTGTCGTAAGTGCATGTACGCCGCCGAGTTTTTGACTTCGTTTTCTTGACGTGCGGATGGCCCGCACTAAACCTTTGATTATCGTTCGTCGTCGCGCCGGGAATGGCTATGCAATGACGATCTTTGGCGCTTTTTCTCTTCGCTGCCCCGTTGCGTGGTCAGCGAAACGATAGCGATTGCGGCCAAAGCGAGAATCAAAAATGAAGCGATAAACAAATCTGTCGTCATTGATGCCTCCTATTCGCTTGTGTGGCTCGTTCAGGAAACTAACAGCCCACGGGTCACATGGTTCCACAGGCTGGAGGGCGCAATTGCTGCATTGCAGAGTTTGCGCGGCGCTTTGCTGAGACGGCGAATGTCGCCTGACATACGCGATCGAGACCACATCCATCGCGAAACCACCGAAAGTCCCATGAATCCCGCAGGTTGCACCCCAACAGGCCCCGCTGGCTGGGACGCGAAGGATTCACCGCCGACATACTGAAAATAAATTTAATTTTACCGAGTTTTCTGCGCCGAACCCTCAGTAGTCGTAGACTTCTTTCGCCTGCAGCGGCACGTGGAATTCAACGCTCAGCGTATAGGTGCCCTCTTCATCGATGATCTCTACCTGCCCGTTCAACTGACGCGAGAACGCGTTGATCAACCGGGAACCAAGGCCGGTCCCTGCTTCGGGATCAATATTGCCGGTGGTGTTCTTAACAAACAGCAACGCCATTTCCGGCTGGGTATGAGACAGGCTCACCTCGATATGTCCCTTTGCCTTGCCGTCGGCGGCGACATATTTCAGCGCATTGGTAATCGCCTCGGACACCAGCAACGTCAGCGGTGCGGCGTCGTCGGGGTCAAGCTGAACCGCCTCGTAGTTTTGCGACACCGTCACGCCAGAGCCGGACGGCAGACCTACGCTAAGGAGCTGGTTCACGATCTCATGCATGAGCGCGCCACCATCGACACGGGTCAGGTTGTCGTTCTGGTAAAGGCTTTTGTGCACTGTCGCGAGGCTGAGGATCCGGTCCTGCAAACGCTGCAGCACGCGTTTCGCATCCGATGTGGTCGCCTGACGGATCTGCATGTTCATGATAGAAGAGATCAGCTGAAGGTTATTCTTCACCCGATGATGCACTTCTTTCAGCAGAATATTCTTTTGGCGCAGGTTGTCTTCTAGCGACGCCTCATCCCGCAGGATCGATTCCGCCATACCGACAAAGGCATGCTCCATATTCACGATCTCGGTCGGGACGACACCCCCCAAGGGCGTGCGCGGCAGAGTTCTGTTCAACGCGAAATGGCGCATCTGCCGACCAAGTTTGCGGATGTGTTTAATGGCCAGACGGTTCAGCGCCCAGAAGGCCACGACAAGGCTTGCCAGCCACATCGCCACCGGCAGCACGAAGCTAAGCGTTGTCATCGCCCCCGCCTGAAGCAGCGGGGAATCCTCGGGCCAGACGCTCATGGCGTAGGCAACACCGGGGACGATGGGCAAAACGGCATAGACGCGGTCCTGCCCTTGCTGGTTGGCATCATGGAAGACGCGACCAGACTGGCCCACATACCATTTCAACGCGGCAAAGGAGGGCAGCTCTTGCTCGGCCGCTTCAACACCATTTTTGGTCGTCAGGATGTCGCCCTGCGCGTTGAAGGTCAGCATCGCGATCGGCTGCGACCCTGTCTCGGGCACCGGTGCGTCGTGAAAAACCTTTTCGGGAATGGACAGGTTGATAAAGCCGATCAGCTCTTCTTCCACCTTAAGCGGGTTGGTGACGATCAGCACCGGTTCCTTGCTTTGCGCCGGCGTGCTGGTGACATTCGCCATGCGACTTTTGTGTTCGATCATCTTTTGAAATACAGGCCGGTCCGACACGTTTCCCGAAACGCCTGTCGACACACAATCCATCCGCCCGTCGTTTTGGATGAAGCTTGCGACTGTATAAAGGTCGGAGGATTGCTGATATTCGCGCATGAAGGCGCTGCAGGATACATTGTCAGACTTGATCAGTTTGACCACGGACGCCAAAGCCGCCGCTGCGCCGAACGCTTCCTGTATGGTGCTGCTTTCCTTCGCCGAGGCTTGCTCTGTAATGGCAAGCAGCGACAGTTCGGCATTCTCGAGGTTCTGCTCCGCAATCTCTCGCGTCTGAACAACGGCGATCAAACCGATGGGCAGCAACGCAAGCGAAAGGAAAAGCAGCACGCGAAACGCGAGGCCCCGAAAGATATTTGTGGACAGAAACCCCGACGTCACGATCAGAAAGAAGACACTTTAGATGCCGAGATAACCGACATCGTCGCATCATCCGTCATTTCGAGACTTTCGTCATCGCGCAGGCCCATCAGCTCAGCCAGTCGCGCACGGGCACGGTTCGTCCGGCTTTTGATCGTACCGACGGCCACGCCACACATCTCGGCGGCTTCCTCGTAGGAAAAGCCTGATGCACCGACCAGCAGCAATGCTTCGCGCTGTTCGTCTTTCAGCAAACCCAGAGCTTTGCGGAAATCGGTCATTTGCATATGCCCGTCATGCGCTGGCTTTTCGGCAAGGCTTTCGGTGAACACACCATCCACATCAGCGACCTCGCGGTTGGCTTTACGACGGGAAGAATAATAGGTGTTCCGCAAAATTGTGAAGAGCCAGGCGCGCATATTTGTGCCGACTTCAAATTTTTCGATGTTGGTCCAGGCTTTGACCAGAGTATCCTGAACCATGTCATCCGCGACGGCACCGTTCCGGGTCAGGCTGATGGCAAAGGCGCGCATGGCGGGCAAATGCTCCACCAGTTGGTCGCGGGGATCAGAATTGCTCATCCTTTTTTACCAGCGTTTTTATCCTGTTCTTTCAACTGATTAAGCAGGTCTTTAAATTTATCGGGAATCCCTTCTTCCATCGTCTCGTCATAAACGCGGCGAAGATTTTCGTCGATAAAGCGCTCACGCTCGTCGTTTTGGCCTGATTGCATGAACAAGTTTCCTGCCTTCTTTAAATACTGTATTTATACATATGACACGGAACCAAACACAGCGTTAGGGGGTTTGGTTCCAGAAATATTTTAAAAGGACGACAATAAATGACGGATGTCACCGAAACACCAAGTGTCAGCGATGCGTTGGGTGAATGCCTTCCTTACCTGCGTCGCTACGCGCGCGCACTGACCGGCAGCCAGAACAGCGGCGACGCATTTGCAGCCGCCTCGCTCGAAGCGATTTTGACGGACCGGTCGGTTCTGGATGGTGTAGACACCCGCACAGGTGTGTTCCGCGTTTTGTACGGCATCTGGGCCAGCGCCGGTGCGCCTGTCGAAGAAGGTGAAAGCGGCCCCCGCGCCAAGGCGCAAAAGCACCTCGCCAAGCTGACCAACCACAGCCGCGAAGCGTTGCTGCTGCACACGATCGAAGGGTTCTCCTTTAAGGAAGTCGGCCAGATCATCGGTGTTGAAGAAGGCGAAGCCAGCGAGCTGGTGCAGATTGCCCGCCGCGAAATGGCAGATAGTGTTACCGGTTCGGTCATGATCATCGAGGACGAGGCGATTATCGCGATGGACATCGAATCCATCGTCGCCGAAATGGGCCACCGTGTGACCGGTGTTGCGCGCACGCGTGACGAAGCTGTCAAACTGGGCAAAGCGGATGTGCCGGACCTGATCCTTGCGGATATCCAGCTGGCCGATAACTCCTCCGGGATCGATGCCGTGAACGACCTGCTGCGCGATTTGGGTAACCGTCCGGTGATCTTCATCACCGCATTCCCCGAGCGCCTGCTGACCGGTGACAAGCCCGAACCCGCATTCCTGATCTCCAAGCCCTACACGGTGGATCAGGTCGTATCGGCTGTTTCGCAAGCGATGTTCTTCTCGTCGACAGAAACGCTGCACAGCTAAACCGGCATACACGCAAACAAACGAGGCCGCGGTGGTTCCACCGTGGCCTTTTTTTATCGATCCTGTGGGACGCAAGCCACGCCTTTAAGGAACTTATATCTACAGGGCGCGTTTGGTTGGTGAACACATGAATAATGGAGACCACCATGGCCAAGGACGTAACCAACACAAGCAACCTGTCTGTCGATGATATCTCGGTCCAGCTGGCCGTTTTGAAAGACGACATCGCGTCGCTGACAAGCACGATGGCCGATCTGACCAAAGCCAAAAGCGCTGAAGCCGCCAACCAGGCGAAATCCACAGCGCAGGATTTGGCGAACTCCGGCCGTGACAAGGCATTGGAAGCGCAGCAAACAGCCGAAGACTTTGTACGCACACAACCAGCCGCCGCATTGGGTATCGCTGCGGGTGTCGGCTTTATCGCCGGTCTGTTCGCGACACGCCGCTAATGTTCGAATATGTGACGGATAGGGTTGCCCAAAAGGCAACCCGAACGGCGCAAACTGCCGCCATCGGCTTTGGCGCAATGCTCTGCCTGATTGTGGGCGGGGCGTTTCTTGCCGTCGCCGCGTGGCTGTTCTTGCTTACCATCACCACACCGCTGGTAGCCTGTCTGATTATGGGCAGCCTGTTTTTCGGTATGGGTCTTGTATTGATTGCGGCCCTGTCGATCCGGGCTCGTGCAATCCGGCGGCAGAAACGCGAAGCCGCCTTACGCGCACAGGCGATGCAACAGGCGCAAGCCACCGGCGGCGTCGGCGGAATCGCCGCGATCATCACGGCTTTCGTCAACGGTCTGAACGCAGGGAAGCAAGCGCGTCGCTAATGCCTTGCACCATGGTGTCATTGGTGAAAGGCCGGTCTACGACGGAGTAGATGTAGGTGTCGGGAATGCTTTGACCTTCGCCATATAGAACATAGGCGACATCTTTCGTGGGCAGGTCTGCGGCAAAGAGTTCCGACAGGTCATTCGACGTGCCGGACACAAGTGCCACGGCCTGAGACGAACAGCTGCGCAGTTCAGAGACAAAAGCGGAAAGGGTTTCGGACACAGACAATGCGGCGTCACCGAATGCCTGTTCCAGCATGTCGATCACATCCGCCCGAACGATCGGGTCAGTATCGAATACGAAAAAAGGAATCACATCGCGCCTTTCTACTCCCGCGAAGGTAGCAATATTTCCAAAGCGCCGCGTTAAACTATGACATACGAGTTAGGAATTTTTTCATGGGTATCGATTGCCGCTATTGTCCGCTTCACAAAAAGGACGCCTTTGTCACCATGACAAGGGAAGAGCTTGAGTTCATGCAAAAATTCAAGGTCGGTGAGCTTAGCGTCGACCCCGGCACGACAATCCTGATGCAGGGGTCCAACTCCCCCCAACTCTATACGGTGCTGTCCGGCATGGGCATCCGGCATAAGTCGCTGGATAATGGTGAACGGCAGGTCATTAACTTTGTCTTCCCCGGCGATTTCATGGGGCTTCAGGCCGGTATGCTTGGCGAAATGGGCCACAGCGTAGAGGCACGGACACATATGCGCATGTGCGTGTTCAACCGCTCGGACTTCTGGACCTTTTTCCGCAGCAATCCCAGCCGTGCGTTCGATATCACATGGCTCGCCGCGATAGAGGAGCATTTCCTTGGCGAAACGCTTGCCACTGTCGGCCAACGCACCGCGCTGCAAGCGGTGTCATGGGCGATGCTCAAGTTCTTTGAACGCGGGATGGGGCTGGGGTTGGTGACAAATAACACAATGACCCTGCCCTTCACGCAACGCGATCTGGCGGATGCTTTGGGTCTATCGCTTGTTCATACCAACAAAACCCTCGCGAAGCTGCGGGACCAGCAACTCGCGTCCTGGTCGGATCAGGTGCTGCAGGTCAATGACCTCGACAAGCTCGCCGACGTCGCCGAGACAGAGCGCAGCAAACCGGCCAAGCGCCCCTTGATGTAGGCGCTATTCCTCGCTCACACTGACCAGATTATCCGCAACATAGGCCCCGCGTTTGCCAAGCGGCCGGTCACGGCCAATGGTGCTGTCAGGGCGCGTGCGCAGTTCAACCTGCGCGTTCCACGACGCCCCCATCAGTACCAGAAAACTGCTGATCCACAGCCAGACCAGCATGGCGATCACAGCGCCAATAGACCCGTAGACCTGATTGTAATTGCCGAAGTTCGCAACGTAATAGCTGAACCCGATCGACACCACCGCCCATGAAAACACCGCGAAAACGGCCCCCCATGTCAGCCAGCCAATGCGCGCCGCACGACGGTTCGGACCAAAGCGGTACAGCACCCCAACACCGGCCAATAGCACCAGTATCGCGATGCTCCAGCGGATGATCTCGGCGACGAAATAGCCGAATACCCCCAGGGGGATGAACGACAGCACAATCGGTGCGATCACCACAGTGATCAGCGCAATCAGCCCCACCATCACCAAGGTAAAGGTCAGCATCAGCGCCCGCAGATAGTGCCGCGCGGCGTTGCGATTGCGTTCACTATACACGCTGTTCAGGCCGATCATCATCGCGCCCACACCTGCCCGCGCCGACCACATCGCCACCAGAACCGAAGCCGCACCAGCCCACCCCAGTTTGCCGGTGCTGGTCGTGACCAACGACACCACCTGATCATTGAGAATATCATAGACGTCATCGGGCAGCAGACCGCGCATGTCTTCCAGCTGGGCGATGACAACCACAGGGTCAGAGATCAGGCTCAGGATCGTGACCAGCGCGGCAAGGGCGGGAAACAGCGACAACATCGCATAAAAAGCGACCCCCGCCGCAATCAGCGAGACGTTCTTTTCAGAGATATCAACCAGCGCCGCTTTCAGCGCATCCCAGTACAGCTTTACGGTGCCCACCGATTTCTGTGTCAAAACCCTTGATCCTCGTTCCCCACGGCTGCGGCCCCTGCCACATCACATTTACGCTACTTTTCCTCTTCTACCTCATCGCGCACCTGACCCCAAGCGACGAGGGTAAAGATGATCGTTCCGCCAACAATGTTGCCCGCAAGCACCGGTAAGAAGAACTCGAACACCGCCGCCATCAGGCCAAGCTGGCCGTCCAGTATCATCACCGCCATCTCGACCGACCCCGCAACGATATGCGCAAAATCCCCAGCGGCGATAAGCCAGGTGAACACAAGGATCAGGAAGAACGACGTCTCATCCGCCTGCGGCATCATCCAGACGATAAGCGCGACGATGACCCCCGCCGGAATGGCCCGCCAGAACCCCTGATAGGCCCCCATGCTGGTTGCGTGATGCGACAGGTCCAGAATGGCGGGCAGCACCTCGGGCGAAATCGCGGGCGTCCACAGAAACAGCATCGCCGCAGCAAAGGCCCCCACCACATTCGCCGCCAGCACGATCCCCCACAGGCGGAACATGCACATCAGCGAATGCCAGGTCTTGGCCCGCATGATCGGCAAAACGGTGGTGATGGTGTTTTCGGTGAACAGCTGCATCCGCCCCATGATCACCGCCAGAAAACCCAGCGAATAGCCCAGGTTCTCGATCAGGAAACGATGCGCGGTATCGGGCAGATAGGTCCGGAACACGGCCTCGCCCAGAACCGACAGGCTGATCATCACCCCCGCCGCGATCCCCGACCAGATCAACGACCGCTTGCTGCGCGCCAGCTCCTCCTCGCCCTCACGGCGGATCACCTCGTAGATCAGCTTGGGCGACAACGCCGTCGCTTCGCTGACCGATTTCTCCTCGGCTTGCGCGTCCTGTGGTTTCTTACGCGAAACCCTGCGTTGAATAAGAGGGGCCATTCCTGCGCTCCTGAAAACTACGAACAAATGGGGCCGAGCCCGCAAAATCTGATTGTGATCCAGCATCAAACTAGCGCAGAAACTGCATAAGCACAGAAAGTAACGCAGCAGGGCCGCATAATGTTCACAGAAGATACCAAACTCATGTCGGCAATCCGCGACCGCTTTGCCCATGTTGACAGCTGCCCGTTCCAGGGACCGCGCGTGTTTTTCGAAAACGCTGGCGGCGCGCTGACGCTGAACACGGTCGTCGAGACCTCGACCAAATTCGCCGCCATCCCCGACAATCAGGGGCGCGACAACCCCGCGTCCCATGCGCTGGTCGATATCATCAAACAGGCCCGCGCCGATATGGCGTTGTTCTTCAACGCGCCTGACGGGCAGTTCTTTGTCGGCGAAAGCGGGACAGAGCTGTCGTTCCGCCTGATCCGGACAGCCGTCATGGGCAGCGCCCCCGGTGCCGTCATCGGGTCTACTGTGGAACACCCCGCCTCGCGCAGCGCGGCGCAACACTGGGCCGATGTGGCGGGCAAACCCTATATCAGCGTGCCCCACGATAACGCGACAGGTCAGGTAACGCCCGACGCCTACGCCGCTTTGATGACCCCCGAGGTACGGGTCGCCACGATCCTGCACACCTCCCCCGTGACGGGGATCGCCAATGATGTGGCGGGCATCAGCGCCGCAATCCGCACGATCGCCCCCGACGCCTATATCTTTGTCGACGGCATCCAGCACGCCAGCCATGGGCATATCGACATCGCCAGCTATGACATCGACGGCTATGTCATCTCTCCGTACAAACTGTTCTCGCGCCACGGCTATGGCATTGCCTGGGCGTCAGAGCGTCTTACCGCGCTGCCGATCGAGACACTGGCGAACGGTCCCGCCGGGAATTGGGAAATGGGCACCCGTGACACGGGCGCCTATGCGACATTCTCGGATGTGGTGCGCTATTTCGACTGGCTCGGCAGCCAGGTGTCAGACGCCACAGCCCCCCGCGCGCGGATAGAGGCCGCCGCCGCTGCGATCCACGACCACGAACAGCAGCTGACCAACGCGCTGCTGTTCGGCACGGGAAACCTCGCCGGATTGGCCGATCTGGCGGGCGTCAAGATCCTGGGCGGCACCGACAACCCCGACCGCGAGGGGCTTGTGTCCTTCACGCTCGACGCCCTGCCCGCGGCGAATATCGTGGCGCAACTCAACGCCCAAGGCATCCGGACCCATGTACGCAAGGCGGATCACTATTCCGGCAACATCCTGACCCCGCTCGGGCTTGATGCCGCGGTGCGTGTGTCGCTTTGCCATTACAACTCCATGGACGAAGTCCGCGCCCTGCTCACGGCAATGAAAGACATCGCCGCATAAATGCCCGGTTGCGGCTTCATTTTGCAAAATAAACTCGAATCCGACGGGGCAACTGCAGACTTCGCTTGCCATATATGAACGCCCGTTCAAACATGGCGGTATGACAAGCACTCTCTCTACCGCCATTATCGCCAAGCGTGACGATCTGATCGCGCTGACCCAAGATCTGATCCGCATCCCGACGCTTAACCCGCCGGGTCAGGACTATCGGCTGATCTGCGAATACCTTGATACCCGCCTGCGCAAGCACGGGTTCGAGACGCAGCTGATCCGCGCCTTTGGTACCCCCGGCGATAGCGAGAAATACCCCCGTTGGAACATCATCGCCCGCCGCGAAGGGCGCAGGGCGGGCGAATGTGTCCACTTCAACAGCCACACCGATGTGGTCGAGGTCGGGGCCGGCTGGACGTTTGATCCCTTTGGGGCCGAAATCTCGGACGGCAAGATTTACGGGCGCGGCACCTGCGATATGAAAGGCGGGCTGGCGGCCTCTATCATCGCGGCGGAGACCTTTATCGAACAGCACCCCGATTTCAGCGGCGCAATCGAAATCTCCGGCACAGCGGACGAGGAATCCGGCGGCTACGGCGGTGTCGCCTATCTGGCCGAGCACGGGCATTTCAACCCGGACCGCGTTCAACATGTGATCATCCCCGAACCGCTGCAAAAAGACCGTATCTGTCTGGGGCACCGGGGCGGCTGGTGGGCCGAGATCGAAACCAAGGGCGAGATCGCCCATGGCTCCATGCCGTTTCTGGGCGATTGTGCCGTGCGCCACATGGGCGCAGTGCTCTCCGAGTTCGAAAACAAGCTGTTCCCCGCCATGGCCGCCCGTCACACAGACATGCCCGTGGTCCCCGAAGGGGCGCGTAGTTCGACGATGAACATCAATTCGATCCATGGTGGGCAAAAGGAAAACGACCCGGATTTCGACGGGCTGCCGGCCCATTGCGTGCCAGACAGCTGCCGCATCACCATTGACCGGCGCTTTTTGCTGGAAGAACCGCTGGATCAGGTGCGCGGCGAAGTGCGCGCCCTGCTGGAAGGTCTGCGCGAAACGCGGGTCGATTTTGACTACGAGCTGACAGAGCTGAATTCGGTCCTGCCGTCGATGACCGACCGCGATGCGCCGGTCGTGCAAACCGTCGCCCATGCGATCGAGGATATCATGGGCAAGCCCCCTGAATACGTCGCCTCCCCCGGGTCATACGACCAGAAACACATCGACCGGATCGGCAAGCTCAAGAATTGCATCGCCTATGGCCCCGGCCTGCTAGAGCTGGCGCATAAGCCGGATGAATATATCGGCATCGACGATATGGTCGACAGTGCCTGCGTGATGGGCGCCGCGCTGGAGACGCTGCTGCTTCCGAAAGACTAAGGCCGTCAGCCTTCAGCAAAGGCGTGTGGCGCGGCGATTGCCAGACCGTCGACGATCGCGGTCATCGCGGCCCCGCGGTGCAGTTCGGCCTGCGGAAATGCATCGCGCATGGCGCGGTCGATCACGCCCATCAGGCTGGACCCGCCGACAAAGATCAGCTTGGTCACGGCGTCGGGTTTTACCTCTGCCTGCGCCGTCAGATCGGTCGCAACCTGCGCGATCTCTGTCGCCATCTGCGCCAAACTCGCCGCCATCATCGCCGGTGGCAGTGGGACCGTCAGCCCGCGCTCCACGATCTTGAGGTCGATCTGCGGCGGTGCGCTGGCATCGGGGTCATTCGCCGCGATCTTGCCGGCCTCTACCGCGAAGGCCATATCGTGGCCCAGCTCATCCTCCAACACACGTTGCAGTCGGTTCAGCAGCGTCGGCTCTACCGCGTATTTCGCCAGATCCTCGACCGCGCGACGCTGTTCGCGGGTGTAAAGGAACGGGATTTTCTGCCACGTCGCCAAATCGGCGAAGACCGCATGAGGGGCGGCGTGGGTTTCATCACCGAACACATGTTTGATCTGGCTGCCCATCCCCAGATGCGGCATCACATGCTGAAGGCTCAGCTCGCGGTCAAAGTCGGTCCCGCCAATGCGCACCCCTTTGCTGGCGAGGATATGAATGCCCGCGTCACCTTCCTGCCGGAAAAGGGTAAAGTCAGACGTACCGCCCCCGATATCGACGATCAGCCCCAGATCGCCGGGTTCAAGCACAGCACGATTGGCCAGAGCCGCAGCCTCGGGTTCGGGCATGAAGCGGACCTGCTTGAAGCCGGCTTGCAGATAGCATTCGGTCAAATCCACCAGCGCCTGCGCGTCCCGCGCCGGATCGGCACTGTGGAACATCACAGGTCGCCCTGACAGCGCCCGATCAAACTGCTGGCCGGTGGCGTGCTCTGCCTTCGTCTTCAGCTCGGCCAGAAAGCGCGCCACGATGGCAATGAAATCCATGCGTTTGCCCAGCAGAACCCGACTTTCGCGCATCAAGGGCGTGCCCAGCAGACTTTTGAGCGCACGCATATAGCGCCCGTCCTCCCCGCCGATCAGCGCCTTTTGGGCACCGCGACCATAGATGATCCGCTTTTCCTCATTGTCGAAAAACAGCGCGGTCGGCAGCGTGTTCTGCTCCGCCTCGACGTTAATCAAATGCGGCACACCGTCTACTGCATACCCCACGGCAGAGTTAGACGTTCCGAAATCGATACCCAAAGTGGGTGACATCGTAGCCATGGCGCGCCCCTTCAAAACCTCAAAAAACGGCGCATAAACCGCGCACAGGCTGGGTACAACCGATAATTGCGACAGCATCCCGACGCTGGTCAAACCTGACAGAACTGGTTAACATTTTCCTTATTGCCAACAGGAGACACCCATGGCCCATCTTCGCAAACTTATTCTAGGCACCTGCGCTGCCGCGCTGATGGCCACCGGCGTCGCCGCGAAAAACGACATCACCGTCGCGATGCAACTTGAGCCACCGCATCTGGACCCGACCAGCGCTGCGGCGGGGGCCATTGATCAGGTGCTCTATTCCAACGTTTTCGAAGGGCTGACCCGCTTTATGGGCGACGGATCGGTCGTGCCCGGGCTGGCGCAATCGTGGGAAATCTCTGACGATGGCCTGACCTATACGTTCAAACTTCAAAGCGGCGTGACCTTTCACGACGGAACGACGATGGATGCTGCCGACGTCAAATTCTCGCTTGACCGGATCAATGCCGAAGACAGCGCAAACGCTCAAAAGGCGCTGTTCGGCGCGATCTCGGAGGTGACAGTCGTCGACCCGTCGACCGTCGAAATCAAACTGTCAGAGCCGGACGGCAACCTGTTGTTCAACCTCGCATGGGGCGACGCGGTGATCGTGGCACCCGAAAGCATCGACAATATCAAGCAACTGCCCATCGGCACCGGCGCGTTCAAATTCACCAGCTGGACCCAGGGCGACAATATCCGCATCGAGAAGAACCCGAACTACTGGGGGACCCCGGCCGCGCTGGATATCGCCACGTTCAAATTCATCTCTGACCCGACCGCCGCTTTCGCATCGATGATGGCCGAAGATGTTGATGTCTTCGCCGGCTTCCCCGCGCCCGAGAACCTGCCGCAATTCGAAGCGGACCCGCGGTTTCAAGTGCTTGTCGGTTCTACCGAGGGCGAAACCATTCTGGCGATGAACAACAAACAGCCGCCGTTTGATGACCCCAAGGTGCGCGCTGCCGTTGCCCATGCCATTGATCGTCAAGCCATTATAGACGGTGCGATGTTCGGATACGGCACGCCCATCGGTACGCATTTCGCGCCCCATAACCCGGCCTATGTCGATCAAACCGCGCTGAGCCTGCATGACATCGAAAAATCCAAAGCTTTGCTGGCCGAAGCCGGCTTTGCCGACGGGTTCGAGACCACGCTGGACCTGCCGCCCCCCTCCTACGCCCGCCGCGGCGGAGAGATCATCGCCGCGCAGCTGGCCGAGGTTGGTATCACCGCCAAGATCAACAATGTCGAATGGGCCCAATGGCTTGAGACGGTGTTCAAGGGAAAGGACTTCGGCATGACAATCGTAAGTCACACCGAACCGATGGATATCGGCATCTACGCCAACCCTGATTACTATTTCCAATATGACAATCCTGATTTTCAGGCTTTGATGACCAAGCTGAACACGACCACCGACCCGGAAGCACGCAACGCGTTGCTGGGCGAGGCGCAGACCATGATCGCCCAAGATCACGTCAACGGTTTCCTGTTCCAGCTGGCGTCACTGTCCGTTGCAAAGGCAGGTCTGACCGGCCTTTGGCGCAATGCCCCGACGCAGGCTGTCGACCTTACCGGTGTTTCTTGGTCCGAATAGGGCGACATTTGAAGAAAGCGATAGAAGGGGGCTTGGGTCGTGCGCAATGCCCCTTTTTTTGTACCATTTTTCTATTCCATAAGGTTACCCCCCGCTTGCCCGTGTTGTGCCATTGCCCAAGATCTGCAGCGTCTGAACCTTCGCCGCCACCCGCGTAGGGAAAGCGCACCCGAAGATATCACTGGTCAAGCCGAACTGCCTTATCCGCCCCTCGGACAATATTAGCACTTTGTTCAACGCCGAAATTACACAGGGCTGGCGCGCCGTGATCACCACCGTGCTACCCCGATCCCGCATATGGCGTGCGACCTCTGCCACGATCTGTTCAGCATCGGGACAGCTGAAAAGCGACCGCAGCGGATCATCCATCACAACCAGCGCCGGATTGCAGACCAACGCCCGCGCCAGCCCGATCTGCTGTATCTGCCCTTGGGTTAACGAGGATCCCCCACCCCCGCTCACAACACTCATATACCCATTCGGAAGAGCCATAATGGCGTGGTGTACACGGGCCAGCTTCGCAGCGGCGATCACCTGCGCATCCGTGGTATCGGGGCGAAATCTGGAAATATTGTCGAAAATCGTCGCGGGCAGAAGATCAATGGTATCGGGCAAATAGCCGATCGCAGGGCCAATCTGCACGGAAGGCCATCGGATCAGGTTAACGGCATCAAACCGAACCTCACCGGTTGTAGGAGCCGCAACGCCAACAGCCAGTTTTGCCAATATGCTTTTGCCCGCATTTGGCCCGCCAAGCACGCACAGCCCATCCCCCGGTGACAGGTCAAAAGAGACATCCTTCAGCCCGTTTTCCGCTCGCCCCTCGATCCCGTGGGAAACGGCGGTGAAAGAAATCCGGCCCTTTGGTTCAGGCAATGCAACCCCCTCGGGCGCCGGGATATTCTGTGAAAAATGGCGGTGCAGATGGCGGTGCGCGGACCAACCGCATGCAATCCCCTGCCAGCCGCTGATCATCTGGTCGATAGGGGCCAGTACGCGCCCCGCCAAGATCGAAGCGGCCATAATCATCCCCGCCGAGATTTGGCCCTGAATGACCAATATGGCCCCGACTGTCAGGATCGAGGATTGCAACATCAGGCGGAACGATTTGCTGAACGATGCCAGTGCATCCGGCGGGGCATGCAGGCGCTGGTGCCACGCCAGACTGCTGCGCTGAAGCCCGCGCCAATATGTGGCAAGATCATCTTGCATACGCATGGCGCGCAGCGGCTCCGCCAGACGGCGACTGTGATAGGACATATCAGCGAGGATATGATCCTGATTTGCCGAGATGCTGATCGTGTTGCGCGTCAAATAGCGGCCCGTTGCCATCACGGCACAAGCCAACGCCACGCCGCCCAGAACCATCGCCCCCAACCAAGGATGAATGATGTATAGGGCCAACAAAAAGATCGGCACAAACGGCATATCACAGACACTTATGAACGCGGGACTAGACAGCAGACGTCTAAGGTGCCCCAGTTGTTGCAGGGGCTGTTGTGCGCTTGCCGGTACGTTGTTCTTTTCATCATTGCTGACCCAAGCCGCGAAACACTCAGCCCCAAGCGCTAGGTCCAAACGCACCGAAAGACGGGCCAAAAGCCGTTGCCGGATCAGATCAAAAAGCCCGAAGAAACAATAGAGAAGCAGCACAATTCCGAAGAGCCCCATCAGCGTGACCACTGACCCACTAGGCAAAACGCGGTCATATATCTGGATCATGTAAATCGATCCTGTGAGCAGCAGGATGTTGATCAACCCACTGACTACAAAAAGTAACCCAATCCCCCCAAGCTGTGATCGCAACGCGGCGGCATAGATGTTGTGCGTCTGCACGTTGCACTTCCCCCAAACCAATCAGTCGTCATGGCCGACATCCCCTTGCGGCCTGACTTCTGTGGTAGGGTGATTTCCTTTACAAAGTGGAAAAATTGGCAAATCCGAAAAGGATCAATATTTCAAATTGTACGTTCATTCTGCGGGGATCGCGGCTTCGCATCTACCATCCACAGTCCCGCCCCAAATATGAAGAATACGAAACCATAGATGCTGCCCCAAATGTGCACCGTCGACAGCGTGAGAGTGAGCCCAGTAAAGCAGAGTATCCAGCCTAGCCGTAGCGCCGCTAGGGTCCGATCCATGGTGAAATCTTTGCGCCCGACACGCCAGAGCGCATAGCCATAGCCGACTGTCAAAAAAGTAAACGCCGGCAATCCGAAACGCATCGCGATAAATAGCCAAAAATTATCGATACTCGAGGTGTGCATCCAAACCGGCCTGAGCCAATCGTTTAGCCCAAGTCCAAATACAGGCGCGCTCCAGACATTGGTCATGCCCCATTGGAAAATAGCAGACCGCCAATAGGCGCTTTCGGCAGAAAATGTCGCATAGCTCATGAAAACTTGGATCGGGGTTCGATTGGAAAGCAGATCGATCACGACGTAAAGAATAACAAAACAGGTTGAGAGGATTAGCCATCGTCGCCCGATCCTGCGACATAGGAAGCTCCAGAATATCAGCCCTATCTGCACGATTGCCGCCAGCAGCGCGCCGCTGGACAGCGATAGAAAACAGCTGGCGCAAACCACCGTCATAACCACGGACCGCAAACCCAAGCTGTGCCGCCTCCCCAGCCCAATAAAGTAAAGAGACGTCGCGATTGTACAAAACAAGCCCCAGTGAATTGGATGCTCGAACGAAAGTTGCACCCGCTCCAGTCCCATGCGGCGATCAATCGCCAGATCCACCGGGGTCGTAAGCCCGGTCATCTTCCACAGCTCAATGGGAACAGATGTCCCGCTTTGCGACTCTATCAAAGCCAGAGGGAAGCATAACACGATCAGTCCTGTGAGGATCTTAACCACTGCGGCAAAGCTGTGTCTGTCTCGGATAAAGGCGCGCCCGATCAAATACCCGCCTAGAAACTCGACCCCGATTGAGCCTGCATTCTGTGTCGCTTCCACCGGGTTGTTGACCGCCAAGGCCAGCGAAACCCAGAGAAAATGCATAAAGAACATAATGTCTGTCAACAAAACACGCCCGAAGTGGCCGCAAAACAGGCGGAGACTTAGCGGAATAATCAGCACTGCTAATAACGCCTTGGTCCCGGTCATATAGACCGACCCTAAATTGAAGCCGACGGGCACCAGCAGGAGCCCGAAATACACGAGCACAACCCGTGATACGGGCCGTTGATGGTATAGCCGTATGCGCTTGAGAGAGCGGTGCTGGTCCGCCGCATATATGTGGTTCACGTCCAAATCATATCTGTCCTTTCGTAAGAAGAATCGGCGGTGCCACCACCATTGGGCTGAACATTTAATATTGCGTGAAGATTAACCCGCCCTCCGCCTCTTTCCCTGCGAATGCAACGGCTCAGCGAGGTTGATATGTATCGATGCCTACGAATTCTGATCGCAAGGTATGGACTATGCAGATGACACTCGGACTGGGCATGAAACTGGGGCAAACGATGGCGGGGTCGCTGCCGCTAAAGATTTCGCCCGTCACGGAAATTCTTGCAGATGGTTGGCGGGCCGAGCACCGAGATATGCCGTCGTTTTCCACCACTTCCGAGGCGCGGAATGTGACCGTGAACCGGCGCGGTTTTGATACGGCGGCGACGGCTGTCAGCAGGGCTTCGGTTGTGCAACTCACCAGCCGTGTCAGGCAGCCCTACCCGGATCATTCAAATTTTACTGACAAGACCGTCGCGTGTTCAGACTTTGTTTACGCGGGCGATACTATCAACGGTGCAATCAATCACAGCACAAGGCCAGCGCCCCGGCCTATTGCCATGTGGTTAAACCATGACCGTGAGAGGGTAGAAGATGATGCACATATACTAAGGCTGGCAGTTGCCCACGCATATGCCCAACAGGGGCAACCCGTCGCGGCGGTGCGGTTCATCGTCCGCGATACGCTTGGCAACGAAGCATCGCAGCTTGTGTCGTCGCAAAGCAGTCTTGGATTTGAGGCGTCGGGGCTCCATGTTCCGCATTATGCAGCGACGGTTGATCTATCAGGCTTGGCCCAGGGGGATTTATTGACTGTAGATGCCACCATCTACCCATGGGTGGGGGACGCCTTTTCCATCAGTGCCGACGCCGATGAATATCCGTCCCCCAACCTGACGACGCTTCGGATGCTGAACGACACGAGCGGCCGGTATGGGGCATGTTATACCCAAGTCGATGGAACCACGGGCGACGATGCGACGGGTCAGGCTGCGTCTGCGCGCGCAGATGCCATTGCCGCCCCATTTGCGTCAATCGCGGCCGCGGCCGACGCGATCAAGGAATTTAATGCCGCGCATTTTGGGCGGGTGGATGATGCAGGGGGTGGAACGATTTTACTGGCAGAGGGGGCGCATATCCTAACGCCTTTCAAGGCTGCCGGTCGCTCGGCACAGTTGCCCTTGTGTATCAGGGCTGAAGACCCGTCCAAACGGGATACCACGATCTTAACCGACGGTGGGGTCAATCGGTTCAACGGCATACCAACGCACCTCAAGATTTGTGATGTCACTTTGCAGAAAGGCGGGGCGAACACGGTGTTTCTGGACAGTGGCGCGGACTCGGCAGGCAATCTTTTGATAACAAAGAACTGTCTTTGGGACGCTAACGGTTTCGGCAGCTACGGCGCTTGGGTTTACCGGGTGGGGCGCTTTGTACAAATCAACTGCTCCGTCGTGCCCAACGAAGATCCACACCAGGGTAATTCATTTTCGACCGAAGCAATCATGGTCACCGCGATCGGCTGCAAAAGCTGTGCCGGAACAATCACCTATCAGGCGCTCGGCTGTTCGGGGCTAGACGAATTCACCCTCCGGGCGCCGATTGGAAACCGGCCTGCCATGACCGGCATGTTTTTAGGGTGGAACACATTCAGCAATGGCAGCGCGACCAATGCAATCGTTTCCGTAAGCGCCGAGATCGGCGCGCGGGGCTTTGCTTTTGTAGGGAACATCGTGGAAAGCTGGGCGAGCTCCACAAATGCGGCGCTGCGATTGAACGCTGACAGCGACACAAATGCAGCCCAAAACATCGTTGTGCACAACAATACCATCGCGGGGGAACGTGCGAATTTGCTGTATCTGGACGGCACCGAGAACGTGGCGAAGTCGGGTTCTTTCCGGAACAATCTGTTTCACCGCATCAACATCAAGAGCGATGTATTTTCCGGCGAAACCTCCCTTACCGGCAACTGGCCAGCGCGGTACAAGGTTGGATGGTCGCATAATGTCGCAATCGCAGGGTCAAGTAATGAACCCGGCTATGGCCCGTCCTCGTGGCTGGGGGAACTGCCGTCGATCGGTGAGGTTTCACATATCGCCTCGCCTTGGGTCGACGACCGCTCTCATAGCGGCAGCAACACGGGCAGCGGTGACTACCGCCCCGACGCACTGTCCGATCTGCCCAAAATATCACCCGCGCAGGCCCCCTATGGGAGCGACCTTGTGGGAAATACATTGGGCGATAGCGGCTTTATCGGCGCGGTGCTATCCTCCGCGTGATCAAAGACCCGCGCTGCCCCTCCCGCGCGAAGGTCAGCGCGGGTCGTTCAATCCAGTGCCAGGAAAATACCGCGCAAAGCAACGTCAACGGCAAGGCCAGCGCAATGTTCAGCGCCGGCGTCATGTCACCCCATACCCAAACCACCAGCCCCTGCAGCGGCATCGCGTAAATATATATTCCGTATGAATAATCTCCGACCCTATTGAACATCAGCAGGGGGTCTAGCTTGCAATACCCCGCCCAGAGGCTGGTGTAGGTCACAGCCAGTGCAAGCATTGGAAAAGCGAAAACCGTAGCGTGCACGGCCCATGTCAGGACGATCAACCCAACGACGAAGGGCCACCGCAAGGTGATATAATCGCGCCAGATCCAGCAGGAGGCCCCGAAAACAAAGGGCAACGACAGCAGCCGCGTTTGCTGTAGGCGCGGATGAATGAGGTCGCCGAGATACGGCGCGATTCCCCACGCGATCAGGTAAAGCGCCAACAGCACCGCCATCACCCGCCGGCGGGACAGGGCCCCGACAAGGCCGACGAACAGGATAAGCGCATAGCAGGCGACCTCATGCGCGAGCGTCCAAATCGACCCCTCTACGGTGGGATAGGGATTCGTGGTGAACACGCCCGGCAAGGTATATTGTGGTTTAAACAAGAGTATATTTTGCACGATAAACCGCGCCGTATCGGGATGCGACAGATACGTACCCGCGTCTAACCCGCTGACCAGCGGCCCCATGATCAGCGCCACGATCAAGATCGACACGGCCAACCCCGGCAGCAGACGCGCGGCCCGCGCCATGACAAAGGACAAGGCAGACCCCTGCCGGTCGTAGCTGCCCGCGATGAAAAAGCCGGACAGGCCAAAGAAAACGAAAACCGCCAGCTCCCCCAGCGAATAGCCAAGCGCTGTTTTCAAAGGCTCAACCGTGCCGCGCCCAAGCGCGAGCGGCCAAGCGTGAGAGACCAACACCGCCACCGCCGCGAGAAAACGAATGAGGTTAAAGTGGTTGTCCCGCCCGATGGCAAGCTCGGACAGACGGGGCGGCTTGGCGCGTCTCTTCATGGTGAGCGGCTGCCGTTGCTTTGGCCGCGGCATATCTCTTGTGCGGTCAAAGTCTTCTTAACGGTGCTGTATCGCCTTGGACTCCATCCCATCGGATGCTCCTTTCTTAATCATCAGTCTGCGGACGTCAGGCAGCACCATCGCCAGACCGGCCAGCAACAGGCCGAAGCCTGCGGCCCGAACCCCCATCGGCTGGCCCTGCGTGAAAACCGCCCAAGCCAATACCGCGACCATACAGATCAGCGGCAGGGCCAATGACCGGAGCGGCACCCGTTGCACGCGGTGCATCCAGAGCAGCGCAATCATCAGCCCCGCGGCTTCGCCGAGTCCTGCGATATGCACCACATGGGGCAGGCTTGCGCCTTGCAGCACACCCCATGCCGCGAGGGGTAGGAACGCGATGCGCAACAGGTCCGTCAAAAGCTCGGTCTTGCGATACCCTTCGCCCAGCGCGACAATCGCACACCCGCCTTTGACCACCCGCAACGCCTGAACCGCCGTCAAGAGCGTCAGCAGGGGCAGCACAGCGCGGTATTTATCGCCCAAAACATGATGCACGAAGGAACCCCCAAGCAGGTTGACTGCCATGACCATTCCCGCAGCCAGCACAATATGGCTTTGGATCGTGGTGATCGCTTGGGCCCGAAATTCCGGGCGCGCGGCGCTGGCTGAGAGGCGGGGCAGAAACAGGCTCATCGTGCTGCGCATCAGAACCAGCGACGGCGTCAGTGTCAGCGATACGGCCATGGAAAACAGGGCCAGCGCCTCTAGCCCCAGAAGACGCCCGACGATGGCGCGTTCGCCATTGAATACCAGAAACATCACCACGCCGCTTGCCATGAGAGGCCAGCCGAACCGCATGCTTTGAACCATAACGGTGCGATCAAACCGCAGCCGATAAGGGCGTTTGGCAACTGCGTGAGACACGAGCGTGCCCAGCGCCATATGCACCAACACGGCAAAAAGCATGATGCGGAAGTCATCGAACATCCGCGATAGGGGCAGCAGCGCGGCCAACGACCCCAGCGGCGGCAGCAGCGCGATCCATATTGCGGCGCGATGTTTGTGGTGGCGGGTCTGGCGATAGACGTCCAGATGCATCGCCCCCTGTAACAGCGGCACTACAGAGATCAGCTGAAACGCCCATGTCAGCTGCAACACCCCAAAGGCACGCGCCAGAAGCGGCGCGAGAAGGAACAGCGCCGCCGCCCCGATCACGCCGCGTATCAGCGCCACACCATGCAGCGCGCTATGAAAATCCGCATCATCCCCC
>OJHJ01000243.1_pt1 | contig 30449 bp, 29 predicted proteins | sample 1595201 | NCBI WGS metagenome assembly OJHJ01 (sample SAMN05416832, study PRJEB24817) | seawater metagenome | isolation source: Sea water | place: Canada:Atlantic | collected 2013-07 | reverse complement strand
ATAGCGTAGCGTCTCGTGGGCTCGGAGATGTGTATAAGAGACAGGTGTTGCTGTTATTAAAGTAGGCGCAATGACTGAAGTCGAAATGAAAGAGAAGAAAGCACGTGTTGAAGATGCGTTGCATTCAACTCGCGCTGCTGTTGAAGAAGGCGTGGTACCTGGTGGTGGTACAGCACTTGTTCGCGTATTAGACGCAGCAAGCAAAGCTAAAGCAGCCAATCATGACCAAGAAATTGGTATTAAAATTGCGCTACGTGCGATGGAAGCACCGCTTCGTCAAATCGTAACAAACGCAGGTGATGAAGCGTCAGTTGTTCTTCAAGCGGTTAAGCAAGCCAAAGGTAACGAAGGTTACAATGCGGCAACGGGTGAATACGGCGATATGATTGCGATGGGTATTCTTGATCCAGCTAAAGTAACAAGAACAGCGTTGCAAAATGCTGCTTCAATTGCTGGTTTAATGATTACGACAGAAGCGATGATTACAGATGAGCCTGTGGAAGCTGGTGCTGGTGGTGGTATGCCAGACATGGGTGGAATGGGCGGCGGTATGGGTGGAATGGGCGGTATGATGTAAATCGACTTCCACGTCGCTATAGTATTAAGGGCCCCGCTTTATGCGGGGCTTTTTTATGGCTGTTTGTTGCGCAGAAATTCTTGATATATCAGCTACACTTTGTATTGGATATAAAAACAAAAGGTTCAGACCATGCTTGAAGAAAAAGACAATGAAATGTACGAATATTTGCAAAACGATAATGTTGAAGAGTTTAATAAAAAGCGTGATGAAGGTGTTTCAGTCGATTTGTCAAGTGCAAGGTTTCGATCTTTTGATTTGCGAGGCGCAAACTTAGGAGGCTTGGATTTGTCTGGCGCGTATTTTAAAAACTCTGATATACGAGGCATAGATTTAAGTAAAACAAAATTAGCTGGTGCTAGTATTTACAATGCGAAAATTAGTGGTGTGCTTTTTCCATCACACTTTAGTCCAGAGGAAATTACGATGTCGCTAGTTTATGGTACGCGTTTACGAGTAAAAAGTAGTTCATAAAGCGTTTTCTCATTAAAATAATAGGGTGGAGTACAGTTAGTAAGAAAGTTTTCGATGTGTTTGTTGATAACGAGTCGTTAGATTTGTTATACTCTTCGCGTAGTTAAGGTTGTAGGGTTATTAGTTAGAGCTTATTAAGTTGATAACACTCCTTTAATTCACACGTTTTAATGTTGCCCCGTTTGGGGTATTTTTATTTCGGCACACTATTAGCCTTTGAGGTAGATAAGATTAATAGTTAACAATCGAAGTTGATTATTAGGGCCGTTGGCCCTTTTTTTGTACGTGAGTTTATTAATGAATTTAGCACCAGTAAAACTATTAGATCTTATTCAACCTGCTGTAGAAGGCTTGGGTTATGAGTTTGTGGGCGCTGAACTTGTTGGTCAGGGTAAAGAGTCCATATTAAGGGTTTATATCGATACTGACGCAGGTGTATTGGTGGGTGATTGCACAAAAGTAAGTCACCAAATCAGCGGCGTGTTAGATGTGGAAGACCCTATTAGTGGTCAGTACAACTTGGAAGTATCATCGCCAGGTATTGAAAGGCCGCTATTTACGTTAGAGCATTTTGAACGTTTTAAAGGCAAGGTTGTTAAGTTAGAACTGCGTCAAGCGACGTTGGAAGGTCAGCGTAAGTTTACGGGTGATGTTCTTGAAGTGAATGGCGATGTCATTCATTTACATGTTGATGAAGAAGAGGTGGAAATACCTTTTTCATTGATTAAAAAAGCACGAATTATTGTTAATGTATAACTATTTATTGCGGGATTAGGCATGAAGAATAAAGAAATTTTGATGGTTGTGGATGTTATTTCTAATGAAAAAGAAATAGATCGAGGCGTTTTGTTTGAAGCAATTGAAGCGGCGTTAGCGATGGCTACTAAAAAACAGTTTAAAGAAGACGTGGATGTACGCGTTTCTATCGATCAAGAAACGGGCGATTTTGATTCTTTCCGCCGCTGGGAAGCTGTTGAAGCTGATCCCGAGGTTGAAGGTGGCATTGAAAGGCCCGATGCACAGCTATTATTGGAAGATGCAAAAGAAAAGAGCCCTGATATTGAGTTAGGTGGCTTTATTGAAGAGCAAATAGAATCAGCCGGCTTTGGACGTATTGGCGCTCAAGCAGCTAAGCAAGTGATTGTTCAAAAGGTTCGCGAAGCCGAACGAAAAAAAGTGTACGAGCTTTATAAAGACAAAGTGGGCGAGCTGGTTACGGGTGTTATTAAGCGCATAGAACGAGGCAATGTATTTATGGACCTAGAAGGTACAGCCGATGCAATCATTCCTCGTGAAGAAATGATTCCGCGTGAACCAGTTCGTGTAGGTGATCGAATTCGAGGCTATTTAAAAGAAGTTGAAGAAGCTATTCGTGGCCCTCAGTTAACAGTCAGCAGAAGCTCGTCTGAATTATTGATTGCATTGTTCAATCTTGAAGTGCCAGAAGTGGGTGATGGATTGATTGAGATTTTAGGTGCAGCTCGAGACCCAGGTTCAAGAGCTAAAATTGCTGTTAGAAGTAGAGATCAACGGTTAGACCCTGTTGGCGCGTGTGTTGGTATGCGAGGGTCTCGAGTGCAAGCCGTGTCGAACGAATTGGCGGGTGAACGTGTGGACATTATTGTATGGGATGAGAGCGATGCTCAATTCGTCATTAATGCCATGTCGCCTGCAGATGTTGTGTCAATCATGGTTGATGAAGACACGCACAGTATGGATGTATCTGTTAGAGATGACAGTTTGTCACAAGCGATTGGCCGCGGTGGCCAAAACGTACGTTTAGCCAGTGAATTAACCGGTTGGACGTTAAATGTGATGGGCGAAACGCAAGCGGAAGAGCAATCAGCATCTGAGGCAGAGGTTTATGTAAAACAGCTAATGGAAGATTTAGATGTTGATGAAGATGTGGGTATGATTTTATACCAAGAAGGCTTCACAAGTATCGAAGATATTTCGCTAGTTGAAGCGGCTGACTTGGCTGTTATTGAAGAATTTGATGAAGAAATTGCGGAAGAATTACACCAGCGAGCAAAAGATGCCTGGTTGATTAAAGCGATTGCATCAGAAGAAGTGCTTGAAGAACATGAGCCAGCTCAAGATTTGCTTGAAATGGAAGGCATGGACAAAGAGCTGGCATATGAATTAGCCAGTAAAGAAATTGTCTGTATGGAAGATTTGGCTGAGCTCGCGACGGATGAGCTGACAGATTTAGTGGCAATGGATGACGAAAGGGCTAGTGCGCTTATTATGAAAGCACGTGAACCTTGGTTTGCTGAGTAAGCAGTAGATAATCCTGGAGATAAGGTATGGCAGATACAACAGTTCAACAATTAGCGAAGGTTGTCGGTACAACCGCAGAAAAGTTGGTAGAGCAACTTAAAGATGCGGGTGTAAAAGGAAAAGACACATCTTCAGCATTAAGTGAAAAAGATAAGATGGCGCTATTGGCGCATCTTAGGCAAACTCACGGCAAAGCTAAAACTGAAATCAAAGCAACTAAGAGAGTAACGCTAAAACGTAAAGTGGTTACTGAGCTTAAGCAAGCTCGAAGTCAAGGTAAGACATCTGGCACAGTCAGTGTTGAAGTACGTAGAAAGAATACAGCCGGTCGTTCCGCGGAAGAAATAAAGACAGGTTTGTCTGCTGAAGAAATTGCGGAAGCAAAAAATGCTGCGGAGTCACATGAAGCGCTGGTTAAAGAAAAAGATGCTGCTAGGGAAAAAGAGCAAAGCCGTTTAAGTAGAAAACAGCAAGAAAAAGATGCTGCGCTTGCAGCAGAAAAAACAAAGGCTGACGCAGCAGAGAAAGAGCAGCCAGAAGAAACAGCTCAAGTAGGTGCTGAAAAAGCGACTAAAGAAGCGCCTGTGGAACCAGTTGAAGCGGCTCCTGAAGCGCCTAAGACTGCAAAAGCTCCAGTTAAAGAAACTAAAGACCATCGCAAACCGGACAAGGTTAAAAGTAAAGGTAAAGGGCGTACGTTGCATGTTCAAGGTGCTAACCCGCGTCGTAAAAAGAAAAATCAACGACGAGATGTCAGGCTTCAGTCAGATGACAAACATGGCTTTGAATTGCCTACAAAAACAATTGTACATAACGTAGAGATTCCAGAAAGTATTGTTGTGTCAGATTTGGCCCAGCGCATGAGCGTTAAAGCTGGAGAAGTGATCAAGGTTTTGATGGGCTTGGGTACTATGGCAACCATTAACCAAGCGCTTGATCAAGATACAGCCGTTATTGTTGTTGAAGAAATGGGTCATACGCCTGTGTTACGAAGCGATGATGATATTCAAGCTGAGATGCTTGCGGAAGTTATTGAAAATGATGGCGATGAAGTAACGCGTGGCCCAGTGGTCACCATTATGGGTCATGTTGATCATGGTAAAACGTCGTTACTTGATTACATACGTTCAAGCCGTGTGGCTGCAGGCGAATCGGGTGGTATTACTCAACATATTGGTGCTTATCGTGTAAAGCAAGGTGACAGTATGGTTACCTTTATTGATACGCCAGGGCACGCCGCGTTTACTGCGATGCGTGCAAGAGGCGCTAAAGTAACTGATTTAGTTATTGTCGTTGTAGCGGCCGATGACGGCGTGATGCCGCAAACAAAAGAAGCGGTTGAGCATACTCGGGCAGCCGGTGTGCCAATGATTATAGCGGTTAATAAAATGGACAAAGAAGGTGCTCAACCTGATCGTGTTCGTAATGAATTAGCGCAATTGGACGTGACGCCTGAAGATTGGGGCGGTGATACGCAGTTTATTAACGTATCTGCTTTAACGGGTGATGGTGTCGATGAGCTTCTAGAATCCATTGCGTTACAAGCTGAACTGTTAGAGTTAAAAGCACCGGTTGATATTCTTGCACAAGGTGTGGTTATTGAGTCTAGATTAGACAAAGGCCGTGGTGCGGTTGCTACAGTTTTAGTGCAAAAAGGCACGTTAAAAATGGGTGACTACATTGTTGCTGGCGAATCTCATGGGCGTGTAAAAGCGATGTTTGATGAGCACGGTAAGCCGATGAAATCTGCAAAGCCTTCCGTTCCTGTGGAAGTGTTAGGTTTGTCAGGTACAACAGGTTCTGGTTCGGAAGTATTTGCTGCACCTAATGAACGTAAAGCTCGTGAGATTGCAGAGTTCCGTATCACGAAAGACCGTCAAACAAGGCAAGCGAAACAGCAAGCGGCAAAAATGGAGCAGGCGTTTTCTCAAATGGAATCTGCGGATAAGTCCATTATGAATGTACTGATTAAGACGGATGTTCACGGTAGTTTAGAAGCGATTAATGACTCATTGAATGATCTTTCAACAGATGAAGTTGCAGTGAATATCGTTGCTAGCGGTGTAGGTGGAATTAACGAAAGTGATGTAAACCTTGCTTCTGCTTCAGATGCGTTAATAATTGGTTTTAATGTACGTACCGATGCCAGTGCGCGACGCATGGTAGAAAACCGCGGTGTGTCAGTTCGTTACTACAGCATCATTTATGATGTGATTGATGATGTAAGAGATGCGCTTTCTGGCATGTTGGCACCGGATGTTAAAGAGCAAATTGTTGGTATTGCGAACGTGCGTGATGTATTCCATTCACCTAAATTAGGTGCTATTGCAGGTTGCATGGTGACAGAAGGAACGGTTAAAAAAGACCTTCCTATCAGGGTGTTACGCGATAACGTCGTTATTTATGAAGGGCAATTAGAATCATTAAGGCGCTTTAAAGACGATGTTAAAGATGTTAAATCTGGCGTTGAGTGTGGTATCGGCGTTAAAAACTACAATGATGTTGTTGCAGGTGACCAAATTGAAGTGTTTGACCGTATTGAAACTAAAAGAAAACTATAGTTTAGTACGATATGCCTAGAGAGTTTTTAAGATTTCAGCGTGTAGAGCGCCAATTGCAGCGTGAGTTGGCTGAGGTGTTGCAACGTGAGATTAAAGATCCGGAGATTGGTTTTGTTACCGTTAGTGATGTAGAGGTCACAAAGGATTTGGCGGTAGCGAAAGTTTTTATCAGTGTTTTAACAACAAGTAATGGTGATGAAGACAAGCAACTAAGTATTACAGCGCTAAACCGAGCGGCAAACTATATACACGGCATGGTGTCAAAACGGATGCGCATGAGAATGGTGCCGGAGTTGCGTTTTTTCTTAGACGAATCTATCGAACAGGGAATTAAAATGGATGCGTTGCTAAAAGCAACAAATCCAGATAACGAGCAATAATCCGTGGCAGATAGAAAAAAGAAAGGCCGTGATATTAGCGGTATTCTCATTTTAGATAAACCGCTTCACATTTCCTCAAATAGAGCAGTTCAAGTTATTAAGCGCTTGTATGGTGCGAAAAAAGTTGGCCATACAGGTAGTTTGGATCCGCTTGCATCAGGCGTGTTGCCTATCTGCTTAGGTCATGCAACAAAAATATCTCAATATTTGTTGGCATCGGATAAAACGTACCAATTTACGATGAAGCTAGGCCAGGTGACGAGTACTGGCGATGTTGAAGGTGAGGTGGTGTGCGAAAAACCTGTTCCAAATATTGAAAAAGCTACACTAGATCAAGTAATCAAAGGTTTTGTCGGAGATATTCAGCAAGTCCCTCCCATGTATTCGGCGTTAAAACATGAAGGGCAACGGTTGTATAAGATTGCCAGAGCGGGTGGCGTGGTAGAAAGGCCAGCTCGAGAGGTGACTATTAAAACGTTAACCCTATTATCTCAAACTGCTGAAAGTTTAAGTTTTGAAGTATGTTGCACGAAAGGTACCTATGTTAGGACGTTGGCTGAAGACATAGGTGAAGCATTAGGCACGGGTGCACACGTTACCTTTCTACGACGAATCAAAACGGGGCCATTTGAATTAAGTCAATCCATCACTATTGAGCAGTTAGAATCTATAGAAGGTGGAATTACATCATTTGATTTATTATTGTATGACTTGGGTTGGGCGTTGTTAAATTACCCTGTTGTTGTATGCACTGATGAAGAGAAAAAAAACTTATGTTTTGGGCGGCCAATTCATAAGGAAGGTTTGCAGAAACACGATTTGATCAGGATAAATGATGCCGAAGGTAAAATATTTGGGCTAGGCAAATGGGAAGAAGGTAGTAATTTAATCCCGGTTAGAATTTTTGAGTGACGATAAATAGTGAGTGTATTGATTAATGGTCTTGTTAGCTATTGCGGTCAAGAGTACAATACACTGTTTTTTCAAGATAAATAGAAATTGGAGTAAGTAATATGTCGTTCGGCACAGAACAAAAGCAAGAGATAGTTAAAGAATATGCGTTATCAGAAGGTGATACAGGGTCTCCAGAGGTCCAAGTTGCTTTGTTAACGGGGAGAATCAATCATTTGACACCGCATTTTTCTGAGAACACAAAAGACCACCATTCACGTCAAGGTTTATTAAGAATTATTAACCGTCGTCGTAAATTGTTGGATTACTTAAAAGGTAAAGACGTTGAACGTTACCGTGCACTAATTGCACGTTTAGGTTTAAGAAAATAGATAATCAATAGGCAGGCATAAATAGTGAATTCAGTAAAAAAAGAGTTTCAGTTAGGTAACCAAACAGTAACATTAGAAACAGGCGAAATTGCTCGTCAAGCAGATGGTACGGTTTTAGTAGATATAGACGGAACCATTGTTATGGTAACCGCTGTTGGTAAACGTGAAGGTGGTGAAAATAATTCATTTTTCCCATTAACAGTTAATTACCAAGAAAAAACATATGCTGCGGGTAAAATCCCAGGCGGGTTTTTTAAGCGTGAAGGCCGTCCAAGCGAAAAAGAGACATTAACATCACGTCTTATTGATCGCCCGATTCGTCCATTGTTTCCAAAAGGTTACAAAAACGAAACTCAAGTTATTGCTACTGTTGTTTCACTAAATCCAGAAGTTGACCCGGATATTCCTGCCTTAATTGGAGCATCTGCTGCATTAGCCATTTCAGGCTTACCGTTTGACGGCCCAATTGGTGCTGCTCGCGTAGGTTATATTGATGGTGAATATGCATTAAACCCATTGAAGTCTGAAATGGAAGGTTCTCAATTAGATTTAGTGGTTGCAGGTACGGCAGATGCTGTATTAATGGTTGAATCTGAAGCAGATTGTTTACCAGAAGATGTGATGCTGGGTGCTGTGACCTTTGGTCATGAACAAATGCAATCAGCTATTACAGCGATTAATGAGTTAGCTGCTGAAGTGGGTAAACCACGTATGCAATGGTCTGCTCCAGAGCAAGATCAAGCATTGGTTGAAAAAGTAGCTGGACTTGCAACGGCTGGTATTGCTGATGCATACACTGTATTAGTAAAGCTTGATCGCCAAGTGAAGTTAAAAGAAGTGCGTAATGAAGTGATTGCGCAATTAGAAGATGAAGATGGCTTTGACCGTGATGAAGTGAAGAATATCTTCTCATCACTAGAAAAGAAACACGTTCGTAACTTAGTGCTTTCAACAAAGCACCGTATTGATGGGCGTGATTTATCAACAGTTCGTGAAATACATGTGCGTACTGGCGTATTGCCGCGTACACACGGTTCAGCTCTGTTCACTCGTGGTGAAACACAAGCATTGGTTGTGGCTACATTAGGTACAGACCGCGATGCTCAATTGATTGATGCAGTAGAAGGCCAGTACCGTGATAACTTTATGTTGCACTATAACTTCCCTCCTTATTGCGTTGGTGAAACGGGTTTTGTTGGTTCTCCAAAAAGACGCGAAATTGGTCACGGTAGATTAGCAAAACGCGGCATACAAGCTGTATTGCCTAGCCAAGAAGATTTCTCTTACGTACTACGTGTTGTATCAGAAGTGACAGAATCTAATGGTTCAAGCTCAATGGCCAGTACCTGTGGTACTAGCTTGGCATTAATGGATGCTGGTGTACCGATGAAAGCACCTGTTGCTGGTATTGCGATGGGTCTTATTAAAGAAGGCGATGATTACGCTGTATTGTCCGATATTTTAGGTGATGAAGATCATTTAGGTGATATGGATTTTAAAGTATCGGGTACTGATTCTGGTGTTACTGCGCTTCAAATGGATATTAAAATCCAAGGCATCACTGCAGAAATTATGTCTACAGCACTTGATCAAGCGAAAGATGGCCGTTTACACATTTTAGAAAAAATGAATGCGGTACTATCGTCAGGCCGTGATGAAATGTCTGATTTTGCGCCTCGTATTTTGACACTTAAAATTGACCCAGCAAAAATTCGCGATGTTATCGGTAAAGGCGGCGTAACAATTCGTGCGATTACTGAAGAAACTGGCGCATCAATTGATATTACTGATGAAGGGCTTGTGAAAGTGGCATCAGTTGATCGTGAAGCGGGTGAAAAAGCGCTTAAACGTATTGAAGATATTACTGCAGAAATAGAAGTGGGCAGAATTTACGAAGGCAAAGTTGTACGCCTAATGGACTTCGGTGCATTTGTGTCTATACTTCCAGGTAAAGATGGCTTGGTTCATATCTCACAAATTTCAGAAGAACGTGTTGAAAAAGTAAGCGATAAATTGGCTGAAGGTGATGTGGTTAAAGTTAAAGTGCTTGAAGTTGACCGTCAAGGCCGTGTTCGTTTGAGCATGAAAGAAGTTACTGAAGAGTAACTTCTTTCTTAATAAAATTAATTCACTGTTGAAATGACTGAAAAACGCATTATAAAGAAATACCCTAATCGCCGATTGTACGATACGTCGATTAGTAAGTATGTCACGTTGAATGATGTTAAGCAGTTGGTGATTGATAAAGAGCCTGTTCAGGTAGTGGATGCTAAAACTAAAGCTGATTTGACGCGCAGCGTCTTGCTTCAGGTCATATTAGAGCAAGAGGAAGAAGGCAAGCCGATCATGAGTGCGCAAATGTTAGAGCAGTTAATTCGGTTCTATGGCGACCCTTTTCAAAATAACTTTGCGAGCTATTTAGAAAGTTCGATTAAATTGATTGCTGAGCAGCGTTCGAAAGTTAGAAGCAGTTTAGAACATGCTACAGATCCGCTAGGAATAATGACGTCATTGGCAAACCGTAATATGGAAGTCTTTAAAGGCATGCAAGATGGCTTGTTTTCCAAAATACTTGACCCAACAGGGGTTAATAAAGATAAAGATAAAGATAAGAAATAACTTTATTCATTTATAGAACTAAAAAAAGCCTCTTTATAGAGGCTTTTTTTAGTTCTGATATTTTTTAATAAAGCGTGTAGCGGTACACTACGTTAATGAGTGTTAATGAAAGTTCGGAAAAATTTGACAGTAAACGTTTTCTTAGGAGCCTAACGCAAAAGCCGGGCGTCTATCAAATGATTGATCGTCATGAGCATTGTATTTATGTAGGCAAGGCTAAAAATATAAAAAAACGTGTATCCAGTTATTTTAATAAAGATGATAAAGATATAAAGAAAAAGGTCATGGTGTCTCATGTGCAACGCATTGACACGATTGTTACGCATACCGAAGGCGAAGCGCTTCTTTTAGAAAATCAGCTTATTAAGCGGCTTAAGCCTCGTTACAACATTTGTTTACGAGATGATAAAAGCTACCCGCATATTTTTTTATCATCTAATCAACAGTACCCAAGGTTAGCTTTACAGCGTGGTGCCAAAAAGGCTAAAGGCCAATACTTCGGGCCTTATCCTAGTGTTGGGGCGGTACGTGAAAGTTTGCAAATTTTACAAAAAATATTTCCTGTTCGACAATGCGATGATAATTTCTATAAAAACAGATCAAGGCCTTGTTTGCAGCATCAAATTAAGCGTTGTTCTGCACCTTGTGTAGGGCTTGTAACTGAACAAGACTACAACGAAGATGTTAATCACACGGTGTTATTTTTGCAGGGTAAAAGCACGTCGCTAATTAATGGTCTAGTTTCAAAGATGGAAAATGCCGCCACTGCATTGAGTTTTGAAAAAGCAGCGCAATATCGCGATCAAATTTCACATCTTCGTAAACTTGTTGAGCGTCAATACGTTAGTGGTCAAGAAGGTGATATTGATGTAATAGGTTGCGCGTTAAAAGGTGGAAAATCTTGTGTCCAGGTGTTTTTTATTCGACATGGGCAACACATTGGTAACCGTATCTTTTATCCTAAAATACCCTCAGGTAAAAATGAGAAAGATGTTTTAGGGGCTTTTATATTGCAATTTTATTTGGATAAAGAATTGCCAAAATCAATCTTAATTAGCCATGCTTTGAATGAACATGAGCTAGTTCAGGACGTGTTGTCTGAAAAGGCAGAAAGAAAAATAAAGATCATCTCCAAGCCACGAGGTGAAAGAGCGCGCTGGTTGACTATGGCTATCAATAATGCGGATATTTCTTTAAAACAGTCAATAGTTAGGCAAGAAAACACCCAGTCTAGATTGGATAAATTGGCTTTATTATTAGACTTAGATAATGAAATACAACGAATGGAGTGTTTTGATATTAGTCATACGCAAGGAGATCAAACAGTCGCTTCTTGTGTGGTGTTTGATCGCGAGGGGACTGTTAAAGATGCTTATCGACGGTTTAATATTAAAGATGTTATTGCAGGGGATGATTACGCAGCGCTAGCACAAGCCACAACACGCCGATTTCTTCGGTCACTTAAAGGTGAGCAACCGATTCCAGATTTGCTGGTCATTGACGGTGGTAAAGGACAGGTTAATGCAGTGTCTCATGCTTTAAATGAGATTGGTTGTAGCTCGGTTTTTATCATTGGTATTTCTAAAGGAAGTGACAGAAAAGTCGGGATGGAAAAGATATACAAGGATATAGATGGCAGTACGCTCATCATTGATTCTGATGATTCAGGGCTATTGGTATTGCAACAAATTAGGGACGAGGCGCACCGTTTTGCAATTCAAGGACACCGGCAACAAAGAGGTAAGGTAAAAAAACAATCTACGTTAGAAAAAATTCAAGGCTTAGGCCCAAAGAAAAGGCAAACATTGTTGAAGCAGTTTGGTGGTTTACGAGAAATAAAGTCAGCTGGGATTGAAGATTTGTGTTCGGTAGAAGGCATTAATGAAGCGCTAGCCCAGCGCATATACGATCGTTTTCATGACGGGCATGATGGGTTGGTGTCGTAAAAATGTTAACATGTGAAAAAAGCTAAGACTTATATACCGCTGCATGATTCTTAATATCCCAACAATATTAACGCTACTACGTATCGCATCGATACCGGTCATTATGGTGATCTTTTATTTACCTATAGAAGATTCAAGGCTGTGGTGCACATTGATTTTAATTGTTGCGTCTTTAACTGATTGGTTTGATGGCTACTTAGCTAGAAAAATGGGATTGCAAACCGCGTTTGGAGAATTTCTTGATCCTGTCGCAGATAAACTAATGGTTGTGATAATGTTAGTGTTGATCGTTCAAGCTGATTCGGTGGTTTATATTGCAATTCCGGCGGCTATAATAATTGCACGCGAAGTTACAGTTGCATCGTTACGTGAATGGATGGCTGGTATTGGGCAGCGTTCTACAATGCAAGTGTCTTGGGTCGCTAAGTGTAAAACGGGTTTCCAAATGTTAGCGATTGTCTGTTTACTTTATAACGCAGACTTCCATGGAGTGCCTGTGCGCATGGTTGGTTTAGGCGCAATATATATAGCGGCTATTCTAACACTTTGGTCGATGTGGCAATATATTCAATTAGCACTCCCTCATTTTAAAAAATAGTAAGCATTCTACCTTGACACATTTGCTGTTAAAGATAGAATACACGGCCTCAAAGCGGGAATAGCTCAGTGGTAGAGCACAACCTTGCCAAGGTTGGGGTCGCGAGTTCGAATCTCGTTTCCCGCTCCAAATTTCAAGCCGTGTTCCACCGCGGCTTTTTTTATAAAGTCCTCTCTGGCTGAGTGGCAGAGTGGTTATGCAGCGGCCTGCAAAGCCGTGTACAGCGGTTCGATTCCGCTCTCAGCCTCCACATTTCATATTCTTTCTAGCACTACTTAAACTGGTTTTAATGTACAATTTGGTTATATGGGTTTAGGCTGCATATGTGCCTTTTTTACTGGGTTGATGTGTGCCTTCACGATTTACAGAAAATAGAAGGATAAATTGGAATGAATTCAAAGATAATTTACACATTAACGGATGAAGCACCATTATTAGCAACGTGTTCGTTATTGCCGGTGATAAAAACGTTTGCAGCAGCTGCAAATATTGATGTTGAATTAAAAGATATCTCATTAGCAACGCGAATCTTAGCAGCCTTTTCTGATGTGTTACCTGAGAGCCAGCGTGTTGAAGACGCGTTAACTGAATTGGGTAAATTAACCCAAAAACCTGATACTAATATAATTAAATTACCGAATATCAGTGCCTCTATTCCTCAATTAAAAGATGCTATAGAAGAGTTACAAGGAAAAGGTTATGCCATTCCTGATTTTTCTGATGATCCCCAAACTGCTCAAGAAAAAGAAACAGCCGCTCGCTATTCAAAGACGTTAGGGAGTGCCGTCAATCCAGTATTGAGGGAAGGAAATTCAGACCGTAGAGCACCACCCGCTGTTAAAGAGTATGCTCGAAACAACCCTCACTCAATGGGAAAGTGGAGCCAAGCATCTCGTACTCATGTATCACATATGCACGGCGGTGATTTTTATGCGGGAGAGAAGAGCCTTACGCTTGATAAAGCATGCAAGGTAAAGATTGAGTTTGTCGCTGAAGATGGTGCTGTCACCGTGCTTAAAGAGAACATACCTTTGCAAGAAGGTGAAATCATAGACAGTATGTTTATGAGTAAGAAAGCGTTATGTGAGTTTTTAGAGGCAGAAATGACGGATGCCAAAGAAACAGGTGTCATGTTCTCATTCCATGTAAAAGCAACAATGATGAAAGTTTCTCACCCCATTGTTTTTGGGCACGCTGTAAAAATTTATTACAAGGACATGTTTGAAAAGCACGGCGAATTGTTCGATAAACTTGGCGTTAACGTTAACGATGGTTTAAGCAGTGTTTATGATCATATTGAGACGCTTCCAGAGTCTATTAGAGAAGAGATTTTAGCGGATATGCACGCCTGTTACGAAAGTCGACCAGAATTGGCAATGGTTGATTCAGCTAAAGGCATCTCAAATTTACATACGCCGAATGAGGTTATCGTTGACGCATCAATGCCGGCGATGATTAGAGCTGGCGGCAAAATGTGGGGGCCAGATGGTAAGTTAAAAGATACTAAAGCGGTTATGCCAGAAAGTACGTTTGCACGTATCTATCAAGAAATAATTAACTTTTGTAAAACACACGGTGCGTTTGACCCAACGACAATGGGCAGTGTGCCAAATGTCGGATTGATGGCGCAAAAAGCAGAAGAGTACGGCTCTCATGATAAAACCTTTGAAGTTCAGGGTGACGGGAATATCCGCATTGTTGATGAGGAAGGTACAACATTGTTAGAAATGGATGTTGAAGAAGGCGATATTTGGCGTATGTGCCTAGTTAAGGATGCGCCAATTCAAGATTGGGTAAAATTAGCTGTGAATCGAGCACGTTTGTCTGGTGTACCAGCCGTATTTTGGTTAGACGATTACCGGCCTCATGAAAAGGAACTTATTAAAAAGGTTGAGCATTATCTTAAAGACCATGATTTGACAGGGCTAGATATTCAAATTATGTCGCAAACTAGAGCAATGCGATATACGTTGGAAAGGATTTTGCGTGGTAGTGATACGATTTCTGTAACAGGTAATATTTTACGAGACTATTTAACGGATTTATTTCCAATATTAGAGTTAGGAACCAGCGCTAAAATGCTATCCATTGTGCCACTAATGGCAGGCGGTGGTTTATTTGAAACGGGTGCCGGTGGTTCAGCGCCTAAGCACGTTAAACAGTTGATAGAGGAAAATCATTTACGTTGGGATTCTTTAGGTGAATTTCTTGCGTTAGGCGCGTCACTTGAGCATTTAGGTATTAATCAGAATAACTCAAAAGCTTTGGTATTATCTAAAACATTAGATAAAGCCACGGGTGACTTGTTGAATAATGGCAAATCGCCTTCTCGTAAAACAGGCGAGTTAGATAACCGTGGTAGTCATTTTTATTTGGCCTTGTATTGGGCCAATGCATTGGCTGAGCAAACTGACGATATGGAGCTTCAAGCATACTTTTTACCGTTAGCAAAGGCATTGTCTGATAATGAGGCTGCCATTGTTGATGATTTGACAACAGACCAGTGGCATGGCGTTGATATTGGTGGTTACTATAAAGCTGATAAAGACAAGACTGTTGATGTTATGCGGCCTTCGAAGGCGTTCAACGAGGCACTTAAAACCAAGTTAGGTTAGCATTTTTTAGAATACAAAAAGCCCTCAGATGAATAGATTGGTCTGAGGGCTTTTTTTAATGGGTGTTGCTTATTTCCCTTTTGATCGTAACGATTGAATAGTAAAGTCTTTTCTCTTTACTTGTGGTGAGTTAATGACTGTTTTCATTCTTAGGGTTGTGCAGTGATTTGCTTGTACATCAACCATGGATATTAGTGTGGGCATGGCAACGCCAGAGTCTTTGTTCTGGACTAGGTGAAAGTCGGGATGTGAAAATGCACCTATCGCTATTCGCCAAATCTTGTCATTCCTATCGTAGTAGCGCCCTGCTATGGGGATAAACGTTTCGGCATCTATATAGTAAATCCGTTTTGATAAAGGATGAGAGTCAGAAGTAGGTTTAGCTTCAACCATGTACGTTGTACGCATTTGCCAAGGAACACTGGGGAAACAATTTCCTTGACCTTCAAAGTCACCAAATTGATACTCATCGTTGCCTTGTTGAGGGTAGATTGCATTATGTTTGTAAAAAGGTGTTAATAGTTCTTTAGTACCTAAATAGCGCCATGCCATGTCATTAATTCGCCCGTTATAGCCGAGGAAATCTTCAATCATTATGTCGCTTCCAAGAAAGGCATCGGTGGTTTGTCCTGCTGGTAAACGGCGAACACGCCGTTGTACAGATAGGTAAAGCCATGTTTTTTCACGGGCGCTATCATCTTCAAGGCGATGAACTAATAATTGTGTGTTTTTTAAATCAAAGGGTTCTTTGGCGTACAGATAGATCCCATTAAAAATGCCGGCTGGGTTCTTAGGTAAATCAGGCGTTGGCTGAATAGTGGTTCTATATTTGTAACGGAGCGTTTTACCAACAAATGAGATGCTGCGTTCGATTTTACCGTCAACCATGCTTTTATAATCCCAAATAAAGGGGTCTACGATGGACGTATCGCCTCCATAGGCATAGCGCATGTTCCAAGCTATTTTTAGCCCCGCATTTTGATCATTAGAATCGGGTGGCTCAGTAAAAGGAGTGCCGCCGTGGTAGTTTTTGAGTTGCTTGTTGTCAGGGTTTATTTGTGTTGTGCCACGGTGTTTGTCAGTCTGTTGAGCGAATACTGAGTTTTGAGGGATATCAAACTGAGGACCAACAGTGACGGAAAGAGCGCCTTGTTTAATTAGGGCCTGTATTGGTTCATCTAAAACGTGCGAAAATTGATTTACGTTGTTAGCGCTGATAATAGTGTCAGTTGCTGGGGCTTCATTGGCAATAACATTAGAGGTTGCTAAAATGAAACCGAGAGCAGTTAAATAAGCTTTCATGGAAGAGCTGTCTCTACTTTAAAAAGCTTATAATACTGTGGCTTGGTAGTCGTGTATAGCGGTTAAGCGTGTATAGGTTGTTTTGGATTATGTCAGTGCAGCTGTTTTTGCAAACATTAATAGTTGCCGGTAGTCTTTTCCATTATCTGGAAATTTAGCAATACCAATTTTGGCATTGAGTTTAATAAGAGCACCATCTGCTAGTTGGATTGGTTTGGCTAATTCATCTTTAAGCTTTTCAACTAAAAATTTAATGTGTTCATGGCTTGTCTCGATTGAAAGGTTGGCAAACTCCATGTTTTCAATGTGAGCGTAAATATCCGATTCTCGGGCTTTAGATAATAAACGTGCACTGATGGCATTAAGTGCTAAATCATTTTGTTTATCATTAATATGGCTGACGAGCTTATCAAATGAAATGTAGAGCAAAGCGGCTGTCGCACCAGCTCGTGAACTAAACGCTAACAGGTGTTCTGTTTGCTCCTCAAACTCAGCGGCATTGGGTAAGCTGGAAACATTAATAGTGGCTTTCTCGTCAGGAATCATAGGCGTGAATAAACAGTGATGAATTTGTATACTTAAATATGGCACAAAAATATTTTTTTGCTTTGCTATTAGCACAATTTATTAAGTTTAATGTGTGACTAGACTGCGACATATTGTCGCAAGGTATCGTTGTTCTTTGCGGTTACTGTTAAAGTACTATTTTTTTATTAAACGTTATTGATGAGCCGATTCATACCAAGAACATCTAAATCTGCACCTCAAGAAAATTTCAAAAGCTTGCTCCTTTTACGGGTATTTGGAATGCTAGGGCAGTTGGTGGCGATTTTGTTAGCGGTTCATCACATCCAGTTGTCTCTTCCAATAGAACCATTGTTGGCCTTATTACTCGTCAATGCTATATGGTCAGCTGCGTCTTACGTTTTGTTTCAGCGTCAAGAAAAGGTGTCAGAAAATGGCTTTTTTATTCAATTGGTCTTTGATGTATTGATGTTAACTGCCTTGTTGTACTTTACTGGTGGGGCAACGAACCCTTTCGCTTGGCTTCTTTTAGTACCACACACAATAGCATCAACCATTTTATCTAAACGTTATGCGTGGTTGATGGCCGTTATTGCATCATTGGCTTATACAGTTATTGTCTATTTTTATGTGCCCTTGATGCATATGGATCACCCGATGGAAATGGGCATGGGAGGGCACTTTGAAGAGCATATTATTGGGATGTGGTTAGGGTTTGTTTTGTCTGCTTTTTTGATGGCGTATTTTGTGGCGGGAATGGCTGATGCACTTCGTAAACGAAATCAAGTATTGAATGAATTGAAAGAAAAAATGTACCGCGATGAGCGACTGGTGGCGCTTGGCACCTTAGCGACAGGCGCAGCACACGAATTAGGCACACCATTAGGGACAATGGATATCATTGCGCATGAGCTAGAGTTGCAATTTAAAACAGCAGAGCAAAAACCAATTAAAGATAAACTGGTGCTGATTCAAAAGCAGATTAAACGCTGCAAAGAGTCACTCGCAAATATCACAGAAACAGCCACGCATGAGCGCCTAGATGCAGGTCAAATCATTGATGTCGATGACTATATAAAAGAGCTGGTGATGCAGTGGCAAGTTTCGCATGCTTCTGAGGGCTTTCAGCAACAATGGAACGGGAAAGGTGTCGTACCCAAAATAGTGTCTGACGTGTCATTATCGCATGCAATTATCAATATTTTGGATAACGCTGCGCAAGCATCTAACGAGCAGGTAATGCTTATGGTCAATTGGGATAATCAATATCTTCATATGATTGTAAGAGATGATGGCCCGGGCATGAGCGGTGAGTTGCTTGAAAAATTAGGTGTGAGCGTGCAACCATCAACCCAAGCAGGGTTAGGGTTAGGAACTTATATTGCTAAGGCTTCTATTGAGAGATTAGGTGGCGATATCGAGTGGAAAAATAATAAAGAACAAGGTTTAGATGTGTTGATAAGAGTACCAATTTATGAGGAACATATTTAATGGCTGAGCCTTTTGATAAAGTAAGGTTATTAATTGTTGATGATGATGAAACGTATAGTGATGTTCTGAAAGGTGCATTTATACAAAGAGGGTTTGATGTAGAGGCTGCCCACGATATTGAACAAGCTACATCGTTGATAATTTCATTCCAGCCAGAAATGGCCGTGGTGGATTTGAGGTTAGAGCAAGAATCAGGGTTACATATTATCAAGCAGTTAAAAGAGAGTGATGAAAACACTAAAGTTGTGATGTTAACTGGGTATGCTAGCATTGCTACGGCGGTGGAAGCGGTGAAGTTGGGTGCTATTCAATATATAACTAAACCCGCTAACGTTGATGAGATATTAACTGCTTTTACTCAACACGACCCTAATGTTGATTTGCAGCCGGCCGAGCATCCTTTATCAGTTAAAAGAATACAGTGGGAACATATGCAAAAGGTCTTGTTAGAATGTGATGGCAATATATCGGAAACAGCAAGGCAACTAAAAATGCACCGCCGTACCTTACAGCGGATGTTGACGAAAAGGCCGGTTAGGGAATAAGGAACTTAATGCCAACGCTTGTAGGTGTTTAAAGCCCTCTTAACCAATTAGGTGTCATTTTACTGTTGTCCTTAGACGCCATATCGAGCTGTTGTAATAATATCGTACGGTCTTTTGGCAATACGCCCTTTAACGGCAATGCGTTAGATGCATGGTTGGACCTAAAAATAACAGGTTTCACAGGTTCAATGAGTGAAATTAACAGTTTTTGTTCTTCCAATACTTCAAGGTCAGATTGTGGTTGGAAGTCTCTTCTTCGGCGATTAAATTTGTCAATATATTCATCGTGAATTTCTTCATCTAATGTTAATTGCAAGGTCGATAAATAATTTAAATTCAACTGAAGCAGATAAAAATAGTGAAAACTTTATTGTGCCTGCTTGATTGATAGAACACAATCATGGACAATCCACATCCTGAATGACACCAACGAATTATGGTGACTCATGTCGGTCCCCTCGCAACGTGAAGCTGTGAACTCCGCCAGGCCCGGAAGGGAGCAACGGCAGCAGCGGAATCGTGTGCCGGGGTGTGGCTGGCGTGAGTTACCACCCATTTCTAAGCCTAGCGAAAGGCGTTAAAAAATTCGTACAAATCCATATTGCTTTGATACCCTACCCATTGATATGAGCTACAAAGTATTCGCAAGAAAATGGCGCCCTTTAAATTTTGCCCAAGTTGTTGGGCAAGAGCATGTGGTACGTGCGCTGGTTAATGGTTTAGAACACGATCGTTTACATCACGCGTATCTTTTTACGGGCACACGCGGGGTGGGTAAAACCACCATAGCCAGGGTGTTGGCAAAGGCTTTTAATTGCCCTGATAAAATAGGCGCTGAACCTTGTTGCAAATGTAATACGTGTTTAGAAATTGATCAGGGTCATTACCCTGATTTAATTGAAGTTGATGCGGCATCTAAAACAGGCGTTGATGACACACGTGATTTGCTTGAAAACGTTCAATACGCACCGGTTAGCGGCAAGTACAAAGTTTATCTAATTGACGAAGTTCACATGTTTTCAAAAAGCAGTTTTAATGCATTATTGAAAACATTGGAAGAACCGCCTGAGCACGTTAAATTTTTATTGGCAACGACAGACCCTCAAAAACTCCCAGTCACTGTTTTATCACGTTGTTTACAGTTCAATTTAAAGCGCTTATATCCTGAGCAAATTGAAGGCCAATTTAAGCTGATCCTTGACAGTGAGGGTATCGAGTATCAATTGCAGGCGACAGAGCGTTTAGCGCACGTTGCAGACGGCAGTATGAGGGATGGGTTAAGTCTTTTGGATCAAGCCATTGTGCACGGTAATGGCTCGCTACAAGAAGCGGATGTATTAGACATGCTGGGCAGTGTGGCGCGAGAGCCCGTTATCGATTTGATGCGATCGTTAACGACTAAGCAAGGTGCTGACGTAATGCAGGCTATTGCTGTGTTAGATGAGTTTGCGCCTGATTATTCAGATGTATTACAGGCACTGTTAACACTGTTACATAAGGTTGCAGTTCATCAAATTGTTGCAACCGAGGAATTGGATCCAGCGTTGCAAGATATATCTCGTGAGATCACAAAAGAAGATATTCAGCTTTTTTATCAAATAGGCTTGCTTGGACAAAAAGACCTTTCATTGGCACCTAACCCTAAAATGGGCTTTGAAATGGTGATGTTAAGAATGATAACGTTTTCACCAGTACAAGCAGATCAATCAAGTGACGTGATTAAATCACCTGTCCACCTTGCCCCAGTGAAGCCTAACGTTGAAAAAAAAATCAGCGCGCAACCGCCAAAAAGGCCAACACCTACGCTAACAATCCCTGAAAAAAAAACACTTAAAAACCTGACAGCAACGGAACAAGTTGAAGAAATAAAGACGGTAGATAAAGATGTTAAATGGCATGAATTGGTGCCAATATTAAATTTAGACCCAATGACGTTACAATTAGCGAACAATGCGACGCTAACGCGACTTGGTGATCATGATTGTGAATTATTGTTGGCCGATGGGCATGTGTCATTGAGTAAGAAGTCTGAAGAGGTATTACAAGATGCGCTATCAGACTATTACGGGCGAAAACTTAGGCTGGTGTTAAGACAAGATGAAAGCAACGTTGTGACACCAAATGCGATTGTTAGTAATGAAAAAGCAGAACGTCAACGCCAAGCTGAGGAAGAGATTAAAAATAATAAAACGGTCAACAAAATACTTGAGTTATTTGATGGAAAAATAATTGAAGGGTCAATTAAACCGATCGATTAAAACGGTTAACAAAGCACAATAAAGTACGGAGTAAAGAGATGAAAAATCAACTAGGCGATTTAATGCAACAAGCGCAAAAAATGCAAGAGAAGATGCAAGAAGCGCAACAAAAGTTAGCGGATATAGAAGTACAAGGTGAGTCGGGTGGCGGTTTGGTTAAAATAACGTTAACGGGTAAACATCAAGCAAGAAGAATATCGATTGATGCTAGTTTATATGAAGAAAACGATAAGGAAATGTTGGAAGATCTTGTTGTTGCGGCGATAAATGATGCGGTTCAAAAAGTTGAAAGTAAAAACAAGGATAGTATGGCTGATATGACGGCTGGCATACCTCTCCCCCCAGGATTTAAGATGCCGTTCTAAGTACGAAAATGCAAGAGCCCGTACTGCAAAAACTAATGGATGCACTTCGCTGTTTGCCCGGCGTTGGCCCAAAGTCGTCACAACGGATGGCGTTTCATTTATTGGAACGTGATCGACAGGGCGCTTTTCATTTGGCTGAAAGTTTAGCTGAAGCGGTAGATAAAATTGGTCATTGCCTGATTTGCCAAACACTCAGTTCAAGTGATGAATGTGGGCTTTGTGCGGACGACAGGCGAGATAAACAGTTGTTGTGTGTTGTGGAAACCCCAGCGGATGTGATGGCGATTGAAGGCGCAACGTCATTTAAAGGTGTGTATTTTGTACTGAATGGCCGATTATCACCCCTTGATGGGCTGGGCCCAGCAGATATCGGGTTAGATAAATTGGCTAGTCGAGTGGAGCAAGGGTTGTTGAAGGAAATTATCTTAGCAACTAACCCAACGGTTGAGGGTGAAGCCACCGCACACTACATCGCCGAAATGGCCAAAAAACATAATGTTCGTGCCACTAGGATTGCCCATGGCGTTCCCTTAGGCGGTGAATTGGAATATATCGATGGTGGTACGTTATCGCATGCGTTTAGCGGCCGTAGTGATGTTTAACTATAGGGAGTTAATATGAGTGATTGTTTGTTTTGTAAAATGGTGGCGGGGGATATAGCGCCTGATATTGTTTATGAAACAGAGAACATATTGGCATTTAGAGATATTAGCCCACGCGCACCTACCCATGTGTTGATTATCCCTAAAAAACACATTGCCACATTGGCTGATGTTGGTGAAGAAGATACGGTGCTGATGGGTGAAATTATGCAAGCTGCTAAAAAAGTAGCGGAGATGGAAGGCTTGGCTGATTCAGGGTATCGAACGGTTTTTAACTGCAAAAAAGATGCGGGTCAAGAGGTGTATCACATTCACCTGCATTTACTCGGTGGGCGAAGTTTAACCTGGCCTCCAGGTTAGGTTTTTTTATTACGTTAAAACTGTTTTTAACAGCTAAGTTTTTCGCGTAACTTTAGATACCTGCGGTATCTGTTTTCAGAAATATTACCTTTTTCTAGTTGCTTTTTAACTTCGCACTTAGGTTCTTTAATATGGATGCAATTTGAATACTTGCACTGACTTGCATGCTGTTTTATTTCACGATATCCATCCGCTAGGGCGAACTCGGAAATATTGGCAAGCCCAAAGATATTAACGCCAGGGCTATCTAAAATATCACCGCCGTCAGGTAGTTTGTAGAGTGTAGTTGCAGTGGTGGTGTGTTTGCCTAAACCAGATGCATTAGACAATGTTTTAGTTTGTAAACTTAAGTCCGGTAACAGGGCATTAATGATGCTCGATTTCCCCACACCTGATTGACCAACCAATAAACTCACTTTGTTGTGAAGCTGTTCTTTCAACGCCGTTAAATCGCTCTTTTCTTTTGCGCTGGTTTTAAGTACGTCATAACCAAGTCGTTGGTAATCATTAATAATTGATTGGGTTGTTAGTGTTGACTCTTCATCCAACAAATCACATTTATTCAGAACAATCAGCGGCGTTAGGTCTTGGTTTTCGCAAACCACTAAATACTGATCTAGAAGTAAGGCATCAATAGTCGGTTTAACGGCAAGAATGACAACAATTTGGTCTAAGTTAGCGGCCACTGGTCGTGTGCCGCCCCGTTTTGCTGGGCGAGATAGTAGTGAGTGGCGTGGTAGTACTTGCTCTACTCTCCCAGCATCTTCCTCAGTTTTTAACCAAAGAACGTTGTCGCCTACTGCAGGCTGTTCTAATTGAGTCCGTTTATGACATCTGGAGACGTTACCATCAGTCCCCTCAATGATGAGCGCTTTTCCTAGATGAGCAATAACGCGACCCTTAAGCAACTCGCTCATTGGTTGCTTGGTGTCAGACAAGGTTATAAATATTCAAAGTGAATAATGCTTAATCAAGTCTTCATCAATAAAATTAATTGTTCGGATTTGCAAGTGAGTTTAAATGGTCGATACGCACACTGGCTGGCGGGTGACTATGATGATAGCTTGAATACAAAGGGTCGGGAGTTAGTGTGCTCGCATTATCTCTGTACAGCTTAACCAACGCTTGAACTAATGCTGTTGGTTTAGCGACAGTGCTGGCAAATGCATCAGCTTCAAATTCAAATTTACGTTGAAACTTACTACTTAGCGGGTGCAAAAAAGTCATAAAGACAGGGCTAACTAAAATAAATAATAATAGAGCAATGGCGTCGTTAACTTGGGCCATATAAAGACCATCAAAAAACCAGTTTTGCTGTTTTAACCACCCGAGTAAAGCAAATCCTACTAATGTCATGCAGGTAGATAAAATCATTTGTTTGGTGATATGTTTACACTTGAAGTGCCCAAGTTCGTGGGCGAGTACCGCCTCAACTTCATCCGGGTCGAGCGACTCGAGGAGTGTGTCATAAAACACAATTCGTTTATTATTTCCTATCCCCGTGAAGTAAGCATTGCCGTGCCCAGATCGGCGCGAACCATCCATCACAAAAATGCCTTTACTATTAAAGCCGCAACGTTCTAACAGCTGTTGAATACGTGATTTTAATTGGTCGTCTTCAAGTGGAGTGAATGTGTTAAATAACGGCGCAATAACGGTTGGTACGAGCCAGGTCATAAAAAAGGTGAAAGCGATGGTAAATAACCAGGCAAAAGCCCACCAGTATTCGCCCATTTGAGACATTACCCACAACAGACCATAAATGACGGGTATGCCAATGATTAGCATTAGAGCGATCTGTAAACATTGGTCTTTAAAAAATTGACGGATGGTTGTGTTGTTAAAGCCAAATTTTTGCTCAATTTTAAACGTTTGATAAATATCCAAAGGCAGCTCGATAAGGTGCGATAGAAGGAAAACGCCAATGATTAGAGCCGTTCCAGCCCATAAGTCGTGTTGAATATATTGTTGAGAGATGCTAACGAGAATATTTAAAACACCCCCCAGTGTTAAAAAAACTAATAACCCACTACTGATTAATATATTAAGGGTCGATATTTGCGTTTTGGCAATCGTGTAATCAGCGGCTTTTTGATGAGCGTCTAGTTCTATCTTACCCTTAAAGTCTTTTGGAACATTGTTTCTATGTAAATACACATAGGTCATTTGGCGTTTGTTCAGCCATAGCTTCAATAAGAGTGATGAGACTAAAAATAATAAAAATATATAGCTAAATTCGTTCATGTATTTATATGTGTGTTAGTGTTAATTTTTTGATAAAAATGTAGGTACGTTTTAATGTCACAGCAAGCACAAAATTTAATCTGGATAGATCTTGAAATGACGGGTTTAGAACCTGAAACGGATTCTATCATTGAAATAGCGACGATTGTCACCGATAAAGAGCTAAATATATTAGCAGAAGGGCCTGTGTTAGCCGTAAGGCAATCAAAAAGCATTATGGATGGAATGGATGCTTGGAATCAAAAACACCATGGCCAATCGGGGCTTATCGAGCGTGTTTTAAATAGCGATTTGAATGAAAAGGCGGTCGAGGACCAAACGATAGCATTTTTAGAGCAATGGGTGCCGAAAGGTGCTTCGCCTATGTGCGGAAACAGTATTTGCCAAGACAGGCGCTTCATGGCGAAAACAATGCCAAGGCTCGAGGCATTTTTTCATTATAGAAACTTAGATGTTAGTACGTTAAAGGAGTTGGCCAGTCGCTGGGCGCCGGATGTGCTTAAAGGATTCACTAAACAAGGCACGCATCAGGCTTTAGACGATGTTAGGGAGTCGATTGAAGAGCTAAAGTATTATCGGCAAACGTGTTTAAAGATGTAATAAGCCAATTACTATTTTAGACATTTTAACAATTTGTTGAAAGGTGGTGGTTTTGTTGTTGGTTAATGGCCCATTGGACGTGTTCTCGAATAATGTCTAAAGAATGATATTCTTTTTGTTTTAAAGCCTTTATCGTATTAATGCTATAGGGGGCATTCCCTAGTGCGACGGCGATATTCCTAATCCAACTTGCATAGCCGATGCGTCGTATGGCAGAGCCTTCTGTTCGTGTTAGAAATTCAGGTTCTGTCCAGCTAAATAAATCCAATAGTGTGGCGGTATCGAGTTGTTGACGAGCAATAAAATCACCTTCGTCAGTGAGTTGGGCAAATCGGTTCCATGGGCAAACTTGCTGGCAGTCATCACAGCCAAATATGTGGTTACCCATTAAGGGTCTTAATTCTTCTGGAATAGACCCTTTTAATTCAATGGTTAAGTAGGAAATGCAGCGTCGTGCATCGACAGTAAACGGCGCAACAATAGCTTGAGTAGGGCAAATATCAATACATTCGGTACAGGTTCCGCAATGTTCTTTTGCAGGTTGGTCAGTGGGTAGAGGCAAATCAGTATAGAGTTCACCAAGGAAAAACCATGAGCCGGCTTGTTTATTAAGTACGTTGCTGTGTTTGCCTATCCAGCCAAGCCCCGCCTTTTCCGCCAGTGCCTTTTCCATCACAGGGGCGCTATCAACGAAAGCACGGTAACCAAAATGACCAACGTGTTGTTCAATATAGTCCGCCAATTTTTGTAGTTTTTTACGAATAACTTTATGATAGTCTCGGCCTAAAGCATAACGAGAAACATAAGCTTGAGCGGGATTGCTCATTAGTTGGTTGGTGTTCTCCATCGGTTCCGGTAAATAGTCCATTCGACAAGAAATTACACGTACCGTGCCTGGTATCAATTCGGCGGGCCTGGTTCTTTTGGTGCCGTGTTTGAGCATGTACGACATATCACCTTGGTAGCCTAAATCAAGCCATCGGTTTAATTGTTGTTCAGCATCTGATAGCTCGGTGTCTGTAATGCCAACTTGTTGAAAGCCCAATGATTGCCCATAGGCTTTTATGTCTTGTGCAAGTTGTTGGAAGTCGGTGCTGTTTTTGTTCATCTGTTGTAGGATACCTGAAAATTAACAGTATCTTTAGTAATCAATTGTTATGAAAAGTGTGCAAATTACAGACGTTGAAATTTTATCCTTTGATGTGATGAAGAAAACGCTGTCTCCTAGAATGATTGACTCGCATAAAGGCGATTATGGACACGTTCTTTTGGTCGGAGGTTCGCTTGGGTTTGCTGGTGCAATTTGTTTGGCGGGCAAGTCCGCATTAAAGACGGGTGCTGGGCTTGTTAGTATTGCGACAAGGGCTGAACATGCCTCAATAATTACCATGAGCCGCCCAGAATTAATGTGCCACGGTGTTGAGAGCCAGACAGAGTTAAAAAGACTAGCTAAACATTGTACTGTGGTGGCTATTGGGCCGGGGCTTGGGCAAGCGATATGGTCACAGCATATGCTTGAAGGAGCGTTAGAATTGAAGTTACCCATTGTCATCGATGCTGACGGGCTCAATATATTGTCAATAGAGCAACGAAAATGTAATCAATGGGTTTTGACGCCTCACCCGGGCGAAGCCGCACGGCTTTTAAATTGTAAAATACGTGATGTTCAAGGCGACCGGAAGTTGGCTATTAAAGAGATTCAGCAGACATATGGCGGCGTTGTTGTTTTAAAAGGCGCAGGAAGTTTGATTTATGATGGTTCTGAAACAATATATCAATGCCAAGCGGGCAACCCAGGCATGGCATCTGGTGGAATGGGTGATGTGTTAACCGGTGTTATCGCTGGTTTGATAGCTCAGGGGCACGGATTGTTAGAAGCGGCTAAATTAGGTGTGTTGATTCATGCAATAGCAGGTGATCGGGCCGCAAAAGATGGCCAAAAAGGTATGTTAGCAAGTGATTTAATACGACATATACGTGAGTTGGTGAATGAGAATTAAGAATGAAGAGCAAATGCTCGAAGCGGGTACAGCGTTTGCTAAAAAATTGGGCACAGGGGTGCTAATTTATTTAATAGGCGATTTAGGTGCGGGCAAAACGACATTTGTTCGTGGTGTGCTAAGGGGCTTAGGGCATATGAGTTCGGTTAAAAGCCCAACCTATAATATAGTTGAGCATTACGAGCTGCCTGGCCAACAACTGTACCATTTTGATTTGTATCGCGTGAACGATGCTGAAGAGCTGGAATACATGGGTATAAGGGATTACCTGAATAATGATAGTATTGCCTTTGTTGAATGGCCAGATAAAGGTGAGGGCGTGTTGCCGAAGGCGGATATTGTTATTCAGTTTGGTATCCAAGGTACCGAAAGGTCATTAATGATTAAAAAAGCGTAAGCAATGAATGAATTTCATTGTTATATTGGGGTTTAACCAAAAAAACTGAACTGTTCTAATGTTCATTAAAGTATGAATGTATTTATGAAGCATAGCTGCAATACAAGGCATCATTATTTAATTGGCGTCATGTTATTGATAACGAGCCAATTGGTAGTTGCGGGCACTGTATCGGTTGAGTCGCTTCGTTTTTGGACGGCACCTGACCACACGCGTTTAGTGTTCGGCATTTCGTCACCCGTCGACCATAAGATTTTTACGTTGGAAGGCCCATCAAGAATCGTTCTGGATCTTAAAAACACAAAATTTAGCACCTCCTTACCAACGTTTGAAAAACACCAACTTGTTAGTTTAATCAGGGAAGGTGTGCGTAATAAAAAGGACTTGCGGGTTGTCTTGGATTTAAAACAATCGGTGAAACCTAAAAGCTTTTTGTTAAAACCTAATATAAGTTATGGGCATCGTTTGGTCGTTGATTTGTACCCAAGCTCTCCGGGTAAATCAAAAAAACCTAAAGCCGTAAAAAAAGCGAATTCATCAACAAATAAAAAGTGGGTGGTTGCAATTGATGCGGGGCATGGTGGAGAAGACCCTGGCGCAAGAGGTAAAAGGGGAACGCGCGAAAAAGATGTTGTCTTGGCGATTGCTAAAAAATTAGCCAAAAAAATTAATCAGCAAGCGAATATGAAAGCGTATATGGTCAGGTCAGGGGACTATTACATAGGGCTGCGACAACGTATGGAAAAAGCACGGCAAGCGCGTGCGGATTTATTTATTTCTATTCATGCGGATGCCTTTAAAGACCAGCGCGCGCGCGGTTCGTCAGTGTACGTTTTGTCAAACCGAGGGGCCAGTAGTGAGGCTGCACGATGGTTGGCGAAAAGTGAAAATGCGGCCGATTTGGTTGGTGGTGTGAGTTTGGATGACAAGGACGATATGCTGGCATCTGTCTTATTTGATATGTCTCAAAAAGCAACTAAAGATGCGAGTGCCACGGTTGCAGGAGAGATCCTAACAAACCTTAAAGGTGTTGGGCATGTGCACAAAAAAAGCGTTCAGCACGCGGGTTTTATGGTTCTTAAATCGCCTGATATTCCATCCATATTAATAGAAACCGCGTTTATTTCTAATAAACACGAAGAGGCTAAATTACGTAGCTCTGCACATCAAACAAAAATAGCGTCAGCGATGTTAAAAGGTGTAAGGGCATATTTTGCGCAACAAGCACCGTTGCCTAGCCGCCAAGCAGCTAATCAATATAAAATTCAAAAGGGTGATACGTTGTCGGATATTGCACAACGATACCAAGTGCCATTGAGGCGGCTTAAAAGGGCTAATGCGTTAAAGAACAACTTAATTCGTGTAGGCCAAATTATCAAAATCCCCAGTTAATTACCTATTTCTTTTTTCTGGCAAATTCACCTATCTAATCCGATACAATAATCATTGTATTGAGGGCCGCTATGTCGATAAAACCATTACCACCACAACTTATTAATCAAATCGCCGCAGGTGAGGTGATTGAACGCCCGGCGTCTGCTGTTAAGGAGCTGGTTGAGAATTCACTTGATGCAGGTGCGAAGTTAGTAACTATTGACATTGAAGAAGGTGGGGCCCGTTTAATTAGGGTTAATGACGATGGTGGCGGCATCGTTAAAACGGAGCTGGCACTGGCGTTATCTCGTCATGCAACCAGTAAAATTGCATCGCTGAATGATTTAGAAGCGGTGATGAGTTTTGGTTTTAGAGGTGAAGCCCTACCTAGCATGAGCTCAGTATCAAGGTTTACGATAACGTCACGCGTCGAAGAAAGTTCGACTGCTTGGTGTATGAAAACAGACGGAACTGAGGTAGATATGCAGGTGGCACCTGCTGCACACCCAGTTGGAACAACAGTGGAATTGCGTGAAATTTTTTACAATACACCAGCGCGTCGAAAATTTCTTAAAACCGATAAAACCGAATTTGGACACATAGAAACTGTTATAAAACGTATGGCGTTGAGCCGTTTTGATGTGGGTTTTTGTTTGAAGCATAACCAGCGCGTTGTTATTAATGCTAAGCCTGCGATTGAGTTTGACGATAAAGCGCAACGGGTTGGCATGTTGTGCGGAAAGGATTTTGTTGAAAATTCGATTAGTTTGGATGTGGAAAATGGTGAATTAGCGTTGCAAGGTTGGGTGGGGTTGCCTACTTATTCACGATCCCAAACAGATATGCAGTTTTTTTATGTTAACGGCCGTTTAATCCGAGATAAGTTGATTAATCATGCAGTTAGAATGGCATATCAAGATGTGTTATTTCATGGTCGTCACCCTGTTTATGTATTGTATTTGTCGATTAACCCAAGATTAGTGGATGTGAATGCCCACCCCGCCAAGCTTGAGGTTAGGTTTAGAGAAAGCCGCGCGGTTCATGACTTTGTTT
>OJHJ01000236.1_pt1 | contig 31893 bp, 23 predicted proteins | sample 1595201 | NCBI WGS metagenome assembly OJHJ01 (sample SAMN05416832, study PRJEB24817) | seawater metagenome | isolation source: Sea water | place: Canada:Atlantic | collected 2013-07 | reverse complement strand
TATAAGAGACAGGTGCGCTGGGCACGGGGGGAAGGAGCGGTCTCAGCGGCCCGGCTGGCGCCGGGCCTGGGTCTACCACTGGGTGAATCGTCCCCTTCACCTTGGGCTCGTCCGCCTGCGGAGCGGGCATCTCGTCCCCGTGGTCCCCTTGGAGAGGGCCGCACGCCGCCTTGGCGCATGGTGCGCTCCAGGCCTTCCAGCCGCGAGACCAGGTGCGCGACGGGCTGCACGGGCCGTACGGTGACCAGTCGGGCGATGGCCATCTCCAGCACCAACCTGGGGCGGCTGGAGCGGGCGACCTCGTCGTGGACGGCCAGCATGACCTGAAACCAGCGGGAGAAGGTCTCGGAGTCCAAGCCCTTGCACACAGCGGCCAGCCTCTCCAACTCCTCTGCCGGCGCATCGACGTGCTTGCGGGCATCGGGAGAGAGAACGGTCAAGGCGGCGTTCCGCAGCAGCTCCAGCAGCTCGGAGGTGAACTGGGAGAGCTCGTAGCCGTAGTCGTAGACGGCGGCGATGCTGTCCAGACACATCTCGGGTTTGCCCCGGGTCAGCCCTTCCAGGAAGCCGAAGAGCAAGCTGCGGTCGACCAGGCCCAGGATCTGCGCGACCTGCGCGGCGTCCACGTCTTCACCGCCAAAGGCGATGACCTGGTCCAAGAGGGACTGGGCATCGCGCATGCTGCCCTCGCCCGCGCGGGCGATCAGGCGCAGTCCCTCGTCGGGGATGGCGATGCCCTCGGCGTCGATGATCTTGCGCAGACACTTGACCACCGTGGTGGTAGGGATGCGCTTGAAGTCGAAGCGCTGCACCCGAGAGAGGATGGTGTCCGGAATCTTCTGGGGCTCGGTCGTTGCGAAGATGAACACGACGTGCTCGGGGGGCTCCTCCAGGGTCTTGAGCAGGGCGTTGAAGGCCCCGATGGAGAGCATGTGCACCTCGTCGATGATGTAGACGCGGTACTTGTCTCGGCTGGGAAGGTAGCGGACCGAGTCGCGCAGGCTGCGCACATCTTCGACCGAGTTGTTGGAGGCGCCGTCGATCTCCGTCACATCGGAGCTGTTGCCGTGGCCGATGTCGATGCAGCTCGGACACTCCCCGCATGGTGCAGGGGTCGGGCCCTTGTGACAGTTCAAGCAGCGCGAGAGGGTGCGTGCCGCGGTGGTCTTGCCCACGCCGCGGGCGCCCGTGAACAGGAAGGCGTGGTGGATGCGGCCCAGCTCAAGGGCGTTGGTCAGCGTGCGGGTGACGTGGGCCTGACCGGCGATCTCATCGAAGGTGGTCGGGCGCCACTTGCGCGCGATGGCTTGGTAGCTCATGGGGGCTCCGGGGACTGCATCCTAATGGGTTGCGCAGCCAGAGTCTGTCCGGCCCCAAATAGGCAGGAGCCTGCACAGAGAATCGATGCGCTCAAGCTCCAAAGAGCGAGCGCGTTTTTGGGGCTCCAGAACGCAAAACCCCGCGAAGCAAGGAGATGACCGGACTGATCCGAGGCCCTGAAAGTACCGTCTACCGTTGCTCCCTTCCGGGCCTGGCGGGGTTCACAGCTCCCAGTCCTTGGGGCCCGGTCATCACCTTGCCCCGCGGGGGGGCGCGCGCACTGCGGATGGCGGAGAGAAAGGGATTCGAACCCTTGGTACGTTGCCGCACACACGATTTCCAATCGTGCACCTTCGTCCACTCGGTCACCTCTCCTATTCATCCGCAGCGCGCGAATCTTAAAGACAGAATCCACCTGGAAGGGTGTTTTGAACGGTCTAAATGGCGGAGAGGGTGGGATTCGAACCCACGGTAGCTCTCACTACATTTGATTTCGAATCAAACGCCTTCGTCCACTCGGCCACCTCTCCAAAGGTGTAAGTCCGTACACGGACAATACTAGGTATTGCCCTTCTTGGCCGCCCGTTTCCGAGCGCGAAGCTGGGCGAAGAAGTCCCGCAGCAAGGTGCCGCACTCTTCCGCCATGACCCCAGGAACCAGCTGGAAGCTGTGGTTCAGCTTGGGATGGGCGCTCAAGTCGCCCACACTTCCGCAAAACCCGGCTTTGGGGTCGTCCGCTCCGTAGACGCATGTCTGGATCCGAGAGAGAACCATCGCACCTGCGCACATCGCACAAGGCTCCAGGGTGACGTAGACCGTGCAGTCTTCAAGGCGCCAATGGCCCTGTACCTTGGCTGCGGCGCGCATTGCGCTCAGCTCGGCGTGACCGCAGGGGTCATCCTGCGTCTCTCTCGTATTGTAGGCGCTCGAAAGCACCTGTCCGTCTGCATCCACCACGACAGCGCCCACGGGGACTTCGCCCAGTGTGGCCGCATGCTCCGCCAGTGCTATGGCCTGGGCCATAAAGTAGCGGTGCGTGTCGGGACCGTTCATTTCTGTCACGTCAAAGATCGTCTCTCGTTGGGCCAAGGCCCTTTGAGCCCACGGCAAGTAAGATCCGGCCCCCCGGATGTCAACAAGGATGCACATGCCCCTGCGCCAACACTTGCAGCCTTGGCTGCGCGCCCGGATCGCTGAGGTGGCAGAGCGTGCCTTGGAGCCCTTGAAAGCGCAGCGTCAGGCGCTCTGGCCTCGGGTTGGGGATCAGGTGCAAAAGCTGGATCAGATGGAGTCCAAGTTGCAGGCACTCGAGGGGGATTTTGCTGCGCTCACCGCACCCTTCACCCCCAGCATGACCGTGCACCAAGCCTGGGCACGGCATCCGGGCGTCGCCGTGATCTTTGGGCGCCATCATCTGCCGGATTGCCCCTCCTGCCCCGTTGGCGCGGATGAGCGCTTGGAGGAGGCCGCATTTGGCTACGGCATTCCCCTGGAGCCTTGGCTCGCTGAGCTCAACGCCTTGCTGGATTAGAGCGGGCCTCTGGGGGGTCGCATCGGGGTGTGGCCCACTTGTCCTTGAGTCTGGCGGGCAGGCACCGATACGCCCGGGGAGTTCTGCCCCCCTTGCGGCCGACGCGCTGGCGGTCGTAGGCTTCACCATCTCCCGGAGTGATTTTTTCCATGAAGCTTCTTTCTCGTCTGCTTGCGCTCTTTGCCATGGCCTTCGCTTTTGCGAGCCCGGCCCTTGCCGAGGACATCACCCTGAAGGCCGAGGATGGGACCAAGCTCCACGCTGAGTACAACAAGGCGGACGGCCCAGGCGCCGTGGTCTTGGTGCACATGCTCGGTCGCGGCGCCAAGGACTGGCGCTTTGTGGCAGACAAGCTCAACACCAGCGGTCTGACGACTCTGGCCGTGGACCTGCGCAAGCACGGCGCCAACCTGCCGGAAGATGCCGGTCGCCCCGAGCTGACCCCCCAGGACTTCGCTGGCATGAAGCAGGACGTCCAGGCCGCTGTGGCGCACCTCAAGGCCAAGGGATTCACCGAGATTCAGATCGTCGGGGCGTCCATTGGCGCCAACCTGGCCCTGCAGGTTGCAGCCGAGGATCCCAGCATCAAGTCGGTGGTTCTGCTCTCTCCGGGCTTGGACTACAAGGGCGTGACCTCTGAGGATGCCCTGGCCAAGTATGGAGAGCGCCCTGTGCTGCTCGTGGTATCCAAGGATGACCGCTACTCGGCAAAGAGTGGTTTGGTCCTGGATTCACAGGCCAAGGGCGTACACTCCCTGGTCATCTACGAGGCTGCTGGGCACGGCACCAAGATGCTCAACAAGGAGCCACAGGCTGAGCCGATGGTGCTCTCTTGGTTGCTGGGCACCTACACCATGACCGATGTGGACGGCGGCGCCTCTCGCGCCGCTGGCTTGCAGACTGGTGACACCAACAAGATCGAGACCACCGGAAAGAAGCTGGGCGAGGAGTAGTCCCTTGGAGATCCTGAGCTCCATTGCGGTGGCTGCAGGCGCCAGTGTCTCGATGGGGCTCTGGTACCGCTACCGTCGCAAGCAGGCTTGGCGCGCTCTGGCGCGCAAGCGGGGGCTCACGGTCACCGGTGGCGGTGTGGGGGGATTGCCCGAGTTGGTGGGCCAGATCGGCGGCCACGAGATTCGGGTTTGGGTGCGGGAGATCGAGCCCAGCGTGCAGTTCACTGTGGTCGATGCTGCGGATCAGACCTTGACCCGCCCCGGCTTTGAGCGGGATCTGGACGCCCTCACCGGTCTGCTGGATGAGGCCCTACGTAGGGCCGATTTGGCCGCCGAGGAAGGCGAGGGCCGCGCCTCGGTGTAGACTGCTGGCGTGAAGCGACGCGGCCAATCGACAGTGGAATACATGCTGCTGATCAGCGTAGTCAGTGTAGCGGTGATCGCGGCGCTGCTGGGCTTCTCAGACACCGTCCAGGTGAACACCCGCGCGCTCTCAGAGAATCTGGGTAGCGAGCTGACCGGGCAGTCTCCCGGAGATCAGGTCAGGTAGGTCATGGAAGCGCTGTTTCCGTTGTTGTTTGTGGGTTTCTTTGGGGTGATCATTTGGTTCGGGTTGAACTCGTCCAAGAAGCGACAACAGCTCTACAGAGACAGCGCTGCGGCTCTGGGTCTGGAGTGCTTCGCCTCAGGCAAGTACGGTGTTCCGCGCCTGATGGGTCGCTACCGTGGCCACGAGGTCGTGGTCGACCAAGAGATCCACGGCTCTGGAAAGCACAAGACGACCTACACCCGCTTCAAGGCCCAACCCCTCAAGCCGCTTCCCATGGGACTCAACGTCTCCAAGGAAGGACTGGGCGGCAAGATCGGCAAGTTCTTTGGCGGTCAGGACATCCAGGTCGGGGATCAGCGCATCGACGACGCTCTGCTCATCAAGGGCAAGAGTGAGATGGAAGTGCAGAAGTGGTTCCAGCAGCCAGGCTTTGGTCAGGCTGTGGTGCGCTTGGTGAACCAGGGCTCTCAGGCCCGCCTGACCGACAGCGAGGGCGGTGTGATCCTGGTCTTGGGCCACATGGGCAGCACCGCGTTGATCCAGCGGAACCTGGATGTGCTCGTAGACCACCTGCTCCCCCTTGGCGGCAAGGAGGTCAAGCAGCTGGACGACCCGGATCTCTTCTTTGACCCCGAGAGCCCCAAGCAGGAGCGCGCGCCCGAGCGCGTTCCGGTGGCCTCGCCTGCGCCAGCTCCCCAGAAGAAGCGCTGGGACCTGAGTGACATGCAGGCGGAAGCTCAGCCCGCGGCAACGCCGGCTCCTCCTCCCCAGAAGGTCGAGACCGTCGCTGCGCCCACCCCGGCAGCACCCGCGCCTGCCCCTGTCTCTGACGTGGACCCCCGCTTGGTGCGTCTGGCGCAGAAGGACTTGGGCTACCGCGACCGCTCTGAGCTGCTCGAGGCCCTCAAGGGCCAAGTGATCGAGGTGCGCCTGACGGTCAAGGAGACCGAGCGCACCCGTGGTCTGGGACTGGAGGCCCCGTACCGCGACGGCCAGACCGTTATCGGCAGCGTGGGGCCCTGCGAGCTCGGAGTGCGCTGTGCAGTGGACCAGACCGACGCCATCAACGCCATGAAGGCCGGCGAGACGCTCCTCTGGAAGGTGCGCATTCTGGACTGGGACAACTTCTACCGCCGGGCGAGCGCCGAGCGGGTTTAGGCCGCTCTTCGCGCGGTCTCCGACACCCCTTCGGGCCCCGGAGCGCGCTGGTCCCCTTGGGCGATGAGCGCCGCCGTCGCGCCATAGGTGGCCACGCAGTAGGGCACCACGAAGTTGAGCAGGCCCCGGAGCGCATCGAAGCTGGCCAAGTCTCCAGAGAGCAGCACGGAGCCCTGGTTGACCAAGTTCAGCACGCTGCCGACCACCAAAGCGACCTTGACCGCGCGGCCGATCACGCCTGCACTCATGGCGATGCACAGCCATCTCATTGGGACTCCTTGGACTGTCCATCGGATCACGCGTCACCTTCATTCAGGGGCCGTGGGATCCGATGAGGGGAATTGGAGGTTCAATGTCCTGGATGGAGTCCCACAGCGCGGAGCTGCTGCGCGCTTGGCCGAGTCCGTGGATGGCCGTGGACAGCGGGGGCATGATCGTGGCGATGAACCCCGCCATGGAGCGCTTCTGTGAGCGCTTGGCGCCCTGGCTGACCCAGTCCAGCGGGCTTGTTGGCGCGCCTCTGCAGGCTGTACATCCGGACCTGGAGCTGGGATCTGGCGTTTTGGAGCTCGGGATGGAGGCTTGGACCTTTGCCAGCACCTCCCTCTCTCAAGGTCAGGTGCTGCACTTCCAGGACCGCAGCCGCTCAACGCACCTTGCTCGCTTTGTGGACAGCGCAAAGGGCGCCTCGCACTCGCTCTCCACCTCCTTGAACCGCCAAGCCGGTGCTGGACTGCAGACGGCCGGCGCTCTCCAGGCCGTGGCCAGCGACACCCGAGACAGCGTGATCCTGGGCCGACAGATCTTCGAGGACTGGACGGAGCAGGTCGACGGCGTTCTGGAGCAGACCAACCAGGTCAGCGCAAAGGTGGGGGAGCGGGTCTCTTTGGCCCTGGAGCGCAGCCAGGCCATCGCGGAGAGCAGCGCCCAAGCCATCGAACTGCTCCAGCTCGTCTCCGGCCGTGTGGCGCAGATGCGGAGCCTGGCGGCCGGGGTGGACGAGATCATGCTTCAGACCCGCATGCTCTCTATCAACGCCCGGGTGGAAGCTGCGCGGGCCGGGGTACACGGGAGCTCCTTTGCGGTGGTCGCAAACGAAGTGGGCATGTTGGCGGCGCGCACGGAGCGAATCGCACGCCGCATTGAAGAGGTGGCCCAGCAGGTGCTCACCCAAGCGCCGGAGTGTGAAGGCGCCATGGCCCGTGTCAGCAGCTACGCTGAGCTCGGCCAGAGCAATGCAGAGTCACTGCAGAAGGTCATGAGGAAGCAGGATGTCCTGATCGCTTCGATGCGGGAAGGGCTCTCGCTCGCAGAAGGGCCCCGCGCCGAACTGGTTCGCCATCTCGGCGTCATCGAGGCCAGCGCGGTGCAATGCGCTGAGGAAGCGCAGCGCAGTCAGAGCGAGGCGGAGCGCGTCGGGGAGACGGCTCAAGACTTGGAGATCCTCTCCGCGCGTTTCGAAGACTCCGACCGCAACAGTCCCAGCGATGTCTACCGGGAGGTCTTGGACCTCAACGAGTGCCTGCGCGCTTGGGTGGGCGTACACATGCCGCCCTTGGCGGCGGCCTTGGGCCCACTGGCGCAGATCCAGGTCCCAGGCCGGACTCCGGCCGACGTCTTTGCCTTGGCTGGCGAACTCCAGCAGGCCCTCAGTGCGCTCGTCGAGGAGCCCCCCGCGTGCGCCTCCACGCTGAGAGGGCCGATCTACCCCGGCCCAAGTGCACGACCGATTGGCGCGCTTTGTGCGGGCCCTGCGGGCGAACCTGGGAACACAGGGCGTCGAGGTACCCTATTCGGCCCCGGTTCGGGGTCAGAGTCCAGAGTCCGTCTACGGGGCGCTCAAGCAGCTTGAGAAGCGGATCGAGCTGGTCTCGACCCTCAGGCGGGCCTCGCGCGAGCGCAGAGCGAGTTGACGGAGCACTGTGCGGCTCTGCGGGGGGCTCCGGCACCCATTCGTGGTCGGGAGCGCGCTGATTTGCGCTGTCGAAGAATGGTTGTCACGCGCTAGGTGGCCACATGATTCATTGCTAGTAGTACTACTAATGTGCCAGCATCATCTCAGCCTTCCGTTCCAGGCAGGAGTGAATCCAGGTGAACCAGGACCAGAGAATTGTCGCCCTTCAGGTTGCTGCCGAGCGTGCCGCTTCCGTGGGCTCCTGGAGCTGGAACATCGCCACGGGTGAGGTCTACTGGTCGGCCAACATCTACCGAATCCTAGGCTACGCGCCTGGCGAGATCACCCCCTCCCTGGAGCTGTGGAGACAAGCGGTTCATCCGCAGGACCTTGAGCGGGTGCAGGGGATGATGGAGGTCGCCCTTCAATCTGAAGAGACCCCTCCGATGGAGTACCGAGTCCTCACTCGCGCAGGGTCCGTGAGGCATCTGTTGGTCCATGGCAGCTCGGTGACCGACGAGGCCGGTGAAGTGGTGCGCCAGGTCGGAACGGTGTTGGACCTGACGAAGCGCGTCGACCGGGAGGAGGAGTTGCGCCGTAAGGAGGTGCTCTTTGCCGAGGCGCAGTCTCTGGTCCGCGTGGGTTCTTGGGAGTGGCGGCCGTCAACGGGCTACCTCTACTACTCCGATCAGCTCCGGGAAATCTTTGGCATGCGCCCAGAGGAAGAGCCCAGCATCACCTTCTTTGAGGATTTGGTGCATCCCGAGGACCTGGCGCGGGTACGGGCCATGCGGGAGGAAGCTGTGCGCACCGGGGTGTCCCACCCGGTGGATTGCAGGCTGCTCTTTGCCGACGGACGTGTGCGACACATCCACACCCTGGCCCGGGATCACACAGGGCCTGACGGGGTCCCCTTTCATACGGGCGCCATCGTGGACATCACCGAGCGCGTCCAGCTGGAGGCTCAGCTGCGCCATGCTCAGGTCATGGAGTCTGTGGGACAGCTGGCCAGCGGCATTGCCCATGACTTCAACAACCTGCTCACTGTCGTGCTCGCCAACGCTGCAGTGCTCTCCGAGGACAGCCCCAGTCCGGAGGTGAGCGCCATCGTGCACGCCGCGCAGTCGGGTGCAACCTTCACCCGGGGCTTGTTGGCGGTGGGGCGCCGCTCCCGCTTGGAGGTCGCGCCGCTGGAGCTGGACAGCTTGGTGACGGCCGGCGTGGAGATGCTGCGCCACGTGTTGGGTTCCTCGGTTCAGGTGCGGCTCGAGACCCAGGTCTCGGAACCGGTCTTGGCCGACGCCCACCATCTCCAGCAGGTCCTGCTCAACCTGGTGCTCAACGCACGGGACGCTTTGGACGGGGCTGGCGAGATCTGCATCCAGACCCGCACGGAGATGGGCCGTGCGCTGGTCTTGGTGCAGGACGACGGCGTTGGCATGGACCCTTTGACGCTGGCCAGAGCCTTCGAGCCGTTCTTCACCACCAAGCCTGAGAGCCATGGCAGCGGCCTGGGGCTGTCCATGGTGCGGGGTCTCGTGGAGCAAATGGGGGGCCGCATCAGCCTGGACTCCCATCCCGGACAGGGCACCACGGTCTGTCTCTCTCTGCCACTGGTTGAGAGAGCGCTCGCCAACCCTGGCGTGGGTCCGCCCAAGACGCCACAAGGTCGACATGTTCTGGTGGTCGAGGACGAGCCTGCTGTGCGGAAGTTGGTCGTTCAGGCCCTGAGCAGCGCAGGCTACAAAGTGGCTTCAGCGAGTCGCCCAAGCGAGGCCAATCTCCTGTTGGCTCGGGAGTCATTCGACCTGGTGCTCTCGGACATCTCGATGCCTGAAGGTGGGGGCCGGCAGGTGTTTGCGGACCTTGCTGAACACCAGCCCAAGACCCCCACGTTGCTCATGACTGGCTACAACCCGGACGAGGACTGGATGTCAGGCCCGATTCTGCGCAAGCCTTTTGCGCCGCGCGAGCTGCTTCAGGCCGTTGCTTCTGCGCTGGCCATGGCGGAATCCGCTGCCTCTGACTTGGCGGCCCTGTAGAGCGGGCAGCAGTCCCGATCAGCGTGAGCCCTCGGGAGGGACACAAACCGAAAGGGCATCGCACCGGTTTGGTGCTTGCGCTCTACTCTTCCTCTTCCATGCCCGAGACGATGTGGAACTCCACCCGGCGGTTGGCCGCCTTGCCAGCCGAGGTCCGGTTGGTGTCGATGGGGCGGGTCTCGCCGAATCCTTCGGTACGCAGGCGGCTGCCTTCGATGCCGTGGGAGACCATGTATTCGAAGACGGAGTCCGCCCGCGCCTTGGAGAGACGCTGGTTGGCGGTCTCGGCACCATCGGAGTCCGTGTGGCCCTCGATGCGCACCTCGATCTGCGGGTAGTCCTTCATCACGGTGACCACTTGGTCGATGATGTCGTAGGACTCCGGCCGGATGATGGCCTTGCCCGTCTCGAACTGGATGCTCTCCTCGATCACGATCTGGCGGCCGGTGATCTTCACCTTCTGCGGTGGCGCGTCGGGGCAGCCATCGCTGTCCAAGTACTGGTTGATGTTCTCGGGCTCAGCGGGACACTTGTCCACTTGGTCGACCACGCCGTCACCGTCGCTGTCAGGGCAGCCGTGTGGGGCGATACCTGGCGTGGTGGGGCACTGGTCCTTGGGGTCGAAGACGCCGTCCATGTCGGAGTCAGGGCAACCCGTTGGCCGTGGGCCAGCCGCGCCGGGGCACTGGTCCTCAGAGTCGGCCAAGCCGTCCTTGTCGAAGTCAGCGACAGGGCAGCCATCGGGGGCCACGCCAGCCTGTGTTGGGCAAGCGTCCACGTCGTCCTCGAAGGTGTCCCCGTCCTTGTCGGCCACTGGGCAGCCGTTGTTGGGTCCGGCCACCATCGGGCATGGGTCGGTGGTATCGGGCACGCCGTCTTGGTCGTTGTCTCGATCGGGGCAGCCGTCTTTGTCCTCGAATCCGTCCAGATCCTCTGCCTGTGCAGCGCACTGATCGGAGGCGTCCAGGACGCCGTCCTGGTCGTTGTCGGGATCGGGGCAGCCGTCCTGGTCCTGGAACCCGTCCTGGTCTTCCGCCTCTGCTGGGCACTGGTCGTTGTCGTCGTCCAGTCCGTCGCCGTCGCTGTCACCGGTGATGTCGGGGCAGCCGTCGGTGTCCTCGTTCCCGTCAAAGTCCTCGGGCTCATCCACGCAGAGGTCCTGGGTGTCCAGGATGCCGTCTCCGTCGCTGTCCACGGGAATGCAGGAGGGGGCGGTGTCCAGAGCGATCTTGCCGTTGGACATGGCCACGTCCAGGTGCTCACGGGCCCGGCGCACGTCGCCCTCGTCGAACTCCACCAAGGTGAAGCTCAGGTTCGACTCGGCCATGGCCATCTCGACTGGAGTGCACTCGCGCGCCCCCAAGTTGCCAGCGGCTTGGATGACCTTTTCGGTCTCGCGAAAGTCCTTCTGGAGTACGTCTACGTTCACGCAGCCGGCCAGGAAGATGAGCAGGCTCATTGGTCTTCGACCCCGTCCAGATCCTTGTCCACTTCGTCGAGCATGTCGCGCCGCTCCACGTCTACGTCGCTCTCGCCGTACTTGGCGATCTCTTCCGCTTGGAGCGCGTACTGGTACGCCGCCTTGGCCAGGGTCTCGCACTCCTCGAACTCGGAGCCGCCCCACTCCTCGCGCGCTTTGCGCTGGTGCTCGGTGGCCATGGTCCACTCGTAAGGCGCCTTCTCGGCGGCGCCGGCCAACTCAGCGGCCTTTACGGCTTGGTTGGTTTGAACCAGGGCGACGGTGGGCTTGATGGCGATGCAGCCGGTCAGACTGGAGCCAAGAATCAGCGCGAGCAACAAGGGCAGAGTCCTCCCAAAGAATGGACCTAAGGACGATCAGACCGCGCTCTAGGCTCCAAGTCAAGTCAGGGGGCGCCCGGCGGCATCTCTCGGTGCACAGGGCCGCCCGATGACGCGGCGTTCTCCTCCAGCAGCTCCTCGGCGCTCGGCCCTTCCCAGGACTCGATCAAGGGGCTCAGGTCGAAGACCGCCATGAAGTAGCGCTCGGGCATCTCCCGATCTGGCAGGTTCACCTCCTGGCTGGACCAAGGCACGTAGACCGGGCCGTCGGGGACCGTGTACGCGTTGCCTGGATAGTCGAACCACTGCAGCTCGACGTGCTCCTCGGGCTCTTGCTCCAGCAGCAGCGCGAGCTGACGGACCACGTCTCGGTAGAGCAGAGCGCCGCGCTGGGGATCCAACAGGTAGTAGCCACGTTCGTGCACCACCAGGTGCCGGTAGTTTCCGGTCACGGCCAGCTTCTGGAGCTCCGCTGGGTCGATGTCCAGCACCGAGATGACCTCGGGCTTGCGGGAGATCTCGATCAGCTGGGTCTGGAGCGTGCCGTCCGGATCCGGCCGAGCCAGGTAGCGCATCCACTCCCCGGCTTCTCCTCCTCCCTCTTCCCTAAAGACCGGTGGAATCGCAGGGGTGGTCGCCCAGCTCTTGTAGACCTTTCGGCCGTGCTCGAGCTGGTAGTAGTAGAGCAAGTCCTGTTGCTGCTCGAGGGGCAGCTCGATGATGCCGGCCCGCTCAGGGGGCAGCTCCTGGTACCAATCGGGCGTGGAGAGCGCGGAGACCGAGATGGGGGCGCGCCACATGCTGGGGGCCAGAGCATCTTCGGGCACAGGACCCACCTCGAAGCGGTAGAGCACCTGGGCAAAGGTCGCGACAATGGCCAAGGCACAGACGCTGATCCGCAGGCCTCGGATGGGGACCCGGGAGAGGCCCATCGCGACCAAGGGGACGGCGGCTACCACGGCCAGAGAGCCCATGCGGTAGGGCGCGAACATGCGGCTCATACCTGGAATCCAGCGGAACATGCCGGTCCAGGGTAGGCGCAGGACGAACCGATCTGCCAGGGTCACCACCTGGGCGCTGTCCAGGGTGCCGCCCCACTTCAGGAAGGGTCCCAGGGTGCCCACCCAGAAGACCAGAAAGACCACGGCCCAGAAGCGGCTGCGGGGGTAGAGGCCGGGCTTGAGCGCCAGAGCGGGGATGAGGCCGCCCAAGAAGAGGACCAATGGCCAGGAGCGGGGATGGCTGGGGTTGAACAAGCCGTCCATGGACCAGGAGCTGGCGATCGTTCGGTTCAGCGAGGACAGCACATTCTCCTCGTAGGTGCTGGGCCGCAGGGGAACGCTGGCGATGGTGTCGTAGCTTGGAAAGCGAAGGAAGAAGCTCAGTTCAGGGAGTTTTTGTGCCCCGCCTGCGCTGGCCCCAGCTTCGCCCAGCGCGTAGGGCAGGAAGAAGAAGCCGCCGACTACAAAGGCGCTGAGGATCAAGGTACCGAGCCAAGGCAGGTGCCGCCGCATCTGGGCCATGCGGCCGCGGTGACGCCAGAGCAGATCCAGGCCATAGAGGCCAAAGGCCATGCCGGCGAAGAGCCCGTAGAACCAGTACCAGGCGCCGCAGAGTCCGAGAAGTAGGCCGGCGATCACGCCGTGAGAGACCTTTGTGCTGCGCTCGGCGCGGTCCAGAGCGATGGGAAAGAGCAGCACCCACCAGATCAGCACTTGGCGAAGGCCCGAGCCGTGGATGTCCTGCAGGCTCAAGGGGTTGATCACCGCCACCAGACCGCCCACCAGGGCTGCAGAGCGCGACCAGGTCAGGCTGCGGGCCAAGGCATAGCCGCACAGGCCGTTGCCGATCAGGATGGCGAAGACCTTCAGGTTGTAGTGGGCAGGCAGCGCGACCAGCTTGGACAGAGGCCAAGAGATCAGCAGCACATCCAGGATGTTTCCGGTCTCTGGATAGCGGCCCAAAGACAAGAAGGTCAGCGTCTTCTCGCCCAAGCCCATCTGGGTGTCGTCCAGGACCGCTTGGGCTTCTGTGAAGTGCCAGCCATAGCGCCAGAGCCAGCCGCCCAGCTCCCCGCCGCCGATGATGACCTCGTCCATGTGCATCACCGCCGGCCAGGTCATGGCGCTGGCGGCCAGCAGATAGAGCAGAGTTGCGGCCAGGACCTCGGCTGCGAGGGTGGCGATGCGCTGGACTTGTGGGGGGACTTGCAAGAGCGGATCCAAGCGCATGGGCACCGCTCTGGTCAACCGGTGTACGCTTGGCGCCCTGGATGTGACGCGACGTGGGCAAGCCGAATGAAGAGAGCGCTGGAGCGGTGTCTCCGCTGAAGCGGTGGCGCCCTGTGCTCGCCTGCATCGTGCTCCTGGGGCTGATCTTGGGCCTGCGATCCAAGCTTGAGTTGGTCCTGCCTTTGGGCTCGGATGCCGCCATGTGGGGCTTGTCGGCCATGGGACTGCTGGAGGGCGAGCTGCCCCAGGTCGCCCCTGTCTTTCCGGCCTTGGTGGCCTTCAGCTCAGGGCTCAGCGGCTTGCCGGTGTGGCGTGTCGGGTCTCTGGTCTCAGCGCTCGCTGCGGCGGGGCTGCCGGTGCTGGTCTTTGTGGCCAGTCGAGACCTGGGTGCGGGGCGCTGGCCTGCTCTGGCTGCGGGGGCTCTCTCTCTTCTGCTGCCCGATGTCGCGGTCTTTGCCTTTCAACTACAGCCCGACGCTCTGGCCGCGCTGCTCTTGGTCACCAGTGCCTGGCTGGGTGTGCGCTGGGAGCGGGCCCAGAGCCGAAAGACCCTGATTCAGTGGCTGGTCTGTTTGCTGCTCTTGGGGCTGACCCGTGAGCATGGTCAGGTGCTCTTGGCCGGTCTGCCGGTCTACTTCCTTGCCCGGAACAAGCCCCTCTGGGCCCTTGGTTTTGTGCTCGTCTGTTTGCTTCTGCTCGCTGTCCTCGTTCGAGGGGGCGCGCTGCATGTGTTGCCGGAGCGCATCGCTCAGCCTCTGCTGGAGAGTCCCCTTGGTGCGGGGCAAGGATCGGCACCCCACTTCTACTCCGAGCTCAACAGCGCCAGACGGGAGGGGCAGCAGCTCTGGACCCAAGGTCGCGTCCTTCCGGTGCTGGCCTTCAACCTCAAGCACCTGTTGAGCCGCCACGTGGACAACCTGGCCATTGTCTTGCTGGGGGCGGTGGGCTTTGGGACGCTGGCGCGCCGTGAAGGTGTGGGTGCCGCGGGCCTGTTCACCCTGCTGCCCGCCGTGGTCATCCTCTTGCTCTGGTCCAACCAGCGTCACAGCGCCGTGCTCTTGCCCGTGGGACTGCTGGGAATCGCCTGTGGTGTGCGTGCGCTCCGGGCTTGGGCGCCTCCCGCTGGGGCGGTCTTCATCGGCCTCTCTCTGGTGGCCGGTGGCTGGTCCGTGCGCGATGCCGGTCCGGTGGCCAAGCGACTCGTCGGCGCGGCCCATCACGCCCGCCAGGTGCAGACCTTGGCTGGATGGCTGGCGGAGTACCCTGGGGAGTGGATGCTGGGGGGCTTGGACAATGAGCCCAACCTCTTCTTGGCTTGGCCCCGGGTCGCTCTGGAGCGCAGCGAGTGTTTGGTCGAGGATCCCGGGCCGCTCTGGCGCACCCTCTGGTTGGCTCCAGCCGGCGTGATGCCGGGGGAGTGGGAGCAGCTCCATCAACAAGGGCCCACAGCGGTCTACGCCTTGCGCAGCGACGCACCTAAGCCCTGCAGCGAGAAGGCCCTGCCTGGCGGTCCCCTCTACACCAAGGCCGGACAGTCCGCCGAGTTCAGCTGTGCCACGCCTCTGCTCAGCGAGGCCCAGCGTCGCCAGCGGCTTCGAGGCTGCCAGTCTGGGGGACCTGCACCTGGTAGACCGCCACCCCATTCTCCCGGTGGGGGACACCGAAAAGGCCCTCCAGGACCGCGCTGACCATCTCCAGCTTGGGCGTCAGGTAGAGCTGCTCGTGCACCACCACGGTGCCGTATCCTTCGGCCTGCAGACGCCGTGCGCCGCTCACCAACTCCAGCTCGGGCAGCTGGCGCGGCAGGCTCAGCACATAGGCCGACTCGATGCGCACCATCAGATCCGTCAAAGGGTTGCCCGCAAGGGTCGCCGGCACCGGCTCATTGAGGCCGTAGGGCACCGGCTGGCCATGGCCCGTTTGGTACCAGGTGTAGACCGCGCGCTCCAGGTTGGGAACGGTGATGGGGAGGTCGAGTACGGCCCCTTGGGAGAGCCCGGCGTAGGCGCTTGGAATTTGGGCATCGCAGCGGGGCAAGGGCCAGACCGCAGGCGAGGCCAGGGTGACCTCGCTGAGGACCATCAGGCCCAGGATCCCGGCGATGGCCGGCCGCGGCAAGGTGGGCCAGCGACGTGACAATGCTTGGGCGCCAAGACCCGCCATCATGCCCAACCCCAAGGTCGCGGGGACCACGAATCGGAAGGGATGGGAGATGCGTGAGAAGAGGGGGAAGGCTTGGAAGAAGGCCAAGAAAGGCAGCGGAATCCGGTGGCCGTTCCAGGTGGCGTACTCGCCCCCCACGTGCAGGTAGGGGCCCAGGGCGAAGAGCAGGAAGACCACCGCCAAGGCCACCCACAAGCCCAAGCTGCGTTTCGGACGGGAGGCGAGCAAGCCCACCGCCGCCAAGGCCAGACTGACCCAGCCCAGGTAGGTGACGATGAGCAGGTCCTCGCCGTACTGGGCCTTCAGATCCGGGCTGTAGTGCTTGCCCGGCCGGAACATCGAGACCACGTCGGTGATGTTGTGGTTGACCAGGCTGGCCCAGACGAACTCGGGATCTCGGTCCACCAGAGCATCGGGCGCATCCATGGACTGGCTGAGGACGAAGAGCACGGGCAGCACGAGCAGCGCGTACAAGGCCACGCTGCCGCCAAGGGCCAGACCAAAGCCCTTCCAGCCGGTGCGTAGTGGCTCCGAGATGGCACGGTGAAGCACCACAACCACCGAAAGCACGATGCCGAAGAGGCCGTAGTAGAAGTTGGCCACAGAGCAGAGGGCCAGGGCCGCACCCATCGCCAGAGCGCGTCCCAAGCTGGGCCGGTCCAACATGCGCAGGAGCAGCAGCAGATACAGCGGTAGAAAGCCGGCGTTTAGGGTCTCGGTGATCCCGTTGTAGGCCTGTCCCAAGAGGTGGGCCGAGGCCGCGAAGATCACGCCGGGCACCCACGCCAACCATTCGTCGTCCAGCACCCGTCTGCCCAGGGCCCAGGCGCCGATGCCGTTGCAGAAGAAGGCGAAGATCACGGCGAGGTTCAGGGCAGCGGGCACCCCGGCCAGGGCTTGAATGGGCCAGGTCCAGAGCGCGTTGAAGCTGTCGATGAAGAAGAGGGCGCCGCCCTGTGGGTGGTCCAGGAGGGCCGTGCGAAGCGGGAGTTGACCCTGACCCAGGGAGTCAGCGACCCACCAGAAGCCCCAGGCGTGGTTCCAGGTGTCGTTTCCGGGGTGTCCCAACATGCTGCCGCGTAGATCCAGCACAGCAGGCCATGTCAGGAGCAAGGCCAAGGCCAGAGCGATGGCCACATGGGGACCCAGTCGGCGCCCGAGTCCTTTCACAGAGCCGCCAGAAGGTTGTTGGCCCGGGCCATACCGGGTGCGTCTTCCAGGCCAGTGTATTGGGCCAAGGCCAGCTCAGCGGCCAATCTTGCCAAGCGTGCCCGTCCCGCCTCTTTGCACAGTGCAGCGCAGCGCAAGGCTGGCCAGGCGTTGTCCGGATCCAGATCGCCGTGCTGGGCAAAACCGTCGGCGGCCAGGCCCAGGCGCTCCTCCACCAGGTACCAGTCTTGGTCCTTGGCGGCGCACCAAGCCATACAAACCAGGATGCCGGGGGTGAGCTGGGGCAGTGCGTAGCGCTCGCAGTCCGCCAGGGCGACGGCGCAAGACTGGCGGGCCAAGCCCAAGTCGCCCAGTCGGATGCCCAAGAGTCCCAGGTTCAACCGTGGGTAGACCCCGCCGTAGGAGCCGATGGCGTCGGTCATCTCCGCCGCCTCCTCGTAGAGCAGCCGGGCGTCTGCCAGGCGACCGGAGAGGCGTGCCTGTTCCCCCATGTCGTTGAGCACGTTGGCCAGGGAGATGCCCAAGCCGCCCTCACGGGCCTCATTCAAGGCCTCGGAGAGCACCTGTTGGGCTTGATTCAGATCGCCGCGCGCCCGGTGGACGGCGGCCAGACTGCGCAAGATGCTGGCCCGGTCTCGGGTGGACCGGCCTTGGGCGTTGTTGTCGTAGGCGGCCCACATGCCGACCGCGCGCTCCAGGAGCTGCACCGCTTGGTCCCAGTTTCTCTGCTGCCTGGCCACGTCCGAGAGCCCGAAGATGCTCTCCATCTCCAAGGCCTCCAGGCCTTCCGCGGCACACAGGCTGCGGGCTTGCTCAAAGATCCGGCGGGCCATCTTGATCTGGCCCTGCTGGCGGTAGCACTCGCCTTTCCGTGTCAGGGTGCTGGCCGCCAGGGCTGCGATGCCCAGGTCCCGTGACTGGGTCAGTGCGCTGTTGAGCAGGGTGATGGCGTCCTCGAAGTTGCCGAGGTGGCGCATGAAGGAGGCCCTGTACAAGCAGGCCTGGATGCGCTCCGACTGGTGCAGCTCTGGAGGCAGTTGCTCCAAGGTCTGCTCCAGCAGGGTCAGGATGGCCAAGCTGCGGGAGGGGTCGGTTCCGAATCGGGCGAGCCCACCGGCCAACGCCAAGGTCTGGGCGGCCAGGGACAGGTCGCCTGCTGCCAGCAGGTGTTTGGCGCGGCGCAAGTCTTCGCTCTGGGCGCCCAGGTAGGCCGCGCATCGGCGGTGGTGGTCCGCAGCGCGCCCGGCCTCGGCTGCCTCTTTGAGCAGAGACTCGGGCAGCAGGCTGTGTACGAACTGCCAGCCTCCGGGCCAAGGCAGGGCCAGCTCCCGCTCCAGGAGCGCGTCTCTGAGCTCGGCAAGCTTGGCCTGGGGCGGGGCGACAGCTTCCCATTCGGCCTCGGAGACCTGGTGACCGAGGGTGGCCGCCAGCTCCAGTGCGAGCCGCTCATACTCCCCCAAGACGGGTAGGCGCTGTTCCCACAGGCTGGGCAGGTCGTGGGGGATCTCCATCCCTTGGTCGCGGAGGGCGAAACCCTGCGGCCCTTGGACCAGCTTGTGCTGCTCCACCAGGCTGCCCAGGGTCTGCACCGCCATCAGCGGATTGCCCTGGCAGCGCATGGCCAGATCCTGGCGAAGCTCGGGGTCCAAGAGCAGCATGCCGTCGATCAGATCTTCGGTCTGGTACGCGTCCAGTGGCGCGATCTCTTGGGCTCGAAAGCGATTGGAGTCCAGCAAGCGGTCCAGCTGGGCCTCTCGCAGGGGGGACATCTCGTCTTGACGCAGGGTCATCACCAGGAAGACAGGCAGGTCTTCCACCCGCTCGATCAGGCCCAGAGCCACGGGCAAGGCCTCCTCGCTCCATTGAATGTCCTCGAGCACCAGGAGAACAGGTCGATCCTGCAGGGCCAAGAGTCGGGCCAAGATGCCCACCCGAATCTTGAGGGGGAGCTGTAGGGCTTGCTCGGGCTGAATCCATTGGGCCAAGGCCTTGGACTCGTAGGGGTTGGTGCCCAGGGTCGCCAGGGCTTGGGCGATGTGGTGTTCGGGCTCATCGAGTCCCACAACGGAGAAGTGTCGGGCCAAGGCGCCGGGGATTCCCTCGTCCAGTGCGCCAATGGGGCTGTGGCTGGCCCGAAGCACCACCGCTGCGCCCGCTGCGTGGGCTTGTTCCTGGATCCAAGTCGCCAGGTGAGACTTGCCCACCCCAGCGGGGCCTTCCAACAACACCCCGTGGACCTTGCGGTGCAGGTGTACCCGCCGCAGGCCATCCCAGAGCAGCTTCTGCTGATCTTCCCGGCCTACCATCGGCACCCGACGCTGGGCGAAGAGACCCAGGCCCAAGCCGCGTACCAGTCCTGGCCCATGCGAGGCCATTGGACCTTCCGGGAAGGGCGCCGGTGTCAGCGGCGCCGCCGCCACATGAGAGAGGGCCGGCATGCCCGGTGCCCAGGTCTCGGGTGCCGCCGCCCACACCTGTGGTTGGCGGGGTGGACCCAGGCGAAGCAGGGAGTCCAAGGCGTCTGCGGCGAAGGAGAAGCGCTCGGCCGGGCTCTTGATCAGCATGCGCCGCAGCCAGGGTTCCAGGCCACGGGGAACATCCAGGATCGCCCGGAAGTTTGGAGGATCCTGGTTGAGGTGAGCTTGGCGCAGCATGTTGGGGTCGCTGGAGACGAATGGCGGTTTGCTGGTGCAGAGTTCCCAGGTCAGTGCGCCCACGGCGTACAGGTCGGTCCATGGGCCGTAAGCGCGCCAGTTCCCCATCAGCTGCTCGGGGGCCATGTAGGCGGGCGTCCCCTCGATGGCGTGGCGACCCTCTGCGCTGCCGAGGGCGTGTGCCAGGCCAAAGTCCGCCAGGATGGCCTCGGCGGTCTCGCTGAGCAGCACGTTGCCTGGCTTGATGTCCAGGTGCACCACCCCACGGGCGTGGGCGTGGGCCAGGGCGCTCAAGATGTCGGCCAACATGCCCTGCATGCGCGGCCAAGGAATCTGCCCAACCCGCTGCGCCAGGCTGCCGCCTTTGGCCAGCTCCATGGCCAGGTAGGTGGCCCCGCTGGGCAAGAGTGGATGCCCAGCGGGCACGCGTCCGGTGTCTAGGACGGTGACGATGTTGGGGTGGTCCAGGCCTGCAACCGCCCGCACCTCACGGGCCAAGGCGGTGCGCTCTCGCTTTGTGGTGCTGGCCGAGAGCACCTTGATGGCCACCGCTGTGCCGCTCTGCGTGGCGGTGCCCCGCCAGAGCTGGGACATCCCGCCGTCGGCGAGCCGCTCTTGCAGCATAAATGGGCCGAGTTGTGACATGGGGTCGCAAGTCTACCCCGCGGCTCGCGCTGCTTGGTTTCAGCCCTGCGGTAGCATGTGCGCATGCTGCTTTGGCTGACCCTGGCGTGTGCCACCGAACCCCAAGCGCTGCCCACCCAGGTTGCGGTCGCCCAGGCCAACGCGGAGCTGGAGCAGGCGGTGCATCCGCCCATGGTGCAGCTGCTCTACGACTACAGCTTCTTGCCTGCCCAGCAGCAGGCACAGCAGGCCGTGCGCATCGCCATCTGGTTGGACTGGATGGCCTTCGACGCCACCCAGCTGACGATGATGGACGAGGCGCGGGCTCAGGCCGAAGCGCAGCGTCTGCGCGTGGATCAGGAGATGGCCGCTGCTGTGGCCCTACGGGAGCCGGAGATCACAGCGGCCTATGCCGCGATCGAGGCCCAACTGCGTGCAGGAACCGACCTGAACGACCCGGCGATGCTGGAAGCGGGCGATGCCTTGGTGGGGCAGCGTCAGCACAAGGAGCTGGAGCGCGAGCTGCTGGCCTTGCGGCTGCAGGCCGTTCAAGAGGTCATCGCGGCCGAGCAACCCCTGCTGCGCAGCTTGACCGTCGAGCAGGAAGCGCACCTCTCCGATGCCCTGATCTTCCTGCGGCACCGCCTGGACCCCTACGCCAACCCGGGGGACTTCAACGCCCTGGTGGGCACCCTGTTCACCCCAGGGGACTACGCCACCCTGACCCGAGGCAGCTTCGACGCGGAGCAGGACCAGTGGGATCTGGCCGGCTTGTGGGTGGAGTCCGAGGATCGTGAGCCCGGCAGGCCTTGGTTCGCCGATCTGCGCCGAGAGCTGCTGATCTACCTGGTGCTGTTGGAGCCCGCGCTCCCCCAGGCCCTTGAGATCGCCCAGGGACGCGTTGGTTTGGCAGCAAAGCCACCCATGGCCTTGCCTGGGGAGCCGTCTCCGGTGCAGCCCGAGGACCCGGAGCCAGCCCCACCTGGGGCGCCTATGCCGGATGAGAATGCGCCCTGAGCGTGTCTAGAACTGATTTCTCTCTTACCCACCCGGCCCCCGTGACGAATAATGGGAAAGGGTGTGGCGTCGAACCCAGCGACCCACTGCCCCGAGAGTCAACCCCCTCATGTCTGTAAAGCATCCCCTGCAAGCACTGTTCAGCCTTGGCGTCGTCGCCGTGGGCTTTGTGGCGCCTTGGCAGCTGGGCATGCTGACCCCAGAGGTGGACCTGCCCCAGGTCAGCGTGAGCACGGCGCCCGAGCGCATCGTGACCGTGATGCTGCCCCAGCAGGCGGAGCCTCTGGAGCTGGCCCCCATGGACGAGGCCATTGAAGCGGCCCCTCCCGAGCCGGAGCCTGAGGTTCCCGAGATCGCTGAGGCTCCCGAGCCCTCGGCCGAGCCGGAGCTGCCCGTTGACTCCGATCCCCAGGATGCGCTGGCGGACGCTGGCGATTCCCTGAACCCTGCGCTCGGCGTCGACTCTGTGCCCTTCCCGGGCATGGTGCGCGGGCCAGGAAGCTTGGTCCCCGGCAGCCGCGTTGGCAGCGCCGATGGCAGCGGCGACAACACCGAGCACGTTCGGCGAACCCGGGCCCCACGCAAGGCGCCCAAGACCACTTCTCGTGAGTGTGAGCCGGAGCGCGCCGACATCTTCATGGTGAGCGAGACCGCTTACCGTATCGAAGACCAGGCCATCGCCTACTACGCCGAGCACCCAAAAGAGGCGGAGAAGCTGGCCGCCACCTGGTGGGCCAAGGACGATGAGGGCGAGCGCCGCGGCTTTAAGTTGGGTCGCATCAAGTGTGGATCCATCCTGGACCAGGTCGGATTCAAGAGCGGCGACATCATCGAGGCCGTCAACGGTCGCGAGATCCAGTCCTACAGCGAGGCCGTCACGGCCTTTATGGGCCTGCGCAACCGCAAGGTGCTGTGGGTTCAAGTTGAGCGTCGCGGCGAGCCTGTGCGCTTGGACTTCCACCTGGTGGACGAGGGCGAGGCGCTTGTCGAAGAGGGCGAGGAGATCGTCGACCCCACCGCGCTGGTGGAGGCCGAGCTGGCTGACCCCAACCTGATGGACCGCATGGAGATGTGGGGGGATGAGCGCCAGGAGCGCCGAGATGAGCGCCAGGACCGCAAGCAGGAGCGCTTGGAGAAGCGGGACAAGCGCCGGAAGAAGGAGTAGAGTGCGGGCAGGAAGGGAGGGGAGATGCTCTGGATATTGGTGGGCTTGGCGTGCAACCGTGTTGAGCCCGCGAGCAGCGAGCTGCGCTGCGACGGTCTGGACGATGACCAGGACGGGGTCGTGGACGAAGAGGTCCTGGCCTATCGCTTCCAGATGCCCTTGGACTTGGGCGGCGCGCCGGAGCTGAGCCGCTACTTTCGCTTCCCATTGGACCCGCTCCCAGGCGTGACCTTGGTCGAGCAGACCTATACACAGCCTGACGGATCCTATGGAACCAAGGCGCGGCGCTTCGGCACAAACGGACGCCTGCTCTACGAGTTTGCGGAGGACTTTCCGATCGACGGTCCCGCCACCACGGCGCTCTATGAGTTCGAGTATGAGCAGGGTCAGGTGGTCTACGCCCTGGAGGAGTTTACCCAAGCCGGGGTGCTGGTGGAGGGGACGGAGACCATCGCCAGCTTGGGGTCCCACGGATTCATCGTGGAGCAGGTGGCCACCGATCGCATGGATCCCAGCAAACAGACCCTGACGGAGCTCTACTACGACGCGCAAGATCGTCTAGTCGCCACAGAGGTGCAGAGCGACGATGACTGTGTGGCGGAGTATCGCACCTACCCTGACGAATGGTCGGAGCGCCGCGCGGGGAACAAGCTGTGTGGCTTTAGTCCGGAGGAGGGCGCTGCCCGGGGGGCTCTGAGCTACACCTGGGACAGCCAGAGGCGGCTGGTATCGTTGGTGGACTACACCTCCAACATCGTGACGAGCCAGAAGTGGTGGTGGGAAGACGACACGCTGCTGAGCCGTGAAACGGACAACGGTAGCAGCGTGGCAGAGCGGCGCTTCGACATGGTCGATGGACGGGTCGTATCGGCCGTGGATGAGGCATCGGATCAGGAGTGGACCATCGCGTACAACTCCGCCGGAGTCGTTGAGCAGGTCGACCTGGCCTATGGAGAGGAGCTTGTGCGCCTGGACATGGCGCTTCGGGAGCGAGAGGGCAGCGATGTCATCGAGAGCTTCCAGGTGCTCCTCCGGGACTCGGACTGGATGGAAGGCGATGTGGATCTGTGGTGGACCACAGAGATGGAAGTGGACATGTCGGGGAACCTGACCTCGGCGCAGTACTCGGACGGCCTGATCGGTGAAGTGGACTACACCTGGAATTTTGACTGCGAAGGAGCAGCCCAATGATCGTATTGTTCTCCATCCTCTTTGCGTGCAACCGCGTCGAACCCCTGGACTCCGAACAGATCTGCGACGGTCTGGACGATGACCGCGATGGCCAGATCGACGAGGGTCTCTTCGGCTACGATACCGAGCTGGTCTTCGACGAGGCTGGTGTGCCCAACATCGAGCAGGGAATCAGCCGTAGTCTAAGGATTCCCATGGGGATGTTCGGTCGGAGCTACGAGGCTGAGACAAGCGAAGGGGAGACCTGGAGCTCCTGGGTGGAGTTTGACGGTGAGGGACGTGCCATCTCGGTAGAGTTCACCCACATCGAAAGCGACGGACAGGAGACTGTGAGCTTGCAGAGCGCGGCCTATGAAGGGGATCTCAAGGTCTGGGACGTCGGGACCCGCACAGTCGATGGCGAGACGGTGCTCGACTACGAGCAGAGCTGGACCTACCACGACCACGGTCAAGTCAGCACGCACTCCTACGCCGACACCATCTCCCAGCGAACCCAAGATTCTGAGTGGTTCTACGATGAGCGCGATCGTGAGATTCTGCTGCGCCGAGAGGGCAGCGAATTTGACTGCGCGGAGTGGGTCACCGGATACGACGACACCTTGAACACGAAGACTGCGTACGCCGGGGTGACCTGCGGCAATGATCCACCGGATACTGACGTGATCACTCCTGTTGAGCCTTCTCTCACTCGCCTCGGAGCCTGCTGGCCACGTTGCTCAACGCTCGACGGGCTCACGCACGCCTTCGGTCTCGCGCCTTGCCAGCAAGCCCCGATTCGTCGCGATAGACAGGATCAACAGTTCGGACCACGTCAGTACCCTGTGGGAGCGCAGTACCTATGACAGTCAGGGCCACCTCCTCTCAATAGAAGAAGACACGATTACCCGTTCCTGGACGTGGGATGGCGATGACCCCGCCACCTACACCTCTGCTCTGGGCGACACGCGCAGCTTCCAAGTTCAGGATGGTGTCTTGGTCGGCGCTACGGGCGAAGGGGAACTCAGCGACTGGCTGTTGGGCTACCACGACTCCGGCCGCATCGAAAAAATGGGCTACGACACCCCCGAGGGGGTCGCCTACGAGCTAGCGCTTGAGTACAGCGACCTGCCTGGGGGCTTCCTGACCGAAGCTGGATCCCTATCAGACGAAGAGCAGGCCTACAGGTCCACCTATGAGCTAGACGAGCTTGGCAACTTCTTCGCTATGAGCTGGGAAGATCTGGTCAGCGGAGTGACCGGAGAGATTCGACACAGCGTTGAGTGCGGGGACGGATCTCAGGAGCCCGAATAGGGTCGAATCCAGTCCTGATCTAGGACTGATCAAGACCGAACTGCTCGCGCTCAACCCCGAATCCAATCTCCATCCTCGAACTGAAAGCGGGCTGAGCCCCAGTACACCTTGTCGACCTTCATGGTGCGCACCACGATTTGGTCCTCCAGGTCCTTCATCGTGATCTTGATGCTCTCGCCGTGCTCTAAGCCGTCGACCACCGCCAGAAAGGCATCCAGGTCTGGGGTGGGCTGGCCGTTGACGGCCACGATGCGGTTGGTGGCTCGGATGCTGTAGCGCTGCGCAGGAGAGCCGTAGTAGTACAGACCGACGTAGACCCCTTCTTGCTCCAGTCCGCGCTGTGCCATCAGCTCCCAGTGGGGGGCGTGAAGCACCAGACCGTTCCACACCAAGACGTCGTCGACCGAGTAGTTGCCCAGGTCCACGGTGGGCACGGCCACATCCTTGACCTGTCCATCGCGCACGACGGTGATGTCCACCTGAGCGCGCTGTACGGCCTCCTCGACTTGGCCAAAACGGGTCACCAGCTCTCCGTCTACCGCCACGAGCAGGTCTCCGGACTCCAAGACTCTGGCCGCTGGGGTGCCGGCGACGACGCGCGCGACGTAGAGCACCTGGCGGCGCTCAGGGTCCAAGGCGGCCAGGTCGGTGGCCATTCCGGCGGGCAGTCCCCGCTCGGTGGCGTCGGAGACGGAGATGGTGGTGAGTTGTGCGCCCAAGGCCCGAGGAGCCTGGCCGGAGCGCAGGGCATCCAGAGTGCGCTGGACCTCGGAGACGGGGATGCCAGAGAGGTAGCTGCCCACATCGCCGCTGCTGGCCGAGGTGAAGCTGCTCCAGGTGGTCAGTACCCGGCCCTTCTTGTCACACAGAACGCCGCCCACAGTAGAGATGGCGTCTGTGACGTCTACGGTCTCGACGTTGGAGGCCCGGAACTGCGGAACCCCGGCGCTCTCAGGTCGCAGGGCATCCACTCGGCCGACTGTGGTGGGCAGGCCGACGATCTTGCCAGCGGCCGTCACGCCCACCTGCCAGACCTCGTCGCCGGTCTGGAGCTCTGTGGGGCGTAGTACGGCGGACTCGACGGGTGTATCGCCCAAAAGTGAAGGGTCGTACTGGATGATTGCGATGTTTTGTACGGGGTGTACGAAGACCACCTTGGCGGGAACGCGCAAGGTGCTGGCGAATGTGATGCTCACGTCTCCCAGCAGCACGGGCACGGTGTCTCGGTCGCAGAGCACCCAGCCGCGCTCGGCATCTACCACCAGGCCGGCGCCGTAGAAGCTGGAGCCTCCGGCGCCTTCGACGCGCAGCGGCAGGTCCGCGTTGACCTTGACCAGAGAGGGGGCCAGCTTGCGCAGGGGCTTGGGACCTGTCACGGCCAAATCCACGCTCTGGGGAGCTTGGGGTGTGGGCTCTGGTGCTGCCGGTCCTGGAGTACAGGGCCACAGTCCCGTGGTGTCGTCGCGCACGCAGACCTGCATCGTGCTCCAGGTGCGGTCCACCCGCATGACGGCAGTCTGGGTGGCGCGGGGGTCACCGATGGAGAAGAAGCGCACGGGGACGCGCTCTCCGTCTGCGTAGCGGGCCAGCTGTGTCTGAGCGGCTTGCAAGGTGGGGACCGGGACGCCGCCGATGGCGACGATCACGGAGCTGTCGGGCACGCCGGCCATTCCCAGGGAGTAGCCGGGGCTGGCCACGTACAGTCCCTCGACGGGCAGGGCGTGGTTTCTAGCCTGCTGGTAGCTCAGGGGATGGAGGATGCCGCCGCCGAAGCTGAGGTAGGCGTTGGGGGTGATGCTGTGTAGGTCCTGAACGGTGATGAGAACCTGCTGCACCACGCCATCGCGGCTGATGGTCAGGTGGATCTTGCCACCCACCCAGTCATCCAAAGCAGACTCCAAGGGCACGAAGGCATTGAGCGCTTTGCCCTCGATTGCGAGCAGGATGTCGCCGGGTTGCAGCTTGTCCCAAGCCGGACCATCGGGCACGGTCTCTTTGACGACCAGAGCGCCCTCTCCCTTTGGGAAGGTCTCCCGTAGGCTGGCCTCGTCCTCTTCAGCCAAGCCCAGGCGACGCAGCTCGTCGTAGGGGGTGTAGGTGAAGACGGCCTGCAAGGTGCCCCGGGCGACGGGCTCCTCATTCTGGAGCAGCTCCAGAGCGCGCACGACCCGGTCCAAGGGCAGGTAGTAGCTGCTGGCCGCCCGTCGGCTTCCCCCAGCGTTTAGGCCGATGACTTGGCCCTCGCTGTTGAGCACAGGAGAGCCGGAGCTGCCGCCCGATGTCGAGGAGCCGGCCTGCAGGTAGAAGGTGTTGAAGTCGTTGTAGGTGTTGCCGCCGTAGCGGGGAGCTCCTCTGTCCAGACGGGCCAGGGTGCCGTCCAGGATCACGATCTTCTCGCCCGCATCGTTGCCCACCACGCGGATGTCCGTGCCCACTGCGGCGCCCTCTGGGTGCAGAGGGAGCTCCACCAGGTCCATGAACTTCAGATCTTCGGGGTCGAACTTGTAGAAGCCAAAGTCATGCACCGGGTCGCGGTACAGAGCCTGCAGGGCCACCTCCTCGTTGTTCAGGAAGACCGCCTCGGCCACGACAGGACCGGCGTGCACCATGTGCCGGTTCGTCAGTAGAATGCCCCGCTCGGCGTCGACGACAAACCCGGTCCCGACGCTGCTGCCGGCCGATTCGGTGTCGAAGGAGCGGGTGCCGACCACCTTGATGCTGACCACCGCGGGCACGGCGCCTTCCAGAGTGGTCTTCCAGTCCTGGGGTGTCTGCTGGCTCTCGGGCTGCGTGGGCAGCGCCTGGGCGGAGGTGATGGGGGTGGCGAGCAAGGCGAGCAGGGTGAGCATGCTCTTCTAGGAGCACGGTGAGGCACCCGGTGCAAGCTTTTGGGGCAATCCTTGCTTTGGAGCGAAGGGACTCAGCCCTTGAGCCACCCCGCCCAACGCCGCAGGGTTCGCACGCGCAGATCCGCCGGACTGCCCAACACCGCCCGTCCTGCAGGCACATCGCGCATCACGCCGGAGCCCGCGCCAACCTGCGCCTGTGCGCCGATGTGTACGTGGTCTACAACCCCGACTTGGCCAGCCAGAATCACGCCCTTGTCCAGGGTCACGGAGCCCGAGAGGCCGGTCTGTGCGGCAATGATGGAGCCGTCGCCGATGCGGCAGTTGTGGCCGACGTGCACTTGGTTGTCGAGCATCACGCCGTCGCCCAGGGTGGTCTCGCTGATGAATGCGCGGTCTACAGTACAGTTGGCGCCGACGTGTACGCCATTCCCCAAAACCAGTCGGCCAATATGGGGAATGGGCGAGAGTCCATTGGGGCCGGGATGAAGTCCAAAGCCAGGACCGCCCAGAACGCTGCCGGCGTGGATCTGGCAGTCCTTGCCCACGACTACGCCTGGGTAGAGCACCACCTTGGGGTGGATCCACGTGCCGGCTCCAATCTGGCAGCCCGCACCAATGATGGCGCCAGCGCCGATGACCACGCCTTCGTGCAGGACCGCACTGGCCTCGACGACGGCATGGGGGCCTAGGTGTACCGAGGCGGGGATCCCGTCTGGAGCAATGGCCGAGGGGTGTCTGCCGGCAGGGGGCCTCCCATCCCCAAAGACCTGCTCCAAGAGCTGGATGAAGGCGCCCTTTGGGTCCGGAACCACGATGTGGGTACCCGGTACGGTCTGGGAGACCAACACACAGCCCTGGCCGCCCTGGGACTTGGTGGAGAACACCAAGCGACCGGGGTGGTCTTGATCCAGGCCCGCGACATGGGTGAGCGTCTGCTCGGGCCCAGCGTGGACCCCGCCAAGCTGCACGGCCACCGCCAACGAGGACAGTGGGCTCGGCAGCGGCTGCACGGACTAGCCCAGTACCGAAGTCAGGCGCTCGGTGATCTGGTCGGGGCTGCCCACGCCGTCTACGCGCTTGAGCAGGCCCAAGTCCTCGTAGAAGGGAACCAGTGGAGCGGTCTGCTCGCGGTAGGCGCCCAAGCGGGTGCGACAGGCGACCTCGGTGTCATCCTTGCGGTGTACCAAGCGCTCGGCGATCTCCGCGGGGGGCGGGTTGAACTTGAGGTGGTAGATCGCGCCGGTGCTGGGGTCGCTGCGGCGGTGGATGATGCGCTCGACGATGAGCTCCTCGGGCACTTCGAGCAGGGCCACGGCGTCGAGGGCTTGGCCCTTGTCAGCCAAGAGCTCTTGCAGGGCCTGGGCCTGCACCACAGTGCGGGGGAAGCCGTCCAGAAGGAAGCCGCCCTTGGCGTCGTCCTGTTCCAGGCGCTCCTTGACCATGCCGATGACGATGTCGTCGCCGACCAGGCCGCCGCCGTCCATCACGGTCTTGGCGGCCAAGCCCATCGGAGTGCCACCCTTGATGGCTGCGCGGAACATGTCCCCGGTGGAGATGTGGGGAATTCCGTAGCGCTGGACGAGGCGAGCGGCCTGTGTGCCCTTGCCCGCGCCGGGGGGGCCAATGAAGATCATGCGCATGAGATCGAGCTCCTTGCAGTGCGTGCCCCCCTTTTAACCCGTGGGGGGTCATCCCCCAGTCCCAAGTCGCCGATCACTGGGTTGAAACCACTTGGAGGTGCCCCCATGACCCTTTTGACACTACTCGGAGCGAGCCCCGTTCTGGCCGCGACCCTCACCGTAAATCCCGATGGCGGAGCCGACTATTCGCTGCTCCAAGAGGCTGTCGACGCGGCGGAGGACGGTGACCATATCGCTGTGGACGGTGGAGAATGGGGCAGCGTATCGGTGGGTGGAAAGGACCTGAGCATCGAGTTCGGCGCCCGTGAATCCACCTTGGGCCGCGTCTTCATCGACGATGCAACGGTCAGCGTGACCGGCGGTACGCTCCGAGGCGAAGGCGCAGGCATCAGCGTTTCAAACAGCACCCTGACCCTTGAGGGCGTGAGCTTTGAAGGCGCAGAGGCCAGTGGCCCGGCGCTGCGTGCTGACAACAGCACTGTGACCGCAACTCGCATGAGTGTAAAAGACTGGTCTGCTCCTGCCGGCTCACCCTTCCAGCTCACCGAGAGCGCTGTCGAGCTCAGGGACACCGTCTTTGCCGACACCTCTGGCCGACGCGGCGGCGCGATCTCCGCTCAGGGCGGCACCTTGGCGCTCTACAGCGTCAGCATCGCCGACACCAAGGCTGAAGAGGGCGGCGGCGCCCTGTATTTGGACGGCGCCGGAATCTACTGTGAAGACGTGGTCCTTCGCCGGGGACTCGCCGACGCTGGTGGCAGCATCTTTGCCGTCAACAACAGCGTGCTCGAGCTTGGCTCGGTTCGCATCTCCGACAGCAGGGCCCGCACAACCGGCGGCGCGATGCACCTGGAGGGGTCGAGCGTCATCGCCTCCGAGCTGTCCCTGAACAACAACCAAGCCGGCCAGGGCGGTGGAATCGCCCTGAACCGTGGCTCCATGAACGTCGCGGACCTGAAGGCCAGCGGCAATGAGGCGCGCCAAGAGGGCGGTCACATTTGGGTGGCCAACGGTGCCCTGATGACCGTGACTCGGAGCGAGCTGACCGGAGGCTTGGCCACCCGCGGTGGCGGTGTCTACCTGAACTCCGGCTCCTTTACGGCCTACAACGCCATCTGGACCGGCAACGAGGGCACCGAAGTCGGCGGAGCCTACTTCCAAGAGGACGGTGTCCTGGACCTGCGCTTCGGCGTCCTGGCGCAGAACAGCTCCGAGATGGGCTCCGCTGTGGCCATCGCAGAGGGCAGCGCCAACCTCGAAGGCATGATCTTCGTCGACCAGCGTGGCGGTGACAGCGTGGTCAGCGCGAGCACCAACGGCACCAACGTCTCCAACTCGATGTTCCATGAGACCCAGGCCGAGAGCTACGGCAACGTGAACCTGGTGGCAGCGCGCATCGACACGGACCCCAACTTTGTTGCCGGTAGCTGGGTTCCTGGACCCTACAGTGCGGCCCTGGACGTCTACAACGGTACCTTCGACAGGGACAACACCCCTGCGGACATGGGCGCCTACGGTGGTCCGGATGCCTGGACCTTGGCGGACGCAGACGGGGACGGCTTCACCGCTGGACGCGACTGTGACGACACCGATGACCAGACCCACGAGTACGCTCTGGACGACTACTACGACGGCGTAGACGCCGACTGCATGGGCAACGACGACTACGACGCGGACGGGGATGGCTACGGCGCGACCGCCTTTGGTGGGCTGGATTGTGATGACCGCGACCCCGAGCGCAACCCTTCGATGGCTGAGAGCAGCGGCGACCAGTGGGACAGCAACTGCGATGGGCTCTTCGACATCGACGCCGACGGCGACGGATGGGCCGAGGGTGTGGACTGCGATGACGGTGACCCCGAGAGCCACCCTTGGGCCGATGATGCGCCCTACGATGGCGTGGACTCCGACTGCTTGGGCAACAACGACTACGACGCCGATGGCGACGGCTGGACGCTGCGGGAAGACTGCGACGATCAGAACCCGCACATCAACCCCTCCACCCCTGAAATCTACGACGACGGCATCGACCAGGACTGTGACGGCGCGGATGCCGAGGAAGCGAACGGGGCTTTGGCGGAGGCCGACCCGGAGCAAGGACACGCGTACCGGACCGAGTTCCCACTCATCCCAGATGCCGGTCCTGGCCTGGACGAGGCCAACATGGGCGGCTGTAGCACCGCACCGGGCCGAGGCGGAGCGCTCGCCGGTCTCCTCGGAATGTTCGGACTGCTGGCACTGCGCCGCCGAAAGAACTGAGTATTCCAGGGTTGCCCTGGACTTCTCCCCCAGGGCGACCCTTCCCCTTTCAACCCTTCAACCTCTTCTGGTTCTTCTGAGCCAGATGCGACCCCGCGCTACCACCTCCAAGTACCAGCGCGGGATCTCCAAAACTGTGTGACGTCGTGCCGCCCGATTCAGGAATTAGCCTGGGTCGGGCGGCTTTCGTTTTTGGAGGGGGGGCCCGGCGCCCCCTTGTTCGCTTTGCTCACACCCAGGGGGTTTCCGAAGGACAACACCCCCCTGGGGTTCTTCAGGGGCATAGACGGAGTGCTTTTCTCGAGTCGTCGTCTCGCTCCACCCTACGTCCATGCCGACCTTACTGACGTGATCACTCCTGTTGAGCCTACTCGCACTCGCCCCTGAACCCG
>OJHJ01000233.1_pt1 | contig 32471 bp, 27 predicted proteins | sample 1595201 | NCBI WGS metagenome assembly OJHJ01 (sample SAMN05416832, study PRJEB24817) | seawater metagenome | isolation source: Sea water | place: Canada:Atlantic | collected 2013-07 | reverse complement strand
GCCAGATAGGTGCGGGCAATATCGGCTGGCTTCTTCATCCGTATAGGGCCCCTTCTGTGCAAGGCGCGGTTAGCAAGACCGGCACCCGCCCCGCCAATGATTGCAAGTGGATCTGACATCTTATCCCCCGACATTCGGGGCCGTCGGCGTGTCTGCAAGATGGCCGGATTTGACCCAAAGCCGCGCGCCCTCGGGCCCGGAAACGGCGCTCAGCCGCGTGTGGGGCGGTAGACGCAGCCAAGAATTGACCGCGAAGACCTCATCCCCTTCGATAAAGCTTCCTTCGACCACAAGGGCTTCGAACCCGTTGTGGCCGGCCTGTGTCACTGCCACGTTGGGCTCCCAAAGCTCGATCCGCACCCGTTCGTGCGCATCCGCGAACAGCGGGATTTCTGAAACACCCTCACGCACCGGCTGCGGGGTCTGGGTGGTGGTGTCTATGGTGATCTGCTGACGGTCATCCATGTCGAACTGCCACAGCTTGACGAAGATCGTCGCCCCCTCGGCCGAGCTTGGCGTGTGCGAAGACGTCGGCGGGTTGCGCACATAGGTGCCGACCGGAAAGTCACCGTGTTCGTCCTGAAACACGCCCTCAAGCACCAGAAACTCTTCGCCGCCCGTATGGGTATGGGCCGAAAACGCGCTGCCCGGCGCGTAGCGGACGATGGTCGTCGCCCGCGCGACCTCATCCCCGATCCGGTCAAGCATCCGCCGGTCTACGCCTTTCATCGGAGATGCAACCCACGGCTGCCGATCCGAATGTACAACGGCACGTTCATCAAAATTTGCGTTCAGGTCCATGGTACATCCTTCCAGTTCAGCGCGAAGCGGCGCTGCATAGCTACCTATCAGTTGATAGGCTTCCAGTTAGATATTGCCCTCTCCCCTGTCAACACCTATCTACCACATGATAGACAGGAGCCCCAAATGCCGCAGACAATGAAAGACAAAATCCTTGATGCCGCTGAAAAGCGTGTCCGTGGTGCCGGTTTCTCGGCGATGAGCTTTCGCGACCTGGCAAGCGATGTCGGCATCAAAAGCGCAAGCGTTCACTATCACTTCCCGACCAAACCCGATCTGGGCGAAGCTTTGGTGGATCGCTACACCAGCCAGTTCAAAGAGCACCTTGAACAGATCGATACGGCCAGCTTGCAAACGGCGTTGGACAGCTATGTCGCGCTCTACTCTCAAGCGCTTGTCTTGGACGAAACCATCTGCCTTTGCGCAATCATGGGCGCAGAAGCGATCGGGCTGCCCAAGAATGTTAACCAGAAAACAAAGGCATTCTTCAAAATGAACAGGCTGTGGCTGCTTGACCTGTTCCACCGTAATGGCGTCGAAAACCCCGAAGACACGTCCTGCCTCATCGTCGCGGCGCTGGAAGGCGGCATGATCGTTGCGTCATCCTCCGACGATCGTGCGATGTTCGACCAGATCGCCAAGGCCGCGATCCGAAGTATCGCCAAGATTTGACGTCGATACGGCAGCGCCAGAAAAATTCTAGGGCGCTATATTTCTGTTGAATAAGAACGACGGAAATTTGGCACGTGTCCGTTTAAGGCCTAGCTTCGGCTTGGCAGCGCCTCGACCCGAAGTTGGAAGTATAGATACCGGCATCTCATGGGAGATCAGAAAATCATGTCCAGGAAAACTCTCTATGGGACAGCCGCCGCATCGGTTGTGCTGGCCGCCGCATCCCTGATCTATTCGCCTTCATCGGCTCAGAATGCGCAACAGTCGAATGACACTGCGGCGGTCGTTGAAGCGGCAAATTGGGCAGGTCATGTCAAGATCACGGTCGATGCTGACGCAAAGACATTCCGCTTCCAATCTAACGGCATCCCGGACCACGGCTTTGCGGAACAATATCTGATTCCAAGCGATCCCAACGATCAACCCTTTGCCGACAAGCCGCTAGAATTCTTTGACGTGCAGAACTCTGCCGATTACTTCCAAGAGACCGAGATCGACGCGACAATCACAACGCAGCCGGTCTATTCGGATACATCAACGAATACCTCGCTGGGGAGAATTGGCGTGGCCTTGAGCGGCGCACAGATTTTCAACGATTACGAGAACCCCGACCGCTCCGTCGTTGCGATTGACGATCAGGTTGTTCATGATCACGTGGCATTTCTGGACAACTGCAACGGGCACACGCTCGTGGACGGGACGAATTACCACTATCATGGCATCCCTGTTTGTATCGCCGAGGCCGCGGCGCAAGCCGGGCAACATTCGCGGATGATCGGTGTTTTGGCCGACGGCTTTCCGGTCTATGGCAACAATGATGTCGGTGGCATTGTCGTGGTGAATGACGATCTGGATGCGTGCAGCGGCCACTCCGGCCCGACACCTGAATTCCCGGAAGGGATTTACCACTACCACCTCACAGCAGATGAAGCGCCCTATATGATCGACTGCTACCATGGTGAGGTCGACGTGGCCGCGAACAATGGCCCCGGTGGCGGTGGTGCCGCACCGGATTTTGCCGCAGTTGCCGATCAACTGGGCATCACAGAGGCTGAATTGGTCGGGGCACTTGGTGACACGCGCCCGCCGGACTTTGCCGCGGCGGCTCAGGCACTTGGCGTCAGCGAAGCCGACCTGCGCGCAGCTATGCCCGCACCCGGCCAGTAAAGACCGTATCTGGTGGAAAAACTCGCCTATGCCATAATCGGGGCGTCGATGGCCCCGATCAAACAATCAGTCACGCGCCACGATCTGGAGCGGAGCAGGCCGACACACCGCAATCAGTGTTCATGCGGCGCTCCCTCCCCATAAACGCAGTTACGCGCCCGTCAGATGCTTCTGCACCTGCGCGACAAAGTCCTCTCCGCGGCGCTCGAAACTGTCGTATTGGTCAAAGCTTGCCGCCGCAGGGGCCAGCAGAACGACGTCCCCCGCCTCGGCGTCGTTGATCGCGCGTGCGACCGCGACGTCCATCGTGCCACAGACCTCGGCCTCGACCCCCAGCTTCATGGCAAACTGCGCCGCCTCGCGTCCGATCACATAGGCTTTGCGCACCGTCTCCAGCGGTTCTGACAAGCTGCCCAAACCGCCCTCTTTCTCCAGCCCGCCGCAGATCCAGCGGATGTTCTTGAACGCCGCCAGTGCCTTGACCGCGCTGTCCACATTGGTCGCCTTGCTGTCATTGACGAAGCGCACGCCCCCCGCCTCGCCCACGGTCTGGCTGCGGTGCGGCAGGCCGCCAAAGGAATGGAACGCCGCTTCGATGATCTTGGGCGCGAACCCCAGCGTGCGACAGGCGGCATAGGCGGCACAGGCGTTCTGGTGGTTATGCGCGCCGGGCAAGCCGGTGATGCTGCGCAGATCGATGGACCCGATCTGCTTGCCGCCGCGATATTCCGACAAGAAGCCTTTGCGCGCGAAGACCTGCCACCCAAGCCCCGTGAGCTTGCGGTCCACCGACACGCGGATCACCCGGTCGTCGGCCGCCCCTTCGCTCAGCTGTCCCGCCAGAAAACGCCCTTCGGGTTCATCCACGCCAATGACGGCACGATCCGGCCCGCCTTCAGCAAAGAGCCGCCGTTTGGCCGCGAAATAGCCGCCCATGCCCGCATGGCGATCCAGATGATCGGGGCTAAGGTTGGTGAAGACGGCGACATCCGGCGTCAGATTGCGCGCCAGATCGGTCTGGTAGCTCGACAGCTCCAGCACCACGACCTCGCCGTCAATGGCAGGCTCTATGTCCAGCACCCCGCGACCGATGTTTCCCGCCAGCTGCGTCGGGCGGCCCGCGTGTTTGAGAATGTGATGCACCAACGCCGAGGTGGTGGATTTCCCGTTCGACCCGGTGATCGCGATGATCTTGGGCACCACGTCAAAATTATCCCAGGCCAGCGTCGCGAAGCTTTGAAAGAACAGCCCGATGTCATTGTCCACCGGCACACCTGCGTCCTGCGCGGCGACGATCACCGGGTTCGGTGCCGGATAAAGATGCGGGATGCCGGGCGATACGATCAGCCGCGCGATATCATCAAAGACGCCGGCCTTGCCCAGATCCACACAATCGAACCCTTCGGCCTGCGCGGCGGCGCGCGCGGCGGGGTTGTCATCCCAACAGATAGGCACAGCGCCCCCGGCGGCCAGCGCACGGGCCGCAGACAGCCCCGACCGCCCGAGCCCCAGAATGGCGACCTTTGCGCCGGTCAAACCTTGAACTGGTATCATGCCTGCTCTCCTGTTAGCGATGACCCTGAAACTTTCGGAGCCCCTTATGCCCCCTCTGCCAGAGATTTTAGCCCAGCTCAACGCCGACATGCGCGCCACGGATGACTGGGGAGACGTGGCAGCCTATATCCCGCAGCTGGCCTCTGTCGATCCTGCGCAATTCGGTATCGCGATCACCACCGCGGACGGCGAGGTCTTTACCGCCGGGGATGCCGATACGCCGTTTTCCGTGCAATCCATCACCAAGGTCTTCACCCTTGCCATCGCCCTTGGACGGTCAGGCGACCAGCTGTGGAAGCGCGTGGGCCGCGAGCCATCGGGGCGTGCGTTCAATTCCATCGTGCAGCTTGAGGCCGAACAGGGCCGCCCGCGCAACCCCTTCATCAACGCCGGTGCCATTGTCACCACGGACGAGGTGCTCACGGGCCGCGAACCGCGCGAGACCTTGGCCGAAATCCTGCAATTCGTGCGCGCCGCCGCCAGTGACGACGACATCCACATCAACGAAACCGTCGCGGCCTCTGAAACCGCCCATGGCCACCGCAATTTTGCCCTGGCGCATTTTCTGGCCTCCTGCGGTAACCTGAACAACCCGCCGGAGAAGACGCTCGGCACCTATTTCCACCACTGCGCCATCGACATGTCCGCGCGGCAGCTGGCCATGGCCGGACGGTTCCTGATCGAAACCGACAAGCTGCCCCGCATGATCCTGCCGCCCCGCATCCGGCGTCTCAATGCGCTGATGCTCACCTGCGGGCATTATGACGGGTCGGGCGATTTTGCCTACCGCGTAGGGCTTCCGGCGAAATCCGGTGTGGGCGGCGGTATTCTTGCCATCGTCCCCGGCCGCGCCAGCATCGCCGTCTGGTCGCCGGGTCTGAACCGCTATGGCAACTCGAAAAAAGGCACCCAGGCTATGGCCCGCCTCGCGCGCGAAATGGGCTGGTCGATCTTCTGACGCCACCACCTCTTCCTGCCTCCCCCGCCCTTCATTTTGCCAAATAAACTCCGGGGGACGCGGCCCCTTGGCCGCGCGGGGGCTGGCCCCCGTCCGCCATAAAAAAAGCGCGCCACATCCCTGCAGCGCGCCCTCTTGTCTCTTACCGCTTTGATAAACGGCTCAGCGGACCTTCAGTGTCGCCAGTCCGATCATCGCGAGGATCAAAGAGATGATCCAGAAGCGGATGACGATCTGCGGCTCGGCCCAGCCTTTCTTTTCATAATGGTGGTGGATCGGTGCCATCAGGAAGACCCGTTTGCCCGTGCGTTTGAAATAGAGCACCTGAATGATCACCGACAGCGCCTCGACCACAAACAGGCCGCCGACGATGGCCAGCACCAATTCGTGCTTGGTGGCAACCGCGATGGCCCCCAATGCGCCGCCAAGGGCCAGCGATCCGGTGTCGCCCATAAAGACCGCGGCGGGGGGCGCGTTATACCACAAGAAGCCCAGACCACCGCCAAAGATACCGGCGGTAAAGACCAGAATCTCGCCCGTCCCAGGCACATAATGCACGTCCAGATATTCGGTGAAATCGACGCGGCCGACGGCATAGGCGATTACGCCAAGCGCCCCAGCGGCGATCATCACGGGCATGATCGCCAGCCCGTCCAGCCCGTCCGTCAGGTTCACCGCATTCGCCGCCCCCACGATCACGATGATCGAGAAGGGCACGAACAGATACCCAAGGTTGATCAGCGTGTTCTTGAACACGGGCAGCGCCAGTTGGTTCTGCAGCTCTGCGGGGTGGAACTGCGCCGCCCAATAGGCCGCGCTGCCCGCGATGATAAAGCCCAGCAACAGACGCATTCTGCTGGAAACACCAGCGGTCGTCTGCTTGCTGACCTTGGCGTAGTCATCGGCAAACCCGATGGCGGCAAATGCCATTGTCACCAGCAGCACCATCCACACAAACGGGTTGTCCAGCCGCGCCCACAGCAGGGTGGAGGTCAGCAAGGCCCCCACAATCAGCAGCCCGCCCATGGTCGGCGTCCCCGCCTTGACAAAATGCCCCTCGGGACCGTCATCCCGGATCGGTTGGCCCTTGCCCTGCCGCTTGCGCAGCACGGCGATCAGTGGCTTGCCGAACAGAAAGCCAAACACCAGCGCTGTCAGGAAGGCCCCACCGGCGCGGAAGGTGATGTAGCGGAAAAGGTTAAAGAAATCGCCGCCATCTGACAGGAGGGTCAACCAATAGAGCATCGTACGCGTCCTAACTCAAAATCTTGTGGGCTTAGCCCTGTCGTTCATTCTGGACCGGATGGCCCATTTTGCGGATCGCGTCAACGATCAGCCCTAGTTTCATGGACAAGGAGCCTTTGGCGAGCACAACATCGCCACTGTCCAGATGCGACGAAAGCGCGGGCAGCAGGTCGGCGGCGGTTTCGGCCCATTCCCCGCGTTGATGCGCGGGCAGCAGGTCATAAAGCGACTTCATCAGCGGGCCCACACAGTGGATCACATCCAGCTTTTTGGTGGCGTCAAGATGCGCGAGCCCTGCGTGCAGGGCGATCTCGTCCGGTCCCAGCTCCTTCATGTCCCCCAGATAGGCGATGCGCCGCCCCTTGCTGACGCGGCCGATGTCATGGGTCACCTCGGCGGCGGCCAGCACCTCTAGGGCGGCGGCCATCGAGGTGGGGTTCGCGTTATAGCTATCGTCGATGAGGTTCAGCGTCAGATGGGTGTCGACCACGTCGAGATGGATGACCTCTCGCACGCCGCGCCCCTTATACGGTGTCCAGCGTCCCAACGAGGCCGCAGCCAGCGCCAGATCCGCGCCCATGGCCTGTGCAGAGGCCAAGGCCCCTAAAGCGTTCATCGCGAAATGCCGCCCCGGCGTTCCGATCTTGAACAGCAGTGGTGTGCCGTCGGCGTCGGCGCGCACCACGGTGGTGTCGCCCTGCACCTGCACATCCAGCAGTTTGTACTGATAGCCATGCTCGCCAAATTCGACCTCGCGCAGACGGCGATCCACGGCCTTGGCCATCAGGATCGCGGCGTGTTCGATGTCAGCGTTGATCACCGCCACGCCCCCCGGTTGCAGCCCGTCAAAAACGGCGGCTTTCTCGACCGCGATTTCCGCGACATTGGCAAAGGCTTCCAGATGCACGGCGGCGACGGTGGTGACCATCGCGACATCCGGCTTGGCCATCTGCGCCAGCGGAGAGATCTCTCCGGGGTGGTTCATGCCGATCTCGATCACGGCATATTCTGTATCCGCAGGCATCCGCGCCAGTGTCAGCGGCACACCCCAGTGGTTGTTATAGCTGTCGACAGAGGCATGCGCCCGCCCCTGGTCGGCAAAGATCGCAAGCAGCATTTCCTTGGTCGAGGTCTTGCCGACGCTGCCCGTCACCGCGACGACCTTGGCCTGCGTACGGGCCCGCGCGGCGGCACCAAGCGCCTCTAGGGCCTTGAGCACATCCTCGACGATCAGCAGCGGGGCATCTTCGGCCACGCCCTCGGGCACATGGGTGACCAGCGCGGCCCCTGCCCCTTTTTCCAGCGCCATGGCGACAAAATCATGCCCGTCGCGCACGTCTTTCAGCGCGACAAACAGATCCCCCGGTGCGAGGGTACGGGTATCAATCGACACGCCGCCACAGGTCCAGTCCCCGATGGCGCGGCCGCCGGTGGCGCTTTCGGCCTCTTTTGCTGTCCACAAGCTCATGCCAATCTCCCATCCAGCGCCGCGACGGCGACGCTGGCCTGTTCCACATCATCAAAGGGTAGCACATCGTCACCGATGGTCTGTCCGGTTTCATGGCCCTTGCCCGCGATCAGCAGCGCGTCGCCCGTGCCGATGGCGTCGATGCCCCGCAGGATCGCCTCGGCACGGTCGCCCACCTCGGTCGCTTCTGGCGCGCCCTCCATGACGGCGGCACGGATGGTCGCCGGATCTTCGGAGCGCGGGTTGTCATCGGTCACGAACACCAGATCCGCATGGGCCGCCGCCGCCTGCCCCATCAGCGGGCGTTTGGCGCGGTCACGGTCGCCGCCTGCGCCCACGATAGCGACCAGCCGGCCCATGACATGGGGGCGCATCGCTTGCAGCGCGGTGGCAATGGCGTCGGGGGTATGGGCGTAATCCACAAACACCGCCCCGCCATTGTCCCGTGTGGCGGCAAGCTGCATGCGGCCGCGCACGGTGGTCAGATGCGGCAGAGTATCGAACACATGGGCGGGGTCCGCCCCGCAGGCAATCACCAGCCCCGCCGCGAGCAACACGTTGTCCGCCTGAAACCCGCCAATGAGGTTCAGGCGTTTCTGGTAGGTCTTGCCGCGATAGCTGAACCGCAGGTCCTGCCCCGTCGCATCAAAGCGCTGGCCGGTCAGATGCAGATCGCCGCCGTCGCGCCCCACGGTGATCACCTCGCAGCCACGGGCGCGTGCGATGGCGACCATATCGACCCCTTTGGGATCATCGATATTGATCACCGCCGTGCCGTCCTCGGGCAGCACCCGCGAGAACAGTCCGGCCTTGGCGTCGAAATAGGCGTCGAAGGTCTCGTGGTAGTCGAGATGGTCTTGGGTAAAATTCGTGAACCCCGCCGCTTTCAGCGTCACGCCATCCAGCCGTCGCTGGTCCAGCCCGTGGCTCGACGCCTCCATCGCGGCATGGGTGATGCCGTTGGCAGAGGCCTCGGCAAGGGTGCGGTGCAGGGTGATGGGCTCGGGCGTGGTATGCGCCAGCGGTGCGGTCCATGCGCCTTCCACGCCAGTGGTGCCAAGGTTGACAGCCGCCACCCCCATCTCGATCCAGATTTGCCGCACGAAGGTGCTGACAGAGGTTTTGCCATTGGTGCCGGTGACGGCAATCATCGTCTGCGGCTGCGCGCCGTACCATAGGGCTGCCGCGCGCGACAGCGCCTCGCGGGGGGCATCGGTGACGACAAGGGCGACCTCCGCCTGTGCCAGCGCGTCAGCGGCCAGCGTGGCCCCCTCGGCGTCGGTCAACACCGCCACCGCGCCCATGCGCAGCGCATATTGGATAAACTCGGCCCCGTGGACCTTGCTGCCGGGCATGGCGGCGAACAGGGTGCCGGGCTGGACCTGACGGCTGTCGACGCTGATACCTGCAATGGGCGGGTTGCCCCCCCCTTTCGCGGTCAGACCAAGGGAGGATAACGGGACGGCCTGTGTGCCCATGGGGACGCTCTTTATATTAGTTGCTGCTGGAGAGCGTTATATCAGCGAGGCTGTCCGGTTCAACAGTCGGTCGCAGACCCAGCAGGGGCGCGACGCGACGGACCATTTCCGCGGCCACGGGCACGGCTGTCCAACCGGCCGTGCGGCGCGGTTTGTCGCCCGAGGTCTCGACCGGTTCATCCAGCGTGACGATCAGCACGTATTTGGGATCATGCGCCGGGAACATGCTGGCAAAGGTCGCGATGACCGTATCCTCAAGATAGCCACCACGGGGGCCGGGTTTATCCGCCGTACCGGTCTTGCCGCCGATCTGGTAGCCGGGCACTTCGGCAAAGCTGGCCGTGCCTTCGGTCACCACCGCACGCAACATTGCGCGGGCATCCGCCGCCGCGCGTTCAGACATCACACGCGGGCCGACCACGGGGCCGGATTGCTTGCGCAGCGTCGGGGTGACCTTGTGCCCGCCATTGGCGATGGCAGAATAGCCCGCCGCCAGATGCATCGGGCTGGAGGACAGGCCGTGGCCATAGGAGACGGTTACGGTGCTCAACTCTTGCCAGCGCTGCGGCAGCAAGGGCTTGCCGCCAGAGGCTTCGACGATCTCGAAGGGGGTTGGTTCAAAAAACCCGAGGTTTTTCAGGAATTCCTGCTGACGCTCCGCGCCGATCTCAAGCGCAAGCCGCCCTGTCCCGCGGTTGGAACTGTGCACGATGATCCCTGTCACCGTCTGCTTGCCATAGTTCTTGCCGTGGAATTCGCCGATGCGGAAGCCGCCGACCTTCATCGGGCCAGAGGTGTCGATCACCGTATCCGCAGTGGCAATGCCAAGGTCGATCGCCTGTGCCGCGGTGAAAATCTTGAAGACAGAGCCAAGCTCGTAGACGCCTTGCACCGACCGGTTGAACAGCGGGCTGTCGGACGCATCGCCTGTGACGGCGGCATGGGGCCGGTCGTTGGGGTCGAAAGAGGGCAATGATACGGCGCTGATCACCTCGCCCGTGTGGACATCCATCAGGACCGAGGTCGCCCCCTTGGCGTTCATCAGCTTCATGCCGCCATAAAGAATACGCTCGGACGCGGCCTGTACGGTCATGTCGATCGACAGTTCCAGCGGTTTGTTCCCATTGGCCGGATCGCGCAGATAATCGTCAAAGTATTTCTCTGCTCCCGCGACGCCGATCACCTCGGCGGCATGGACACCCTCGCGGCCATAGCTGGCCCCGCCCATGATATGCGCGGCAAGCGACCCATTGGGGTAAAGGCGCATGTCACGCGGTGCAAACAGCAAGCCCGGCTCGCCGATATCATGCACGGCCTGCATCTGCTCGGGGCTGATTTTCTTCTTTATCCACAAGAACTTGCGCTTGCCGGTAAAGTCGCGCAGCAGGCGTTCCTCGTTCAGGTCGGGGAACACGGCCATCAGCTTTTTCACGGCCCCCTGCGGGTCGATCATGTGGTGCGGCTGCGCATAAAGCGCATGTGTCTCAAAGTTGGTCGCCAGCAGATTGCCATTGCGATCCACAATATCGGCGCGGGTGGCCGAGATCACAGAACCGGGGGCCGCCGCGCGCGGCTCTGTCGGGTCGGTGGTCGCCATGACCCCCATACGCGCACCCACAACGGTGAAGGCGCAGAAGAAGAAGACGCCCAGAACCAGCAAACGCCCCTCGGCGCGCTGCCGCGAGGCGTCGCGCATCTGCTCGTGGCGGATACGCTTGTTCTCGCGCTCGATCGCATCGGGGTTTTCGCCCTTTTGACGGGCTTCAAGAATACGGGCCAGCGGGCGCAGCGGGGTGCGGATCATTCGGGGGCCTCCATCGAGGATACGTCAACGCCGTCGGTGATCTCGAACAGCGGCAGTTCTGGCAGCGGCGGGTAGCTCACCTGATCGATAGATCCGAACTGGTCGGGATGCAGCGGCAAGAGGTTCAGCCGGTCAAAGTTCAGCTCTGCCAGATCGCGCAGACGGTCGGGGCGGTTCTGATAGGCCCATTCCGCCTTGAGCACGGCCAGACGGCTGTAGGCTTCGCGGATCTCATAGCGCAGGTCATCGGCATCACTCAGGGCTTGCTGGGTCGCGTAATTCTCGCGGTAGGCCCAGAAGGCCAGCCCGATCACCGAAAAGGTGGTTAGGATGTAAAGCACGGTTCTCATACGGTTAATCCCCTGACCATAGGCATGCCGAGTGCCTTGGCATCGATGCTGCCCGCAGGCGCATCAGTGCGAATTGCGACGCGCAGCTTGGCCGAGCGGCTGCGCGGGTTCTCTTCCAGCTCTTGCGCATCCGGCCCGATGGCCTTGCGCTTGAGGATCTTGAACTGCGGCGCTTCTGTTTCAATTTCGGGTGCAAAGCGGTTGGCATTGCCCCCTGCCCCCGCACGCGCCGTCAGGAAGCGTTTGACCATACGGTCTTCGACCGAGTGGAAGGTCACAACGGCCAGCTGGCCACCGGGTTTCAACGCGCGTTCCGCCGCCATCAACCCGTTGAACAGCTCGCCATATTCATTGTTCACCGCAATGCGCAGCGCTTGAAAACTGCGGGTCGCGGGATGCGACTGGCCGGGTTTCGAGCGCGGCAAACAGCCTTCGACCAAGCCTGCAAGCGCCAGCGTTGTGGTGATCGGGGCCTCTTCGCGGGCACGTACGATCGCTTTGGCGATGCGGCGGCTGGCGCGTTCTTCACCGTATTGGAACAGGATATTGGCAATCACCTCTTCCTCGGCCTCGTTGACGATATCCGCCGCCGAGGGGCCGTCCTGGCTCATCCGCATATCAAGCGGCCCGTCACGCATGAAAGAGAACCCGCGCTCTGCCAGATCAAGCTGCATGGAGGACACGCCCAGATCGAGCACGATCCCGTCCAGATCCTGTGCATAATCGTCCATCTTGGAAAAGACGCCGCGCTGCATGACGATCCGGTCGCCATAGTCACCGGCCCAGGCCTGCGCCATCTCAAACGCCAATGGATCACGGTCCACCGCCACCACCTGCGCAGCACCCGCGTCCAGCAGGCCACGGGTATAACCGCCCGCGCCAAAGGTGCCATCCAGCCAACGCCCCGAAACAGGGGCCACCGCCGCCAGCAAGGGGCGCAGCAGAACCGGTGTGTGCGGGGCGGAGGGGGTATCGCTGGGTCCGCTCATATCGATCAAGCCTCCGGCTTGCCGTCCAGGAAGGCCATCGGATCAAAGTCTTCTGGCAGATCGTCCAGCCACTCCTCTTCGCGGGCCTTTTCCTCGGTCTCGTAGGTTTCGGGCTTCCAGATCTGGAAGGTATCACCGGCGGCGATAAAGAATGCTTCGTTTTCCAGGTCGATCTTGTTGCGCAGCTTCGCTGGCAGAACCAGGCGGCCCGTTTCATCGACCGATGTGGGAAAGGACTGACCGTGGAACAGGCGCTGCAGCATCTTGCGTTCCATCGACCCGCGCGGCAGCGCGTCGATCTTGTCGTCCACCTCTTCGATGGCCTGCATGGTATAGCATTCAAGATAGCTGCGGCGGCTGTCGCCATAGACGATCACCAGCTCGGGCGTGCCACCGTTTTGCCAATTCGGGTCACCGGCTTCCAACACACGACGAAAAGAGGCTGGGATAGACACCCGCCCCTTCGTATCGACCTTGTGTTGGCTTTCGCCTCTGAACCTGCGGCTCACGTGTTTGTCCCTGCCTGCGACGCTTATGCGCCCTAAAATCATGCCCCCGGCGGTAGATGTAGAAACGGCGGGCTGATCTGCTGCCACTGATCAACCCGCCGCCCGTCCCGCCTTGGCGGGGAAGTCCGACTGCGCGCGCCACCTGGGGGGATGTCTGCTCGCTCGCGCGCCGGATCTCTTGGTCTGATGAAAGCGAGGTGCCTGTATGAACCTGCTAGAGTTTTATTTGGTCGTTGGGGTCGTTTGGTGCCCCGTGTCTCGTTCTCATCCGATGCACTAGGGATGCCATGGGAATTGATGGGCGTCTATAAGTTTTTTGGGAAATACACACCAAATTTGGTTTTGCACAGGGTTGTAAATCAATATGTGGGGAAAAAATATCGGCCATTTTTAGCTTATGTCGGCTAAATGTTAAATTTAGACACAACATATTGAGGTTAAAAACGCGTGCTGAAATTTCCCACAATTTCCCAACAATTTTAGACCACAGAGTTATCCACAACCTGTGTTCGCGGCTTGTTCCCCGATCGCAACACCAATTGCAACTGTTTTATCGCGCAAACTGAGGATTCCGCGCCTCAGACAGCCATTTTCCGCCGAATCACCTTGCCAATCCGGCAGGGTCCAGCCGGCGATCTCCCATGTTTTCCCATGAGGTTTTCCCATGGGATCCCATACGCACGCCCACACGACGCCGATGAACGCGAAACGCCGCGCAGGGGGCTGCGCGGCGTTGAGTATAGATAGGAGCGTGAAGGAGGTTGCCCCTTAGGCCATCCCACCCTTGATCAAACCTTCGGCGATGCGGGCATAGGCCTGAGCCATCGGCCCATCCCCCGCGGCCACCGGCGTGCCACCATCGCCGGAAAGCCGGGTATCAAGATCGATGGGTAGACTGCCGAGCAAAGGCACGTCCATCTTCGCGGCTTCGGCTGCAACCCCGCCATGGCCAAAGATTTCATGTTCGGACCCACAATCAGGACAGACAAACAGCGACATATTCTCGATCAATCCCAACACGGGTGTCTTCAACGTATTGAACATATCAATCGCCTTGCGCGCATCGATCAGCGCCACGTCCTGCGGCGTTGACACCACGATCGCGCCGGACAATTCGGATTTGGTACATAGTGTCAGCTGCACATCGCCCGTGCCCGGCGGCAGATCGACAAGCAACACGTCCAGCTCGCCCCACTCTACCTGCCCCAGCATCTGCTGCAGCGCGCCCATCAACATCGGGCCACGCCAGACCACTGCCTTCCCCTCCTCCATCATGAAACCGATGGACATCAGGGTCACACCATGGGCGTGCAGCGGGATGATCGTCTTCCCATCCGGCGAGGCGGGCCGCTTGTTCACCCCCATCATACGCGGCTGACTGGGACCATATATATCGGCATCCAGCAGACCGACCTTGCGACCTGCCCGCGCCAGCGCCACGGCGAGGTTCGAGCTCACGGTCGATTTGCCCACGCCCCCCTTGCCCGACCCAATGGCGAGAATGCGCTGCACGCCAGCCGGTTTCATCGGGCCATCCTGCGCCTTCGGGTGCCCGCCAATCTTGAGGCTTGGGGCCGATTGCTTTGGCGCGGGGCCATGGGCCGTCAGGGCGACTGTTACGCTGGCAACGCCATCAACCTCGCGCACCACGGCCTCTGCCGCGTCGCGCAGCGGGGCCATCTGCGCGGCGATCTGCGCATTGGGGGCTTCTATAACAAAGCGCACCACATCGCCCTCGACCGTCAAAGCGCGGATCAGATCGTGATCAAGGATAGATTTCCCATCCGGCAGCATCACCCGGGCCAGAGCAGATTCGACGTCGGATTTAGAGAGCGGCATGACATATTCCTTTCGAGACTGCTTTTGACATGGCAGTTTCTGGCCAAATCGCAACCCTACGTTCGCATGCCGCACAGCACCAAGGCAAAACGAACATTTAGCGCCCAAAAATTACGCAAAACCCCTATGTTTTTGCTGCATGGCAGCAATGCACAATTAGAGAATTGTGCAAACGCAGCAAATAGGTCAAAAAGGTTTCAGGAACGCAGACACTGCGAGCCAAGAATAAGACCAAACTCATCCATCCTCCTCCCGGATGTGTTTGTTTTCGGCGGCGATACCCTCCTCCTCCCTGGTATCGTCGCCATTTTTTTTCATACAATTCCTCCTGACTGCTAAAGCGTTTGCGCTAGGGTTATTTTGTTCCCGATCAAGACGTTACGTCACCTTTTGCCCATGCATTTTCTGCATAGCAGCATTGACGATCTGACTATTGTGCAGATGCAGCATTTTACTACATAACCAACACAAGACGAATGATAACGAACACAGACGAAACAAGACGAGGTATCCGATGGCCTACTTGAACGCTACAACCGCACCGACCCTGGCAGACCGCTTTGCCGCGCTGATGTCCGCACTCGAGACTCGCCGCAAGCAACGCCGCGTATACCGCTCGACTTTCAACGAGCTGAGCTCCTTGTCCAACCGCGAGCTGAACGACCTGGGCATGGGCCGCTCGCAAATCCGCGGCATCGCGCTGGAAACAGCACGCAACGCTGCATAAATCATACTGGATCGGGCACACGCACCCTCCCTGTTGTGTGCCTGTAGAAAGCTTCGGGTCTCCTCCTCCTCCCTGAGACCGGCGGCTTTCATAAACGTCCCCTTCCCCCTTTCCTCCCGATTGGATTGGGGACGTAGATAAAGACGGCGGTGCTTTCCTCCCAAAGCACCGCCGTTCTTGCATCTAATTCTTGATATTTCGTAAAACTCATGACGCCCGTCTAGAACGGAACGTCATCCGATGCGCTTAGATAGCGCGACACGACCTTCTTGACCCCGGCCTTGTCAAAGCTGATCTCAAGCTTATCCCCTTCGATTCCAACGACTTCGCCATAGCCAAATTTCTGGTGGAACACCCGTTCTCCCATCGCAAAACTGCTGACCGCGGACATGTCGATCGTCACATTTCGGGCTTCCGAAGGCTGGCTCACGCTGCGCGCTTGGCTGCGCGTCTGCAATCTGCGCCACCCCGGAGAATTATATACATTCGCTTCAGCGGCTTTTTCATGCAGATTCGATTTGGGCATCGCTGCGCCATACCCGCCACCATACAGCCCCGGCGGGGTCAGCACATCCACATGGGCTTCGGGAAGTTCGTCGATAAACCGTGACGGCATGGCGCTTTGCCACTGACCAAACACGCGGCGGTTGGCCGCAAAAGAGATCGTGCAAAGCTGCTCTGCCCGGGTGATTCCGACATAGGCAAGCCGCCGCTCTTCCTCCAGCCCCTTCAGGCCAGATTCGTCCATCGATCGCTGCGACGGAAACAGCCCATCCTCCCAGCCGGGAAGAAACACCGCCGGAAACTCAAGCCCCTTGGCCGCGTGCAACGTCATGATCGACACTTTGGCGCCACCATCGTCGCTTTCATTATCCATGATCAAGCTGACGTGTTCCAGAAAACCTTGAAGATTCTCGAACTGCTCCAACGCTTTAACCAGCTCCTTCAGGTTCTCAAGCCGCCCCGGAGCTTCCGGCGTTTTGTCGTTCTGCCAAAAACCAGTATATCCGCTTTCATCCAAAATAATCTGCGCCAATTCCACATGGCTGACTTCGGGCGGGCCATATTCCTCGTGAAACAGCGGCGCACCTTCGTCGATGACGCTATCGTCATCAACCACAGTCTGTAGGCGCGGGCCCCGCGCCAGTTCGGACCAGCGCTGAATCCCGTCGATAAGCAGACGCAACTGCGCCGCCCCACGACCGCCAATCCCGCCATTCGCCAATAGGATCCGCGCCCCCTCCACGAGGTTCACACCGTTTTCCCGCGCGGTTTTCTGTATATTTTGTTGCGCTTTATCGCCTAAACCACGCTTGGGCGTGTTCACGATTCTCTCAAAAGCAAGATCGTCATCAGGCGAGGTAACCACCCTGAAATAGGCCATGGCGTCGCGAATTTCTAACCGTTCATAGAAACGCGGGCCACCGATCACGCGGTACGGTAGGCCAATGGTCAGGAATCGATCCTCGAACGCGCGCATCTGGTGCGATGCCCGTACAAGAATCGCCATATCGTCCAATGTGTATGGATCAAGCTCGCGTGTGCCGCGCTGCAACGCTTCGATTTCGTCGCCGATCCAACGCGCCTCTTCCTCGCCATCCCAATGGCCGATGAGACGCAGCTTTTCACCCTCACGGGATTCCGTCCACAAGGTCTTGCCCAAACGCCCCTCGTTTCCTGCGATCACGCCCGAAGCGGCCGCCAGGATGTGCGGTGTTGACCGGTAATTCTGTTCCAACCGCACCACATGAGCGCCGGGAAAATCTTTTTCGAACCGCAGGATGTTGCCAACCTCGGCCCCTCGCCATCCGTAGATCGACTGGTCGTCATCCCCGACACAGCAGATATTCTTGTGACCAGAGGCCAGCAGACGGAGCCACAAATACTGTGCCACGTTGGTATCCTGATACTCATCCACCAGAATATATTTGAACCACCGCTGATATTGCCCCAGCACGTCTTCGTGCTGCTGGAAGATGGTGACCATATGCAGCAGCAAATCACCGAAGTCGCAGGCGTTCAGATCTTTAAGCCGCGCTTGATACTGCGCATAAAGCTCCGCCCCGCGGTGGTTATAGGCCCCCGCATCGGCCGTAGGAATTTTGTCGGGCGTCAATGCGCGGTTTTTCCAGCCATCAATAACGCCTGACAGCAAACGCGCGGGCCAACGTTTGTCATCAATCCCTTCCGCTTTGATCAACTGCTTGAGCAGACGCAGCTGGTCATCCGTGTCCAGAATGGTGAAGTTCGACTTTAGCCCGACCAATTCAGCGTGGCGACGTAACAGCTTGACGCAAATCGCATGAAACGTACCCAGCCAAGGCATCCCTTCAATGCTCTGCCCCAGCATATGCCCCACACGGTTTTTCATCTCGCGCGCGGCCTTATTGGTGAAGGTTACCGCGAGAATCTCGTTCGGGCGGGCGCGCCCGGTGTTCATCAGATGCACGATCCGCGCCGTCAAAGCCTTGGTCTTGCCCGTGCCTGCCCCCGCGAGCATCAAGACAGGGCCGTCCATCTGCTCCACCGCGGCACGCTGGGCCGGATTCAGCCCATCAAGATAGGGTTGCGGACGCGCAGCCATAGCGCGCGATGATAGGGAAGCGCCCTCGAAGGCGGCCATTTCGTCGAAATCACTCATGCGGCCAATCTATCCTGCGCACGCACCAAATAAAAGACACGTTCGCAAAATGTTCCCGCCGCATTTTCTATAAAGCAGCGGCGGTTTGCTAGCCGTCTAGCGTCAAAGCCGCAGGAATTATTGCTATCTGTTCCTCCTTATTACTCATGTCATTGCATAGTTACGATCGCGTCCTCGACTCGGCGTAGCACCCCATCTCTTTCCAAATGATTAAAAATCCCCCGCGGAGCGCAAAAAAACTTCTACTTGCACACCGCGTCAAACAGACGCAACAATGCCGCAGCGCAGCGTTAGCGCGCGCTCTAGACGCTTGAAAATTAAGATTTCTCGCCAGCAGGAAGGCCTAGCTATGACCGACTTTAAGAAAATTCTAATCGCAAACCGCGGCGAGATCGCCATTCGAATTATGCGCGCGGCCAACGAGATGGGAAAAAAGACGGTCGCCGTTTTCGCCGAGGAAGATAAGCTGGGCCTACACCGTTTCAAGGCCGATGAAGCCTATCGGATCGGGGCCGGTTTGGGGCCTGTCGCCGCCTATTTAAGCATCGATGAAATCATCCGCGTGGCCAAAGCCTCGGGCGCGGATGCGATCCACCCGGGCTATGGGCTGTTGTCAGAAAATCCCGATTTTGTAGATGCTTGCGCGCAGAACGGCATTACTTTTATCGGGCCGCGTGCGGAAACAATGCGCGCCTTGGGCGACAAGGCCAGCGCGCGACGCGTAGCGATGGAGGCCGGCGTGCCGGTCGTCCCCGCGACAGACGTTCTAGGCGATGATATGGAGGTCGTCCGCAAGCAGGCGGCAGAGGTTGGCTACCCGCTGATGCTCAAGGCCTCCTGGGGCGGCGGGGGTCGTGGCATGCGCCCCATCGCGAATGAAGACGAACTTAAAGAAAAAGTGATGGAAGGCCGGCGCGAGGCAGAAGCGGCCTTTGGCAATGGCGAAGGCTATCTGGAAAAGATGATCCTGAAGGCGCGCCATGTCGAGGTGCAGATTTTGGGCGACAGCCACGGCGAAATCTACCATCTATTTGAAAGAGATTGTTCCGTTCAGCGTCGCAACCAAAAGGTCGTCGAACGCGCGCCTGCCCCCTATCTTACCGAAGAACAACGCGCCGAGATTTGCGAATTGGGCCGCAAAATCTGTGCACATGTTAACTATGAATGTGCCGGTACGGTCGAATTCCTGATGGATATGGACGACGGCAAGTTTTATTTTATCGAGGTAAATCCAAGGGTTCAGGTCGAACACACGGTCACCGAAGAGGTCACCGGCATCGATATCGTACAGGCGCAAATCTTAATTGCCGAAGGCAAGACCATCGCCGAGGCGACGGGCAAGGCCTCGCAGGCAGATGTGCAGCTGAACGGCCATGCGTTGCAGACTCGGATCACCACCGAAGATCCCCAAAACAACTTCATTCCTGATTATGGCCGCATCACCGCCTTTCGCGAGGCCACCGGCATGGGCATCCGCTTGGACGGCGGTACCGCCTATTCGGGAGGGGTGATCACGCGCTATTATGACAGCCTTTTGGTCAAGGTGACGGCGAAAGCGCAAACGCCCGAGCAAGCGATCGCCCGCATGGACCGCGCCCTGCGCGAGTTCCGCATCCGGGGCGTGTCGACAAACATCGCCTTTGTCGAAAATCTGCTGAAACACCCGACTTTCCTCGACAATAGCTACCACACCAAGTTTATCGACCAGACGCCCGAACTTTTCACCTTTGAAAAGCGCCGCGACCGGGCGACCAAAGTGTTAACATATATCGCTGATATTACGGTGAACGGGCACCCTGAAACCAAAGGGTTCGACCGCCCTGCGGCGGCCGTCCGCGCGCCGCAGCCGCCCGCCGTCCGAGCCGAGCCGATGATGGGCACCCGGAACCTGCTTGAACAAAAAGGGCCGCAGGCTGTTGCCGATTGGATGGGGCAACAGCGGCAGCTGTTGATCACCGACACCACCATGCGCGACGGCCACCAATCATTGCTTGCGACGCGGATGCGCAGCCATGACATGATCAAGGTTGCCCCGGCCTATGCTGCTAATCTTCCACAGCTTTTCTCGATGGAGTGCTGGGGCGGTGCGACTTTTGATGTGGCCTACCGGTTCTTGCAAGAATGTCCGTGGCAGCGCCTGCGCGACCTACGCGCTGCCCTGCCAAACGTGATGACGCAAATGCTGCTGCGCGGGTCGAATGGCGTGGGCTATACCAATTATCCGGACAATGTGGTGCAAGAATTCGTCCGCGTGGCCGCGACCGAAGGTGTCGATGTTTTTCGCGTGTTTGACAGCCTGAACTGGGTTGAAAACATGCGTGTCGCGATGGATGCGGTGATTGAGAACGGTAAGATTTGCGAAGGTACCGTTTGCTATACCGGCGACATTTTTGATCCGGACCGATCCAAATACGACCTGAAATACTATGTTGCTATGGGCAAGGAACTGAAAGCGGCCGGTGCCCATGTTCTGGGTCTGAAAGACATGGCCGGCGTGCTCAAGCCGAATGCTGCCAAAGTATTGATCAAAGCGCTGAAATCCGAAGTCGGCCTGCCGATCCATTTCCACACGCATGATACCGCAGGCACGGCGACCGCGACGATCATGGCGGCCTCCGAGGCGGGCGTGGACGCGGTAGATTGCGCCATGGACGCGCTATCGGGCAACACGTCTCAGGCGACGCTCGGGTCCGTGGTCGAAGCGCTGAAACACACCGATCGCGACACCGGCCTATCGATGGACGCGGTGCGCGAAATTTCTAACTACTGGGAAGACGTGCGTGGCGAATATGCCGCGTTCGAGACCGGCATGCAGGCCCCTTCCTCCGAAGTCTATCTGCACGAGATGCCCGGCGGGCAGTTCACCAACCTCAAGGCGCAGGCCGCGTCGATGGGGCTGGATGATCGTTGGCCCGAGGTCGCCAAAACCTATGCCGAGGTGAACCAGATGTTTGGTGATATCGTCAAGGTGACGCCCTCGTCCAAAGTGGTCGGCGACATGGCTTTGATGATGGTATCCCAAGGGTTAACCCGCGCGCAGGTCGAAGACCCGAAGGCAGAAATGTCCTTTCCCGACAGCGTGATAGACATGATGCGCGGCAATCTGGGCCAGCCTCCGGGCGGGTTCCCTGACGCGATTGTCGACAAAATCCTGAAAGGCGAAAAACCGAACACGGAACGCCCCGGTGCCCATCTGCCCCCTGCCGATCTTGAAGCGACACGCAAGGAATTGCGCGACCTTCTGGAAGGGGCTCAGGTTGAAGACGATGACCTGTCAGGGTACCTGATGTACCCCAAGGTTTTCCTGGATTACATGGGTCGTCACCGGACCTATGGCCCTGTCCGTGTATTGCCGACGCGCACCTTCTTCTACGGGATGGAACCGGGCGAAGAGATCACCGCAGAAATCGACCCGGGCAAGACGCTGGAAATTCGTCTGCAAGCCCTGAGCGAGACCAATGAAGACGGCGACGTTAAGGTCTTTTTTGAACTGAATGGCCAACCGCGCGTGGTGCGCGTGCCCAACCGGATGGTCAAAGCGACGACCGCACAGCGTCCCAAGGCCGAGATAGGCAACGTCAATCACATCGGAGCACCGATGCCGGGGGTTGTTGCCTCGGTCGGGGCGACGGTGGGTCAAAAGGTCAAATCCGGCGACCTGCTTCTGACCATTGAGGCGATGAAAATGGAAACCGGTATCCACGCGGACCGCGATGCTGTGGTCAAAGCGGTTCATGTCACGCCCGGGGGCCAGATCGACGCCAAGGATCTGCTGGTCGAGTTGGAGTGATCCTATGCGCCTTTCTGCCCTGACCCTGATCGTTCCCAGCTACGACGAAGGAATATCCTTTTACTGTGGCACGATGGGGTTCGAGCTGACACAGGACGAGGACCAGGGGCATAAACGCTGGGTGCGCGTCACCCCTTCGGGTGGCGGCACCGGCTTTATCCTCGCCGAACCGGGCGACGATGTTCAACGTGCCGCGATCGGGAACCAAGGTGCGGGGCGTGTCTGGTTGTTTCTAGAGACCGAGGATTTTGCCCGCGACCATGCCCGACTTTTGGCTGGGGGCGTAACATTCGAAGAAGCCCCCCGCCATGAGCCCTATGGCACTGTCGCCGTGTTCCGCGACGTTTTCGGCCATCGCTGGGATCTGATTGAACCGCGCACGACCCCCTAGAAAAAACATCGGCCCTGACACTTGGGGCCGGATGCATTCTGCCGCATTGATCAGGCCCGTTCTGCTGCTACGTTCAGGCTTGGTACGACAGATGGACACCTCCCATGCCCTATGAATGGAAAACCCGACCCGACGCCTCGACGCAGGTTCTTTGCCTGCGGCCGCACCAATCCCTGCCGGCAAAGGGATTCGCCAGTTTTATCCTTATCACCTTCGTCCTAATTCTGATCCCCGTTCTGCCACTGTTGGGGACTGTTTTGCTGTGGGGGCTTCTTCCTTTCATGCTGGCCGCCGTCGCGGCGATGTATTGGGCGCTACAGCGCAACCATAAGGCCAGACAGATTGAAGAAGTGTTTACGCTCGACCACAATACAGCACATTTATCCCATCGCACCGCGCGCGGAGAGGTCAAGGAATGGCAGTGCAACCGGCATTGGGCCGTCGTGACGAAATATGAAAAAGACGGCCCCGTACCCCATTACGTGACCCTGCGCGGCATGGGCCGCGAGGTCGAAATCGGGACCTTCCTGAGCGAAGAAGAAAGGATCGCCCTTTATGACGAGCTGAACCGTTCGCTGATGCGCTGAGCCTTAGCTCAGCCGCTCTTTCACTTTGGGGCCAACCGCGCCAAAATCCATTTGCCCCGTGTACTTACCTTTAAGCAGGCCGATCACTTTGCCCATGTCACGGATCGATGTCGCACCCACTTCGGCAATGGCGGCATCGACGGCCTTGGCGGTTTCTTCTTCGGTCAGCTGACGGGGCAGAAACTCTTCGATCACGGCAATCTCTTCGCGCTCGCGATCCGCAAGATCAAGCCGCCCGCCCTCTTCATAGGCGCGTACGGATTCCATACGTTGTTTCGCCATTTTACCTAAAATCGCGAGCACTTCGGCATCGCCAACACCCGTGTCGCCTTCATCGGCGCGCGCCGCGATGTCTTTATCCTTGATCGCCGCATTGATCAGCCGCAGGGTCGACAGCCGGTCCGCCGCCTTGTCTTTCATTGCCTGTTTCAGTGCATCCGAGATGCGAGTGCGCAGTACCATTACCATCGTCCTTTTGACCCTAGGGGGTATTAAGCCGTGCAACATAGAGATATTGCGCGGCGCAGGCAATGCCACAAGCCCCGCGCAACCCATTGAATAACAACGATATTTCATTTTCAACCTGCTATTGACCCCGACGAACTGCGGCTTTAGGTTGCCACCGTTTAGCTCCATATACCTGCCGCTGGAGGCCCCCGACATGACCGCGACCACATCACCTCGTCCGACTGCCTGCCTGGCGCTAGCGGACGGATCGATTTTCTACGGCATGGGCTTTGGCGCAACGGGAGAGACCGTGGCCGAGCTTTGCTTTAATACAGCGATGACGGGCTATCAGGAAATCATGACCGACCCGTCCTACGCGGGGCAGATCGTGACCTTTACCTTCCCCCACATCGGCAACACCGGCACCAACCCCGAAGATGACGAAACCGGCGATCCGGTCGCAGCGGGGATGGTTGTCAAATGGATGCCCACCGACCCGAGCAACTGGCGTTCGGTCCAGCCGTTGTCCGAATGGCTGGCATCGCGCGGGCGTATCGCGATTGGTGGTATTGATACACGCCGCCTGACCCGCGCCATCCGGCAGCAAGGGGCCCCTCACGCGGCATTGGCGCATAATCCTGACGGCGTTTTCGACGTCGAAGCGCTGGTCGCTGCGGCACGCGGTTTCGCGGGCCTGGAAGGCATGGATCTGGCGAAAGATGTCAGCTGCAAACAATCCTACCGCTGGAATGAAATGCGGTGGGCTTGGCCCGACGGCTATACTGCGCAGGAAAACGCACCTCATAAAGTGGTCGCGATCGACTACGGTGCCAAGCGCAACATCCTGCGCTGCCTTGCCTCGGCCGGCTGCGACGTCACGGTGCTGCCCGCCTCTGCCACGTATGAAGATGTGATGGCGCATAATCCTGACGGGGTTTTCCTGTCGAACGGCCCCGGCGATCCGGCGGCGACCGGCGTGTATGCCGTGCCGATGATCAAGGATGTCATCGAAAAGACAGAGCTTCCGGTTTTCGGCATTTGCCTTGGCCACCAGATGCTTGCGCTGGCTCTTGGGGGGCAGACGGTCAAAATGGGTCACGGTCACCACGGTGCGAACCACCCCGTTAAGGACATTGATACCGGCAAGGTCGAAATCACCTCGATGAACCATGGTTTTGCCGTCGATGCGCAAAGCCTGCCAAGCGGAGTGGTTGAAACCCATCAGTCGTTGTTTGACGGCTCCAACTGCGGCATCCGGATGGAGGGGCGGCCCGTCTGGTCCGTTCAGCACCACCCCGAAGCGAGCCCCGGCCCGCAAGACAGTTTCTATCTGTTTGAACGCTTTGCCGCGGCGATGGCAGAGCGGGCCAGCTAAACCTGATAATTGCGGGCGTTCTCTTCATTCGCAATTAACGTCCCATTAAGTCATCTCTCCCAAGGTGGTCCTATTCCGACAGGAAGGGATTCGCCCGTTGAGCAACCTTGGATTAGAGCTGAAAGCACCCAGTCCCGCGCGTGTGCGCGGGCGCTATCGTCCCTTGGGGCGCATATTGGTCGACGCAGGGTTGATCGATCAGGCCGATCTGGTTCACGCGCTTGAAGCGCAGCGCGATCTGGATGCACCGCTTGGGGAAATCCTTGTGGCTCAAGGGCTTGTCTCGCGCAGTGAAGTGACCAAAGCACTGGCACTGCAACACCAGATCCAGCAGGTCGACCTTGACGCAGACCCGCCCAAACCGATGCTTGCGCGCCATCTGTCTGCCGAAGCCAGCTTGCACCATAAGATTGTGCCATGGCGGCGGATGGGCCAAACGCTGTTTGTAGCGACCAGCCGGCCGGATACCCTTCATACCCTTGCGCATGAGGCCTTCGGCAACAGCGATCTGGACATCGTACCGGTGCTGGCAGAACCCGCGCAGATCAACCGTCAGATCACCGCACTTTACGGGTCCGAGCTGGCCAAACGCGCGGCGGAGCGTGTGCCCCCTCATGAAAGCTGCCGAACATGGCGGGTTGCCGGGCCGCGCCGGCGTATTGGGGCCGCCGGTGTCATTTTTGTCGCGAGCATGCTGTTCGCGTTACTCCCCGCGGTGACGTTTACGGCGTTTGTTCTATGGGCATTGTTCTGCAGTACGATGATCATGACGCTGCGTCTGTCGGCCTTTCTGGCGCGCTGCCTGTGGGGGGACACACCACTGCCTTCAGACCCCGCCGCGCCATCGCCCCCGACACGATGGCCAAAGGTATCGGTTCTTGTCCCTCTTCTCCACGAGGAGGAGATTGCCAGCGCCTTGATCGCACGCCTATCGCAGCTCAGCTATCCCAAGGCGCTATTGCAGATGGTTCTGGTGCTTGAGGAAGGCGATCAAATGACCCGCAACACCATCGCGCGCACCGAATTGCCCTTCTGGTTCGACGTGATCGAAGTACCCCAAGCAGGCAACCTGCGCACCAAACCCCGTGCCCTGAACTACGCGCTGGAATTTTGCAGCGGAAGTATTATCGGCGTGTGGGATGCCGAGGACGCGCCGGAGGCCGACCAGATCAACCGCGTTGTACAACATTTTGATAAGGCCCACAAAAACGTTGCTTGTGTGCAGGGCGTTCTGGATTTTTACAATGCGCGCACCAACTGGATCTCGCGCTGTTTCACGCTGGAATATGCTACCTGGTGGCGCGTGATCCTACCCGGTGTCGCGCATCTGGGCCTGATCATTCCCCTCGGCGGCACCACATTATTTTTCCGCCGCGCCGCTTTGGAGAAACTGCGGGGCTGGGACGCCCATAATGTCACCGAAGATGCAGATCTTGGCGTCCGCCTCGCGCGGCATGGGTATAAAACCGACCTGTTGCCGACTGTCACTTACGAAGAGGCCAATTTTCGTGCGTGGCCGTGGATCAAACAAAGGTCACGATGGCTGAAAGGCTTCTTGATCACATGGGTCGTGCACAGCCGTGCCCCCCTCCGGCTGATCCGTGATGTCGGGCTTATTCGTTTTTTGGGCGTGCAGGTACTGTTCCTCGCGACGTTCTGCCAGTTCATCTTTGCCCCCCTGCTCTGGTCTTTCTGCCTACCGCTGTTCGGCGCAGCACATCCTGTCCAAACAACACTGGGCGCTGATGTGTTCTACGGGCTTTTCGGATATTTCCTCTTCGCGGAAATCCTCAATATATCTGTCGCGATGACGGCGGTTTCGGGTCCGCTGCATCGCCACCTTATACCCTGGGCGATCACCCTGCCGTTTTACTTTATTCTCGGCTCTTTCGCGGCCTATAAGGCGCTATACGAATTCGTGGTCACGCCGTTCTATTGGGATAAGACCGAACATGGCATACCACATAAATCCAGCCCCATCGGTTCTAAGGCGTCACCACTTCGTCCACCCTAGCCTTCGTCTTTGCGCTGTGCCGCTTCTTGCTTGAGCCGCGTCATGAAGGCGACAGAAATATGCGTGCGCAATGCTTCATCCGCACCATCTTCGTCACGCTGTTCGATCATCTGAACAATGCGGTCATGTTCATCCTGCGCAATCGCACCGCGCCCATCCACCGCCAGTGACGATGTCGCCATCAGCGCCATGGACCGGTGTACCAGATCAAGTTGCTGCACCAGATACCGGTTGTGGGACGCGAGATGAATTTGTTTGTGAAATCGGCGGTTCGCACGCGCCAGCGCCGCTGGATTGTCGCGAAAAGCGTCGTCTTCCTCGACCATTTCGCGCAATACACGGACTTCTTCAGCGGTGGCGTGACGGGCGGCAAGCCGCGCGGCCAACCCCTCCAACTCGCCGCGTACGACGTAAAGTTCGGCCACCTGATTGTGGTCCAAGGATGCAACGATCAGGCTCCGCCCGTCCCGCGCGAGCAAGGATTGCGTCTCAAGCCGTTGTAATGCTTCACGAACCGGCGTTCTTGAGACACCGAAGCGTTCGGCCAATTCGCTTTCCACCAACCGATCACCGGGGCGATAGGTGCCCACGTCAATCGCGTCCAGGATCATGGAATAGGCGTCTGTGGGTCCGGAGCGTGGCGTCGTCATTGGTTCTCTTTCAAAAGGCTCCGGCACCTTAGCCCCCGCGTCCAATTGCGCAACCCCGTGATCTTGCGCAGATCATCTGGTCAGCGTAGCAAGTCCCCATGCCACACGCCTCTTTCTCTCATGTGAATACTTGGGTCTTTGACCTTGATAACACATTATACCCGCCATCAGCCCGCCTGTTTGACCAGATTGAACAGCGGATGACGCATTGGGTGATGACCGCCTTGAACGTCGATGAGCAGCGCGCGGATTATCTGCGCAGACATTACTGGCACACCTATGGCACCACGCTGGCCGGGCTGATGCGCGAACACGACCTTGATCCCGGCCCCTATCTGCACGAGGTCCACGAAATCTCCTTTGACGCGCTGATCCCGGATCCCCTGCTTGCCGCGCGGATCGCCGCCCTGCCGGGGCGCCGGATCATCTATACCAACGGCACTGCCCCCTACGCCGAAAAAGTCATTGCCGCACGGGGGCTGTCGGGCCTGTTCGATGCCATCTACGGCGTTGAGCACGCGTCATTTTTACCCAAACCCGAACGCGCCGCCTACGACCTGATATTTGCCGCCGACGCATTGACCCCAACCACCGCCGTGATGTTTGAGGACGACCCACGCAACCTGATCGCCCCGCATGACATGGGGATGGGCACCGTCCATGTGGCCGAGCACCCCGCCCCCGCGCCGCATATCCATTTCCACACCGATGATCTTTCGGCTTTTCTTGCACAGATCACGGGCTAACTGACGGGCATGACGATGGCATGTGATATCTTGATTTCGGGCGGCGGCATTGCCGGTTTGACGGCGGCAGCGGCTTTCGGCACCGCGGGTTTCAACGTGGTCTGCGTCGACCCCACGCCCCCCGTCACCGATGGTGCGGCGAAAGGGGCCGACATGCGCTCTACCGCGATGCTGCAACCGGCGCGTCGCGTGCTTGAGGCCGCGGGCATCTGGGCCCATCTGGAAGACCATGCGGCACCTTTGCAGGTGATGCGTATTGTGGATGCGGGCGGTGACGGCGATGCACCGGGGACCAGCCGCGCTTTTGATGCTGCCGATATCTCGGACCAACCGTTCGGCTGGAACTTCCCGAACTGGCTGCTAAGGCGCGCGCTTCTAGAGCGGCTAGAGGCTTTGCCGAACGTCGATTTCCGCTCCGGCACCGCAACCACCAGCTTGTTCACCCGCACCACAGGCGCACGCGTAAGCCTCAGCGATGGCACGAAAATTTCCACCAAGCTCGTGATTGCCGCAGACGGGCGCGACAGCCCCATGCGCGACGCTGCCGGTATTGAGGTGACCCGCCAAAGCTATGGCCAAAAGGCGCTTGCCTTTGCCGTGACACACCCGATCCCGCATGAAAACGTGTCGACCGAGGTGCACCGCAGCGGGGGCCCCTTCACCCTTGTACCCCTGCCCGATCGCGACGGTCTGCCCTGCTCTGCCGTGGTGTGGATGGATGACGGCGCGTCCTGCCTTGCGCGGATGGCGCTTGACGCAGATGCGTTTTCCCAAGCCGCGACCGACCGCAGTGCCCATGTGCTCGGCCCGTTGACGCTGGCCTCCGAACGGGCGATCTGGCCGATCATCAGCCAGCATGCCGCGCGCCTCGCGGCCGAACGCATCGCCCTGATTGCAGAAGCCGCCCATGTGATGCCCCCCATTGGCGCGCAGGGGTTGAACATGTCGCTGCAAGACATCGCAACGCTGCTGGAACTGGCGCAAAAGCACGGCGCTGATCTGGGCAGCCAGCACATGCTGGATGCCTATCACAAGGCGCGTTTTGGCGATATTCAGCTGCGCTTGCGCGGCATCGACCTCTTGAACCGCGCCAGTCAGGCGACAACGCCGCTGGCCCGCGATGCCCGTGCCAAAGGGCTCAGCGCGCTATACGCTCTGCCCCCCGTACGGCGCATGCTGATGGAGATGGGCTTGGGCATGCGGCAGGGCTGACCTGCCGCGCGCCTTTATTTACAGTACCTTATCGACCACGGCTGCCAACCGCGCAAGCGTGGCATCCACGTCGTAAAGCTTATCCAGACCGAACAGCCCCAGACGGAAGGTCTGGAAATCCTCCGGCTCGTCACACATCAACGGCACACCAGCGGCGATCTGCATCCCTTCGGCAGCAAAGGCCTTGCCGTTTTGCACGGAGGGATCCGCGGTATAGCTCACCACCACCCCCGGCGCGCCAAAACCTTCCGCCGCGACAGAGGTAACGCCCCTCTCCGCCAGCATCTTGCGCACGGAATCCCCCAGACGCCACTGCGCCTCTTTCAATCGGTCAAAGCCGTAGGATTTCGTCTCAAGCATGGTATCGCGGAATTGGCGTAGCGCATCGGTCGGCATGGTCGCGTGATAGGCGTGGCCACCATTTTCATAGGCTTTCATAATGCTATGCCACTTGGCCAGATCGATGGCAAAACTGTCCGATGTTGTCTCTCCCATGCGTGCAACAGCGCGGTCCGACATCATGACCAGCCCGGCAGAGGGCGAAGCGCTCCAGCCCTTTTGCGGCGCAGAGAGCAATACGTCGACGCCAAGCGCCTTCATATCCACCCATGCGCAGCCCGACGCGATGCAATCCAGCACCACCAGCGCGCCGACGGCATGGGCCGCTTCTGCCATCTGCTTGATATAGTCATCGGGCAGGATCACCCCCGCACTGGTCTCCACATGAGGTGCGAAAACCACCTGCGGCTTATGCGTCTCGATGGCTTTGACAACGTCATCAATCGGGCTTGGGGCAAAGGGCGCGGGCGTGCTGTTGCCCTGCATCTGCGCCTTCATGACGGTGGCATTGCCGGTCAGATCGCCGCTCTCGATGATCTGGCTCCACCGATAGGAAAACCAGCCGTTGCGCACGACCAGCACCTCGGCCCCCCGTGCGAACTGACGGGCGACCGCCTCCATCCCGTAGGTGCCGCCCCCGGGGACGACAGCCACGGCATCGGCCTTGTATACGTCCTTGAGCAGAGTGCTGATGTCGCGCATGACCTCTTGGAACACGGCGCTCATATGGTTCAAGGACCGGTCGGTGAACACGACCGAAAACTCTTCAAGCCCTTCCGGGTCAACTGAATTTAGCAAAGCGGGCATGATATCCTCCTGATGGTTTCGCGCGAACATAGCCGCTCGCGTGGTAAAGTCACAGGCCCAATGGTCCGGTCAGTCGTTCCTCGCTTAGAAGCACATTTGCCTCGACCGCCCCCGCCCCCGGCAGGGTCATGATCCGCCGCCGCAGGACCCGTTCGAAATCCGCCAGATCCCGCGCAACAACTCGTAAACGGTAGTCATATAGCCCCAGAACATGCTCCACCGTTTGGACCTCGGGGATGGCACTGACGGCGCGTTCGAAATCCTCAAGGCTAACCCGCCCTTTGGTCGCAAGCTTGACGCCAAGAAAGACGGTGACGCCGAACCCCAATGCCTCCCGGTTCAAGCGCAACCTCTTGCCGCGCAGGATGCCTGCCTCCTCCAACCGTTTGATCCGCCGCCAAGTGGCAGGCTGCGACAGCCCCAGATGACGCCCCAGGGCACCGGCGCTTTGTGTGGCATCCCGGGCAAGCGACCGGATCAGCCGGTGGTCCACCTCATCCAGCGTGATCATAGCGGTAACGCCTCCTCTGACTTGATCCGCGCCACATGCATCAGCGCCTCGATATCGGCAATATGCGGCAAGGTCAGAATACCCTCCCGGTAAATCTGCTGATAATGCGCCATATCCCGCGCAATTACCGATAGGCGCACATCCACCCGCCCCAGAAAGGTCTGGAGCTCGATCACCTCAGGCAGTTGGCGTGCCTCTTCAAGAAAGCGGTCAAAGGCATTGCCCTGTGTCTTGTCCAAAGTGATCCGCAAGGACACTTCGACTGTGTAGCCCAATGCCGCCCAATCGACGACAGCCGCCACCCCCTGCACGATACCGGCTTCCTGCATGCGCGTGATCCGCCGCGACACCTTACCCGCAGTTAACCCCGTAAGGTCGGCCAGCTCCGCCGGCGACAACCCCGCATCCGCCTGCCAGTGGCGCAGAAGTCGTCGATCCATATCATCAAGCATGATTTTTCCATTTTTACCGCATACCGCGCATTACCATCTTCATTTTGCCAAATAAACTCACAATTCCGCAATAGTATCTCGCAGCAGCTTCGATATGGTCTCCCTAGATTTCAACGAACCCGAAAGGACGCCCCAATGCGCGTTTATTACGACCGTGACTGCGATGTGAACCTGATCAAGGACAAGAAAGTCGCCATCCTCGGCTATGGCTCCCAGGGCCACGCCCACGCGCTGAACCTGCGTGATTCCGGTGCGAAAAACCTCGTCGTTGCGCTGCGCGAAGGTTCCGCTTCGAAAGCGAAAGCCGAAGGCGAAGGCCTGAAAGTCATGGAAATCGCCGAAGCAGCAGCTTGGGCCGATGTGATCATGTTCACCATGCCCGACGAATTGCAGGCTGAAACCTACAAGAAATACGTGCACGACAACATCCGCGAAGGCGCTGCGATCGCATTCGCCCACGGGTTGAACGTCCACTTCGGCCTGATCGAACCCAAACCCGGCGTTGATGTGATCATGATGGCCCCCAAAGGCCCGGGCCACACTGTGCGCGGCGAATACACCAAAGGCGGCGGCGTGCCTTGCCTGGTTGCGGTAGACACCGACGCCACCGGCAAAGCGCTGGAAATCGGCCTGTCCTACTGCTCCGCCATCGGTGGCGGCCGTTCCGGCATCATCGAAACCAACTTCCGCGAAGAATGTGAAACCGATCTGTTCGGCGAACAGGCTGTTCTGTGCGGCGGTATCGTTGAACTGATCCGCTGCGGCTTCGAAACACTGGTCGAAGCCGGCTACGAGCCCGAAATGGCCTATTTCGAATGCCTCCACGAAACCAAGCTGATCGTCGACCTGCTGTATGAAGGCGGGATCGCCAACATGCGCTATTCGATCTCGAACACGGCCGAGTATGGCGACATCAAGACCGGCCCGCGCATCATCACCGAAGAGACC
>OJHJ01000231.1_pt1 | contig 32678 bp, 31 predicted proteins | sample 1595201 | NCBI WGS metagenome assembly OJHJ01 (sample SAMN05416832, study PRJEB24817) | seawater metagenome | isolation source: Sea water | place: Canada:Atlantic | collected 2013-07 | reverse complement strand
CTAGATCGCTCGTCGGCAGCGTCAGATGTGTATAAGAGACAGGGCCAGATACAGGAGGAGCAGCATCATGGGCCGAAGATCCAGGGTTCGGTGAGCAGGGGGTCGATCTGGAAACTGTGGATGGAGCTGTAGGTTCCAAAGTAGGAAGAGGTGAGCACGCCATCGGCCCAACGTGTCCCGTCTAGATAGGCCGGGGGGCCGAGAACCACGCTGTGAGCCAGGCCACCCGACGACCGGTCATGACTATTGAAGGACACCTGGCCCTTCAGATAGGGCGCGCATGCGCCGCTGCTCTCGAATGTACCAATGGCCAGGATGTTTTGGAATGATGTGAAACTGGAAGAAGAGGCTGGTTGCACCCTCTGGACGTTGTTGGCCAGGCTCAGATGGCCTGCGTGCCAGTTGCATTGCACGTTGGACTCATCCAGGCCGATGGTCGCGGTTCCCTTGGGTTGCCAGATTGTGAGTCGAGACCACTCGTTGTGTAGAGCCAGGGCCGAGTCGGAGTAGCTGGTTGAAGAAGTGAAGTGCTTCGTCTGGGCGCTCCCACGAAGGAGCTGAATTCCAAAGGTCGGCTCGCAGCCTGCAAGTCCCCAGCACCCGGCGTCTTCACAGTCGACTTGGCCGTTGCCGTTGTCATCCAGGCCGTTCGTGCAGTCCAGCTCGGTGCACTCCAGTTGGCAGTTGGCATCCTCGCAGTCCACCAATCCGTCGGCGTCGTTGTCTTTGCCATCGCTGCACTCTTCAATGCAAGGCGCCACCACGCCTGCGCAGTCGCTGTCCTGGCAGTCGGTGAACCCATCCAAGTCGTTGTCCAACGCGTCGCTGCAGTCTTCGATGCAGGGAGCCAAGCCAGCACATTCACTGTCCTCGCAGTCGGTCAATCCATCCAGATCGTTGTCGATTCCGTCGCTGCAGTCCTCCAAACAAGGTGCATGGCCGCGGCAGTCTCTGTCCTGGCAGTCCGTCTTCCCATCCATGTCGTTGTCGACACCGTCACTGCAGTCTTCGATGCAGCCGGGGCTGGCGTTGCAGTCGTAGTCGTAGCAGTCGGCGACCCCGTCCATGTCGTTGTCGATTCCGTCGCTGCAGTCCTCCACGCAGGACGCGCTGCCCTGGCATTCGGGGTCGCTGCAGTCCGTCTCGCCGTCCCCATCGTTGTCTTGGCCGTCGGAGCAGATCTCGATGCAGTCCAAATACTCCTGACACGCAGGCAGCGAGCAGTCATGCGCACACCGATGCGGCTCCCCGCTGTCGAGGCCAGATTGTGCGCAAGCCAACAACAACCACAGCATCTGTCACCCACCAGTAGACACTGTACGAGTTCGTTGCTGTGATCTCAAGTCAAAAGGCCGTTTTCGTCAGCCGTCAGCTCCGAGCCACCGAAGCAATCCCTTCCACACTCGCCGAGACCACACCCTTCTCGGTGATGATTCCCGTCACAAGCTCGGCCGGCGTCACATCAAAAGCCGGGTTCCTACCCGAGCTCTGCTCAGGAACGGTACGCACCCGCATAAAGGTGCCGTCGTCCGACCAACCCCAGGTAAAGCGCACCTCGTCTTGGCTGCGCTCCTCGATGGGGATGTCTGCGCCAGTCGGGCAGTCGGGATCGATGGTGGTGGTCGGAGCCGCCACGTAGAAGGGGATGCCGTTGGCCTTGGCGGCCAGGGCCGAGGTGTAGGTGCCGATCTTGTTGGCCACGTCGCCGTTCGCAGCGATGCGGTCTGAGCCGACGATGACCATGTCGATCTCGCCGGTGCGCATGTAGTGGCCCGCCGCGTTGTCGCAGATGACGGCGTGGTCTACGCCCTCCATGGCCAACTCCCAAGCGGTCAGGCGCGCGCCTTGGCTGCGGGGACGGGTCTCATCCACCCACACGAAGGGCTTCTTGCCTGCGCGCTGTGCCACATAGACCGGGGACATGGCGCTGCCCCAGTCCACAAAGGCCAACCAGCCGGCGTTGCAGTGGGTGCTGATGCGCCCCTTGTTGGGCACCAGTGGCTCGCCGTGCTCGCCGATGGCGCGACAGCAGGCTGCGTCGTCGTCGGCCAGATCCATGGCGGCGGCCACGGCAGCATCTCGTGCGGCCTGGATGTTGTCGCCCTGTCCAGCGATGGCCCCGAGCACGGTCTTGACGGCGTAGAAGAGGTTCTGGGCCGTGGGCCGGGTGGCGTGCACCACGTCGGCGGCGGTGGCCATGTCCTGGTGGAAGGTGGCCGCATCTGCTCTCAGCGCTGCTTGGGCCATGGCGAAGCCGGCTGTGGCTCCGATGGCGCCCGCACCGCGTACCTGCATGGTCGCGATGGCTCTGGCCGTGTCCCGGTAGTCGTTCAGGTCCAGGATCTCAAAACGGTGGGGCAGGAGCGGCTGGTTGATCATGCGGACGGTGCCGCCCTCCATCCAGACGGTGCGCGTGGGGGTGCCGTTGACGTTCACAGAGGGTCCTGTCCTTTGGAGAAGAGCTCGCCGACCACTTGGCGAAGGAAGGCGTGCGCCAAGCCCTCGGCGGCAGCCTCCGCAGCTTCGCGGAAAGCTTGGTCTTGTAGTGTGGGTGTGGAGAAACCCTGGGCGCTCAAGGGGCTGCCTTCGCGCTTTAGGGTGCTGTACTGAATCGGTCCGCTGGACACGTTCAGGGTGATTTCGTGGAAGTTCATTCGGCTGGTGCGCCGGATGGAGGCGCTCTGAGTGCCGCTGACCATGAAGTGGATGCTGGAGTTGGCCGCAGCGGCCTCGTCCGGGAGCGCGACCTTGAAGCCCATGTCGCCGATGTGGCGGCGCACGAGCTCCTCCACCATGGCGGCATCGTCCACTTGCAGGTCGTCCACGCGCACGGTCACCGTACGCACGGCGGCGAGGTTCTGTCGTGAGTAGGGGTCGGAGACCAAGAGCAACCAAGCCTCGCGCAAGACGGGGATGGGCAGCTGGACCTGAGGACCACTGGCCTCGATGGCGAGGACCGCGCGGGCGTGTGCGACTGGGTCACTCTTCTCGAGCCCGGGGCTACGCTGAGCCAGCTCAACGAGCGCTCTCTCCCCTTGAATCAAGGGAATCGCCAAGACGAGCTTCCGGGTCTGCGCCTCTCTGAGGCACACGTCCCACACACCCAGCTCTTCATCGGGGAAGCCCTTGACCTCGGCGGCGCGGGTTCGGCAGATCAGGAGCTGTCGATCGGCGACCTGACGCTGCTCCATGACCTGCGCGGCCTGGGGAGCCGGATCGGCGGGCGCGGGCTGGGCGCTGAGGAGTGTCAGGAGAAGAGGGATCACTTGGCCTTCCTGGATTGGGCCGATTCGGGGGTGGGCTCGGCCACACGGTACCGCAGCCAGCCCATGTAGTTCTGCTCCCACCAATCATCGAAGGTGAGGTTGTCGAAGTCACCGCGCAGCAGCGGTTGGTAGAGCTCGTCGCTCCATTCCCGTCCGGAGATCCAGTCTCGAAGCTGCACCAGCTCTCCTTCGATGCGCAGCACGGTGGCTGAACGGAAGGTCCAGGAGCCGGTGTTGGCGTAGCGCCGACCGCCGGGCAAGTTCACGATGCCAGGCAGGTGACTGTGGCCGCTGACGACCAGCTCGTAGGGGCCGGTCTCGACCGCGTGGCGGGCTTGCTTCCAGATCCCGCCGGGATCCCCGACTTGTCCCAACATCCAGTAGCGAATCTCGGCCTCCACCGCGGCAAGGCGGTCTCCCCCCAAGAGCTTGTCCGAGAGCTCGGCCTGAAGGCGCTTGAAGAAGATCGCTTTGTGAAAACACCAGAAGCTCAGGCGATTCCATCGGGTGTAGAAGTGCTGGAGGGGCAGGCGGATCCAGGTCTTGAGCATTCGCTCGACCAGGTGGTGCATCTTGGTGCGCCATTCGCTGCCGTCGATGTCCACGCCGATGACTGGGTCGAACTCGTAGCCGTGCAGAATCAGGGTCTTTTGGCCAATCTCTACCCCGTGTACCACCGGGATGCGGAGCATGTCCGTGTAGAACTGCAGGTCGTGGTCGTGGTTGCCCAAGACGTAGAAGAGCCGATCCTTTGCCGCCAGGGCGGAGAAGGCGCCGAGCACCTTGCCGTGGGCCCGCAGGATCTTGGTGAAAAACCAAGCCTGAGAGAAGTCCACCGCGTCCCCTGCAACGACCAGGGTCGCGTCCTCGTCTTCGACCTTCTTGAGAAAATCGAGCAAGTACTTGTCTTTTGCGGCGAATGTATCCGAAAAGGTGCCGTCCCCGAGGTGCAGATCGGAGATGACGTAGACCACCCGCTCGGGGTCGATACGCACATTGCGCCGCCGTACGGCGACCTGGGACCACTCAAAGGCGTGCATTACCCCTCCTGTAGCGCTAAACCGCGCCCCATGACGACCACATCTCCCAAGTTGAAGCCGATGAAGACGTACGGCGGCGGACGCGTGGGCCTGTTGGGCAGCTTCCCGAAGCTCTCTTCCATGCCACGCACCACCCTTCCGGAGATTGCTTTTGCAGGCCGCTCCAACGTTGGAAAGTCCACGGCCATCAATACGCTCCTGGGGACCAAAAAAGTCGCTCGGGTCTCGGGCACGCCGGGCCGAACCCAGCTCATCAACCTCTTTACGATCGAAGAGCGCATGATCTTCGCGGACTTGCCTGGCTACGGCTTCGCAAAGGTCCCCGATCGGGTCAAGGCGAACTGGAAAGCCATGATCGAGGGCTACTTGGGCGGCCGTGAGCACCTCAAGCTGGTTGTGGTCCTGGTGGACTCGCGTCATGGACCTCAGACCCTGGACGCGGAGATGATCTGGGGGCTGCGCCAAGCCAGCCTGCCTGTGTTGGTGCTGGCGACCAAGGTCGACAAGCTCAAGCGCAGCAAGCGTGGCGCGGCGCTCAAGTCCCTGCGGGAGCCCCTGGGACTGACCACCAAGTCCCTGATCCCCTTCAGCTCGCTGGAGGGCCTGGGCACCAAGGAGACCTGGAAGGTGCTCAACGACGTGGCCGCTGGCAGAGATCTGGAGTTCTAAATCCATGGCGCGAAAGAAAAAGGGCGGAGGGGCCGCGTACCGCGGTGACCGCTTCACGAAAAAGGCCAAGGCCCAGGGCTACACCGCCCGCTCGGTCTACAAGCTCGAAGAGATCGACCGCAAGGCTCGCCTGCTCAAGCCGGGCATGTGCGTCGTGGACTTGGGGTGCTTTCCCGGCTCCTGGACCCGCTACGTCTCCCAGCGCGTCGGCCTGAAGGGTCACGTGGTCGGCGTGGACTTAGAGGAGCCCCAGGGCATCGTGGGCAACTTCATCGTGCGCTCGGTCTACGAGGTGGAGCCCGAGGAGTTGATCGAGGCCATCGGCGGCAAAGCCGACGTGGTGCTCAGCGACATGGCCCAGAGCACCTCTGGCCAGAAAGACCTGGACCACCTGCGTCAGATCGGCTTGGTGGAGCGCGCACACTGGCTGGCGCAGCGGGTGCTCAAGCCCGGCGGCTCTATTGTCTACAAGGTCTTTGACGGTGCGGATGCCAATGCTTGTATCGCCATGATCAAGCAGGATTTTGAGAGCTTGAAGCGCTACAAGCCGGAGGCGGTTCGCAGCGTGAGTCGGGAGTTCTTTGTGGCTGGGATGGGGTTCAAGGGCTTCTCAGAGGAGGAGTAGGGCGCCGGCCGAAAACCCAACTTTGACCCCAGAGCAAAAACACCCAGGCCGCGGCCTGGGTGTTTTTGCATTTCGCGAAGCGCCGCTCAGATGGAGCGCAACCAGCTCAGCAAGGTCACGACCTGGGGACCTGCGCCGCCCTTCTCCATGTGCTTCTGTGGAGCGGACAAGAAAGCCGGTCCTGCGATGTCCAAGTGGGACCAGGTCTTGCCTTCGACCACGAAGTTCTGCAGGAACAGGGCGGCGGTGATGCTGCCAGCGGCGCGGCCGCCCACGTTCTTGATGTCGGCGATGTCCGACTTGAGCAGCTCGTTGTAGGACTCCTCCAGCGGCATGTGCCAAGAACCCTCGCCGGAGCTCTTTGCGTGGCCCAAGAGCTCGGCAGCAAAGTCGTCGTCGTTGCTGTACAGGGCGGTGTACTTCTCACCAACAGCCACGACGGCGGCGCCGGTCAGGGTGGCTAGGTCGACTACGTGGGTGACCTCGTCCATCTTGCCGACGTAGCAGAGGCAGTCGGCCAGGACCAAGCGGCCTTCGGCGTCGGTGTTGTGGATCTCAACGGTGGTGCCGTTGTTGTAGGTGAGCACGTCTCCCAGCTTGTAGGAGTTGCCGGCCAGCATGTTCTCAGCGGCGCCGAAGATGCCGTGAACGGTGACGTTCAGGCCCAGCTTCTCCACTGCGCTCATCACGCCGATGACTGCGGCAGCGCCGCCCATGTCGCACTTCATGGTGATCATGCCGCCGCTGGGCTTGATGCTCAGTCCGCCTGCATCAAAGGTCACGCCCTTGCCGACCAGAGCCACGTTGCCCTTGGACTCACCAGCGGGGGTGTAGGTCATGTGCACGAAGCGTGGCTTGCGGTCGGAACCCTGGCCCACGGCGGTGATGCCGACCATGCCGGCGTTCTTGAGGCGGTCGTGGTCCCAGACCTCGACCTGCAGGCGCTCGGTACCCAGCTTGGTGGCAGCTTGGGCCAAGGTCTCTGGGTAGATGTCGTCGGCGGGGTCGTTGATCAGGTCGCGGGCCAAGCTGCGGGCCTGTCCCATGATCAGTCCGGTGAGCACGTCGGCGTCCGGGGCATCGAGGCCCTGAACGGAGAAGTTCTCGAGAGCAGCGGTAGAGCGCGCCTCGGGCAGGTAACGGTCGTAGCGGTAGTTGCCGGCCACGATGCCTTCGCCGATGGCCTCGGCGTGTGCCTTGCCGCCGCCCTGGAAGTTGATGTCCAGGCTGGTCAGCCCCTTCTTGCGCGCGAAGCTGCTCGCGGCGCCAGCGGCCAAGCGTGCGCCGTTTGCATCGCCCTTGCCCGCACCAAAGATGCCGACCCACTTTGCACTCGTCTTGCCCATGCTGCGCACGGTCAAAGAGGCGCCAGCGCCAGCCTTGAACTTCTCATCGGCCACCATGGCGCTCAGAGCGCCACCAAAGGCGGCATCGAGCTCAGCGGGAACGCTCAGATCGCCTTCGGTCAGTACGATGGCGTGGAGGGCTGCGTTGCTCAGGGGTGCGGAAGCGATCTGCATGAATTCACTCAGGTAAGTCGAATAATGACGAGGATGACTAGCAGCACGACGAGGATGAGTCCGCCGCCGCTCATGGCCATCAAGAAGGGGTCTGCCTTGAGCATCTCGAAGTAGCGCTCAAGGGTGCTCTCCGAGTCGGGCTCGGGTCCGTCGTCCAGCATAGGCGGCGAGAGCGGATCTCGTGCGTCGCCAGGGAGGGGGACATCGGTCCAAGAGCCGGCCCCGACGATGTCGTGCAGGGCGTCTGGTTCTGGCAGCTGGGTGGCCTTCTGCATCGCGGGCTCAGTGGCCTCGTTCGGGGAGTACAGGCCTGGGCTGCTGGGTGGATCGATGCTTGGGCTGACGGCCGCAGCGCGCGAGGGGAGCGCTGGCACATCATCAAAGCTGGGCAGGGTCACCACTGGAGCAGGACGCACTGCAGGAGCGGGGAGAGCCACGGTCGGCGGCTCATCATCGAATCCGGGATCGAGGTTGACCGTTGGGACAGCCAAGCCCGGTGCCTGCATCGAGGCCACGTCGAGGGCAGGGGGGCGGCTAGCTGGATCAGCGGTCGGCGCGATGGGCCGGGCCGTATCGGGGCTCAACTTCTGGCCGAAGGGCTCGGTCACCGCGGTCTTGGACTCTTCCTTGCGACCAAAGGGCAGGGCCTGTGGGGCAGACTCAGGCTGTGGTGGCACGTAGCCAGCCGCAGCGCGCACCTCGAAGCTTGCCTCGGCCGTCTGGGGAGGGTGGCCGGAGTCACGGATGGCAAAGGCCATGCGCGCCCGGTAGCGACCGGGATGCAATCCGACCAAGTCGAAGCGAAAGCGGTAGCGGCCGGAGGGGTGGTCCTCGCAGGTGTAGCGGGTCTCCACATCGCGCAGACGCTCTTCGGTCTCGGCGTCGAAGATCGCGATGCCACAGGCGATCTCCTCGTAGGTGCCCACGCCGGTGCTGGCTCCGACGGTCACGCTGTAGGCGATCTCCTCGTCGGTCTCGTAGGTGGTGCTGCCAGGAGGGCGGTTCAGGAGCACCTTGCCCACGCTGTTCACCTGAGGGCGAATCAGGGTGCGCAGCTCTTCCAAGCGGCCCCGCAGCTCTTCCAGACGGTTGAAGCGGTAGGGCGGACTGGGGTGGGTCTGCTCGCTCATGGCGCGGTTGAGCACGCTGGCCAAGCGCTCGGCGAAGCGCACGTGGAAGCGGGGGTTGCTGTCCTCGTCCTGCAAGCGTGTGGTCGCCCGGTTCTTGAGCTCAACCAGGGCGGCCTTGTCCAGTCCCTTGGTGGGCAGTGTCGGGACCTTGCCCTCGGCGTCGCCATCGCGCTGGGTGAAGACGGCCCGGTACAAGATGGCGCAGGCCGCGTAGGTGTCCGCGGCGGTGCTGACGGTGCCACCGGCCAACACTTCGTGGGGCAGGTAGTGGTTGGGCTCCGGGCTGATGGCGTGCAGTTGACCCAGGGCCTTGCGCGCGGCCGGGGTGGCCATGTCCATCAGCAGCACTTCGCCGCGGTCGTTGAGCAGGATGTTGCTGGGCCGCAGGTTGCCGTGGGCCCCCACGGCCTTCTCCAGGGTCTTGAGGTGGTCCAGGGTGGCAATCAGCACCGCCAGGACCTCGGCCATGGAGCACCCTTGGGCGATTCGCCGGTCCAGGGTGGTGGTGAAGCGGGGGATGATCAGCAGGGGAGAGCCGTCCTCCGAAGCCCTGGATTGAAGCGGGGGCAGGAAGACGTGCTCCGCCTTGCCCAGAAGGTCTCCCTGCTCTTTGCAAGCGGTGACACAGGCCTTGAGCAGGGTGTCGGTGAGCTGCACGTCGCCGCGAAAGTCGTCTCGGCCCAGGGGGCACTTGAGCACGAACTCAGCGCGGGAGTCTCCGTGGCGAACCAAGTAGCTCTTTCCCCAGAGTCCGCGGCCCAGCAGGGGACCGATCTGGTAGGAGCGACCTTGGGCGTCGAGGACGAGGTCTCCGGTCTTCACGGGGGCTTTCTCGCAGCAGGTAGGGGAGGGTGTGGGCCCAGGTGAGGCGGGCCCAGAGGGGGTGCAGAACAGTATCGGTCACGGGGATCCGTGTCAAAGCCTCCAGCAGGCTATGTCAGAGGGCGATGATCAAGACCCAATCGGTAGATCCAGCCTCCTACGCCCTGCCCGCCCACGGCAACGGCCCCTACCGCCTGTTTCGCGGCTTGCAAGAGCGCACGATTCGCGACTTTGAGCGATCCTTGGTGGACCCGATGGGCAGTCAGCGGGGGCGCTTGGCGGCGATGCTCTGGGAAGCCCAGGACACGGCCTTTGGGCGCGACCACGCTCTGAGCGCCAGCGACACCTTGGAGAGCTTCCGAGACAAGGTGCCCATCCGCAGCTTCGCGGAGCTCTCGCCTTGGATGAGCCGCGTGCACGCCGGCGAGTCCCAAGTGCTCACCCGCAGTCCGGTCACCAGCCTGCTCAAGACTTCGGGCACCACAGGGGCGGCCAAGCTGCTGCCCGTCACCGAGCCCTACGCCAAGGCGGTGGACGAAGGACAGAGCATCTGGCGCCTGGCTTTGATGCGAGACCACGAGGGCGTGACCCAGGGACGGGCCTTCACCATCGTGAGCCCCCCCTCCGAAGGCACCCTGCCCAGCGGTCTGAAGTACGGCTCCAACACCGGCCGCATGCAGGCCAGGCAGCCCTGGTACGTGCGCGCTCGGGTCCCGGTTCCGGCCCAGGTCGCAGCCATCCAAGACAGCCGCATCCGGGTCTATTGTCTGCTGCGTTTCGCGCTTCAGTCGCAGATCTCCAGTTTCACCACCGCAAATCCGTCGACCTTGCTCCTGCTCTTTCGTCAGATGAAGGAGCACTGGCCCGACCTGGTGCGCGATCTGGCCAGAGGCACCCTGAGTGGCCCAGCCAGGGACCTGCCACGCCGGGTGCGTTGGGGACTCAAGCCCTATCTGCGCCGTCGCGCCCTGCCTGCTGTGCCCGTGCCCGCCGAGCTCTGGGATTTGGAAGTGATCAACTGCTGGAAGGGCGGCCCGGCCCAGTTCTTCTTGCCCCGTCTGCAGAAAGCTCTGGGTGGACCGGTGCCCATCCGCGAGGTCGGTGTGACCGCCTCTGAGGGCTATTTCGCCATCCCCATGTCCGACGGATTCGAGGGCGGCGTGGCCTGGCTTGGCGGCCACCTGCTCGAGTTCATCAACGCCGATGGGCAGCCCAAGTGGGCCTGGGAGCTCAACGCCGGCGAGCGCTACCGGCTGGTCGTCAGCACCACCGCGGGGCTCTACCGCTACGACATGAACGACATCCTGGAGTGCACCGGTCATGTTCGCGGGGCGCCTCTGCTGCGCTTTGTGCGCAAGGGCGGGAACATGCTGAACATCACCGGGGAGAAGGTGAGTGAGGATCAGCTGCTGCAGGCCTTCTCGGCCGTGGCCCAGGACCCTGCCATTGTGGGCTTTTCAGTCAGCCACCGCCTGGCCGAGGTCCCTGTGCTGCGCCTGGCGGTCGAAGGCCCCACCACCGCTGGCTTGGCCGAGCGCTTTGACGCCGCCCTGCAGCAAGGCAACGTCGAGTACCAGGCCAAGCGCGAGAGCGGCCGCTTGGGCATGGCTGAGCTGGTCCAGCTCCGTCCGGGCGCCTACCAGCGCTGGCGGGCGGCGCGGGTGGCTGAAGGGGCTCCCCATGGTCAGATCAAGGACCCTGTGGTCCTGCGGGATGATGCGGCTTGGCAGCGCCTGAAGCTGGCCTCGGAGGGCAGATAAATGAACGAGAAGAAGGCCAGCCACCCCTTTTACGAGAGCCTGGTGCAGGCCCTTGTGAAGCAAGATCCCACTCTGAGCACAGGCAAGCTCTTTGGGATGCCCTGTCTAAAGCAGGGGAAGAAGGCGGCGCTGGGCGCCTACGACGGCGGCGTTGTCTTCAAGCTGGAGGGCCCGGCACACGCGGAGGCTTTGGCATTGGACGGCGCGGTGCTCTTCGACCCAGGGGGCAAGGGGCGGCCCATGAAGGCGTGGGTTGTGGTCGGGCCGGAGCACCAAAGCGCGTGGTTGAGCTTGGCCATGGCGGCCCTGGGCGAGTGAGCTTGGGCTGTGGAATGGCCCGGTAGCTGCATTCGGTCGGCGTGTGGGATCCGTGAGGGGCCACAGAATGTCCCTTCTCCCATGGTTTTGGGGAGAACAAGCAACCCGGAGCCCACCATGACGTCCCGTCTCTTCGCCCTCTCGGCCCTCTCCCTCATCGCCCTGAGCGCCTGCGTCCCCGAGGACAGCGCCTCCTACGAGATGGAAGCGGGCGAGATGGAAGCCACCTCCAAGGGCGGCTCCAAGGTCGATGTCTGTCACATCACTGGTAGTGGCGCCATCAACATCCTGAGCGTCTCCAGCAGCGCTCTGTCTTCCCACTTGGCTCACGGCGACCACGCTGCCGGCACCTACTACTTGGACATGGACGGGGACGGCGAAGGAGACGCCGCCAACACCGCGGCCTGCCTGTTCACCAGCTATGTCGACAACGACGATGACTGTGATGACTCCGATGTCAGCATCAACACCGGCGCCGAAGAGATCTGCGATGACGGCGTGGACAACAACTGCGATGGCCAGGTGGACGAGGAGTGCACCGTCGAGCTGACCATCACGGTGGCCGGCGACAACGGCGTGTGGGGCTGGATCGACGGCACCCCTCTGGTCTTTGACAGCACCTATCCCGACTGGTCCCTGGAGCGGGTCGCGACGGTGGAGGTGGACAGCGGCAGCGACTACGCCGTGTCCTTTTACGTTGAAGACTGGGGCGGCTTGGCCTACTTCGCCTCCTCCATCCGGGTAGACGGCGCAGTGGAAGTGGTCAGCGGCTACGGCGACTTCATGGGCACCTACGACGTGGTCCCCTACGTCAACGAGTACCCGCGCATCGCCGCTTGGGCCAACACCCCCACCTCCTCGGCAGACACGCTGAACATGCTCTCGAACCCAGGATTGACCTGGGGCGACTGGATGCAGGTGGGCTTTGACGACAGCACCTGGACGGCGGACACCATGCAGTGCAGCTCCCCCAGCAACTGGAACACCACGACCCAGCACTTCTACCGGGGCACCTTCACCAACTTGGCGGCCGATGGCGGTGAGTTCGTCTGGTTCAACACCCGTGGAACTGTCGGCTACTGCGGTTCCGCCCGTGGCGGCAACACCGCAGCCGCCTTCCGTACTGAGCTCTCGCTCTAAGGCTGGCCCTCTAAGGCTGGCCCTCTAAGGCTGGCTCTCTAAGACTGTACAGCGCGCCTGGATCGGCGCAGGCACAGCAAGACAAACCCGGCGATGGCCCATGTGCCACCGCCGGGTTTGCTCTGGCAGCCCTTGGACACCACGGGCTCCGGCTGGCACAGCCCAACTGCGGGGTAGTCCAGGAATACGCCGGGCAGGTTGAGCTCGGAGTCCGGAACGCGCTTGGCCAGGGCCTTGAAGGCGCGGTCGTTGTAGGCCGGGTCCCGTGTCTTCTGCCACAGGCCTGAAGTGCACAGGGCTTGGGGCAGCTGAGGGTTGTCGTCGTCCATCAGCGCGACGGCCTGCTCGGCCTGCTCGGCGGCGGTCCACACAAAGTGGTAGCGCTGCTCATTGGGCGGCGCGGTCTTGGCCAGCTTGGCCAGCTCATCGGGCTGGGTGGCGAAGAGCGGCGCCGGAGGGGTGGGCGCCAGGCGTTTCTCCAGGGTGTAGGCGCCCTCGTAGTGGCCCCCCAATACCCGGAAATCGGGCTCCATCTCGGTGGCCAAGAGCTCCCAGCCTTGCTGCTTGCTCAGGTAGGCGGCGTCCCACATGTGGGTGCCACGCACGTCGTCGCGGCGCCAGAGGTCTTGGGCCTTGTCCTGGCTGTCTCTCAGGGCAATCGCGGGGCCCCGCAGGGTCTCTGGAAAGTAGACAATGGCCTCGTCGATGCGGCCTTCCCTAGCCAGACGGCGGGCCAAGAGGTGGCGCATGCTGGGTGGGATCTGCACAGCGGGAATGGGGTCTCCATACAACAGAGACTCCACCGGATCCGCGCTGTGACCTTCATCCGGCCAGTGCAGGTCCACCTCGGTCTTCAGCTCCTCGGTGGTGAGCAGACGCTCGGCCACCCAAGCTGCGTCCATCCAGTCTCCGGCCGCCAGGAAGCCCTGCAGCGCCCCGGGGTAGTCGCCGGTGCGTACCCGCAACACGCCCAGCTCGACGTTCATGGCACGCTTGGGGTCCGCGTGGTCGTGCTCGCAGTGGGTGCTGAACAGGGGCCGGCCGAGCTCGGGAGACAGGGGCAGCAGGGAGGCGCCGTGGCTCAGGGAGGCCTCGGCTTGAACCAGGTCTCCAGCTTGGAGGTGCAGCTTTGCCTGAATCCAGTTGGCCATGGGGGTATCTGGCGAGCGCTTCAACCACGCCTGGGCGGTCTCCATCTCCCCGTTGCGGTAGGCGACCCATGCCAAGCGGTCGCTGGCGGCCAGCTCTACTTGTTGTTCCGAGGCATCCAGCCAGCGTTCGGTCTGCTCCTCCAGGCTCAATCGGGTCCAGACTGAGCTGCCCGGGTTGGTCATCAGGGCAGCGATGGCCTGGGCCACCAGCGGGTCCGCCGTGGCTTGGCTCAGGTCCGTTTCGCCCAGGACGCGCTCGGCCATTGGACGCAGGTCCTGGCAGTGGGCTTGGGCTCCGGTGGCTCGGTACTGCAGGCAGAGGGACAAGGCCTGGACCGGCTGCTCCGCCCGGGCTTGAACCCAAGCCTCTTGGCGCAGGCTTGCCACGTACAGACCGGCGCTGTCGTGGCCGCTCTCGGCGATCTCGGCGCGCACGCGCTGGTACCACTGGGCCGCCTGCTCGGGCGCATCGGTGGTGTTGCCCAACATGTAGGCCGCCCACGCCCCGCGCCTCCCGCGCGCCTCCGGCTCCAGGCTCAGGACCTCTTGCCAAGCGTCGTGGGCGGCGGGAATCTCCTCGCGGTGAAGGGAGAGCACGCCGGCTTGGTAGAGCTGGAACTCGGGTGGAAGCGCCTCGGGCAGAGGCCGGTCCTTGGCCCGGGCGAGCAGAGCCGCTTCGACCTGCGCAGCGTCGTCGAGCACCGCCTCCAAGTCCACCCGGTCCGCCTCGCTGGTGCGGACGCGCAGCGGGATGGCCAAGGGCTGCGCCTGGGTCTCCTCCGCCAGGCGCTTCATCTCCAGCTTGAAGCTGGTGGTGGGCGTTTGAAGCATGGCTTGGCCCTGCCAAGAGAGCTGCGTGTAGTCGTAGTAGGGACCGCAGGCTTGGGCTGGCAGCGAGACGAGCAGCAGCAGCACCGGCAGGTTTGCATCAGGGGGCATCGGTCACCGAGAGAGTTGGTTCAACAAACGATCTGGCCCAGGCGACAACCTGGGACTCACCGGGCTGCAGGGTCTGCGCGGCCCCTGGACTCAGGTGTGCGCGGCTCTGGTGGTAGCTGCCCAAGGCATCCCAGAGATCTGGCTCTGTCTCCCAGTAGAGCTGCGGCATCTCCAAGGTTTCGGTCCCGGTGTTGTAGAGCTGGAACTGCCAGAGCTTCTCCCCGGTTTCTTGGACCTGGATCTCCGCTTGCGCCACCGGTGTCACCCCCGCCGCCACCGAGGTCAGTGTGGTCAGGCTCCAGCTGTTCTGGTCCTGGGCTGTGGGCAGCCGAAACCAGATCAAGGCCTCCAGATCCCGTGGATGGCGCTGCTCCAAGGAGGCCACCACCTGGGCGACCGCGGCAGGGTCTGCCCGAAGTTGCTCGGCGTAGCCCCCGATTGGCGCGGTCTGTGCCTGCTCGGCGTTGAGGGCGACTCTCTGGCCGGAGCCGTCAAACATCAGGCTGTAGCTGTAGCTTGGCAGAGCGGCGGAGAAGGGAACGCCAACCTGGCCGGCGTCGTCGATGTGGGCCAAGGCCTGCGGATCCAAGAGATAGGTGGGGTGCTTCGGGTCGAACCAGTGCAGCTGCATGACGAAGTGCGGCGCCGCGTGGGCCAAGTCCTCGAAGGCGGGGTCGTCCAGCCAAGTGGGCAGCGCCGTGATGCGAAGCGGCGGCAGGCCCGCCTGGTTCAGGGCCTCCATCCACGCGGCGTACTCCCCAAGACGGGAGGTGGGCAGATCCATGTCCAGCTGCAGGTAGGGCGCCTCAGGGTGGACCAAGGCGAGCTGGGCCAAGGCGTTCTGCAGGGCAGGCAGCGGGTCCTCGTTTGCGGGAGGCGCCTCTACACGCAGGGCCAGTGCGCTGCCGGGGGGCAGGGCAGGGCGCTCGAAGAGCTCCAGTCCATCTTCCCAATCCAGCGTGCCGCCGAGGACCACCAGGCCACGGAAGGGGTGGGTGTGGGCGGCTTCTTGGACCGCTGGGGTCCAGACCTGCTGCCAGACATAGGCGTCTTGGGGCAGGGGACCGGAGGCGGTGGGCGAGGCGCAGGAGAAGAGAAGGAGCAGCAGCATGGGACACGGAAACGACTGTGATGCTGAGTGCTTACACCAAAGTCCTTACTCAGGGTTTGACAACCCTAACGGGCCAGCTGAGCTCGCCGTTGGCTTGCGCTCGCGCGTCTCCGCCGCGTTGCTCATCCTCGAAGTGCCACGGCACTCCTTCGTCTTCACGCCTTGCGGAGACGCGCTCGGCTGGCACCACCGGACCTCAACTTGACCCGTCAGGGTTGTAGACCCGCCCTTTCCACTGCACACCCTTGCCCTGGGTCTTGATTCCGGAGTGCACGATCAGGACCATCACCATTGCCGTGGCCGGGGCGTGGGTCAGTCCGTAGATCAGCTTGTGGCCGTACTGCCAGTCCATGGCCAAGCGGGTGGCTTGCATGACCAGGATGTGGGCCAGCCCCCACCACAGCCACTCGGTGCCGGTCGCTGCGCCGACCACGGCCAAGATGGGCCCGCTCAAGGTGGTCCAGGCCAGGAAACCCAAGACAAAGGCGACGGTCCCCCAGCTGTAGTGCATGCCCGCGAAGAGGTTCTTGCCCCAGCCCTGCCAGATCTCGTCAAAGCTGGCGTACATCCTAACGGAGTAGATGCGCCGCATGAAGAGACAGTGGTACTTGACCCCAGCGTCCACGCAGGCCCGCGCCAGACCCACGTCGTCCAGGATGTTGTTCTTGACCGCGTTGTGCTGTCCGGCGGCGTCGTAGCCCTTCCGGGAGAAGGCCAGGAGCTGGCCGCTGGCCATGTTCTTGTCGGTCTTCTCGGGGTCGTTGACCTCGTCCAGGCTGTTGCCCAGCAGAATCAGTCCGCCCACAGCCGGCTGCAGCACGTGCTCCCAGAAGCTCTTCATGGTCAGGGTGCCAAAGCCCGTCAACATGCCTAGCTCATTCCGCTGGCCGTAGCCGACCACCCGTGAGACCGCGGTGGGGGCCAGGCGCACGTCTGCGTCGATAAACACCAGCCAGTCGCCGGTGGCGTGTTCTTGGGCGCGCTGGAGGGCCCAGGGCTTGCCGAACCAGCCCTCGGGGATGCCTTCTCCGCCAGAGATGACCCTGAGGCGGGGGTCATCGATGGCCGCAAGGATCTCGCCGGTGCCGTCGGTGCTGCCGTCGTCCAAGACGATGAGCTCCAGGTTGGGATGGTCCTGGGCCAAGACCGCGTCCACGCAGCCCTTGATGTGGGCCACCTCGTCGCGGGCAGGGATGACCACGCTGACCTTGAGCGCCGGATCGCAAGGTGGATCCTCGGGTGCCAGGGCCCACTTGGGGTTCTTGCTGCGTGCGAGCACCTTGAGCAGCGTGGCCCCCCAGCCCAAGATGAGCAAGGCGAGTAGGACGCGGAGGATCCAAGTGAGCACGAGCATGCCCTTCCTATAGCCACCAAAGCCCGGCAGTGGGTGAGGGCGAGCGGCGGAGCGTGTACCCTGAACCCATGTCAAGGGGTCCCATCCGCAGCGCCCACCTGCTCTGGCTCCTGCTGGGGTCGCTGGTGCCTATGCTGCTCTTCTTGGACTTCCTGGTTGGGGAGTCGGGGAGGAGGGAGGTCTTCCTGCAGGCGGATCTGCGCGTGCGCCAAGACGGGGCCCCTCCCTTTGCCCTCGCCGGTCCTCTCACGGGCGAGGCCGCCATTGATGGCTTGCTGGTCGGCGGAGAGGTGCAGCTCACCGAGGGCCGCTATCCGTGGAGGCCCACTCCGCGAGAGGGGAGCTTTACCCTGCGCTTGGACAGCGATTTTCTACAGAATGGGCAGCCGGGTGTGCGCACTCAGGGCTTTGTCGCCAGCTACCAGGAACGCGATCTGGAGCGGGCCGACCGCTGGGCCAGCCCGCTGACCCCCTGTGAAGGGCGAATCGAGGTCGTCGAGCTGCTCACTCGGCCTGGCGCCAAGGGCCTCTCTGCGGTGGACGCAGCGGTGCTAAATGTCGACCTGCTCTGCACCGGCACCGGGCCCGACCTGCTCTGGGGAACCGGCGATGAGCGCGTCTGGGCCATCGAGGGGCCTCTGGAAGTGAAGGCTGGCGTGGGTGGATAGTGCGGCTGCTTCTTGGCCTAGCCTGCATCAGCTCCTCCTCCACGGGCCCGGTTCACCCTTCCGTGACCGAGGTCGCCCCAGCCGCTGCGCCCACCTCCCACTGGGAGCTGGACCTGGACCTGCAGATGGAGTGGCTCGCGCCGGGGGTTTGGCGACATGTCTCCTGGCAGACCTTGGACAGTGGGCTGCGCTACCCCTCCAACGGCCTGTTGATCGAACAGAAGGACCAGGTGCTCTTGATCGACACGGCTTGGGGAGAGCGCTCTACCCAAGCCCTACTCAAGTGGAGCGAGCGCAACCTGGGCCGACCCGTAAGCGCCGTGTTCTCGACCCACTGGCACGATGACCGTCTGGGTGGGGCAGCTGTTCTGAAGACCATGGGGGTGCCCTTCTACGCGCACCCGCTGACGGTCTCGGCGGCGAAGGCGCGGCGCTTGCCGGAACCTCAGGCCATCGAAGACTTGCAGCCAGGGCAGGCAGCGACTTGGTTTGGCCTGGAGGTCTTCTACCCGGGGCCGGGACACACGGCGGACAACACGATGGTGTGGGTGCCCCAGGCAAAACTTCTGGTCGGAGGTTGTGCCGTTCGCTCGGAACAGGCTGGTGGCATGGGCAACACCGGGGATGCCGTGCTCTCGGAGTGGTCGGCGTCGCTGGAGCGGGCCAAGGAGCGCTACCCCCATGCGGAACGGGTCCTGCCCGGCCATGGGGATCTGGGGAATCTCAGCTTGCTTGCCCACACCCAGGCGCTCTTGGCCCAGGGGAGCCAAGCCCCGGCCCACTGAGGCGCCAAGGGCCAGTTAAACTGGGGAGATGCTGTACACCCTGCTTGTCCTCGCCTGCGCCAAAGACACTGAGATTGCGGAGTACACCCCCGATCCCAAGCCCGAGGGAGGCGAGGTGGTCACGGTCACGACCCGCGACTCCGTCGACATCGTGGCGGACTACTACGCGGCCTCCTCCGCGGACCGGCCCCTGGCTGTGTTTGTGCACATGGACCCCCGGGGGGACAACCATCGGGGAGATTGGCCTGGTGAGGTGCTCCAACCCCTGGTGGACGCGGACTGGGCCGTGATGGTGCCCGACCGCCGTGGAGCCGGAGACTCCGGAGGCGTGGCTGAAGACGCCTTTCAGACGGTCGCCGGCGCCTACGACATCGAGGCTGTGGTGCTCAAGGCTCAGGAGGACGGCTTTGGGGCCCTCGTGCTGATCGGCGCGAGCAACGGCACCACATCGGTCTTGGACTACAGCGCTCTGTCTCCCCTTGGTGGGGCTGCAAGCGAAACTTGGCCGGCGCCGGATGCCTTCGTGATGCTCTCCGCCGTGGGGCCGACCACCAACAACCACGCCCTCGAGGACATGCCTATGTTGCCAGGATGGTTTGGTTTTCCGGCATCCGAAGCAGACGACAACGCGCCTTGGCAGGCCGCAGACGAAGGGGACTGGTCCTTCACGGAGTACGACCCCGGGGGACACGGGACGCGCATGTTCGGAGACGCTCCCCAGGCGGCTGCGGAGCTGAGCGCGTGGGTCATCAGCCAAGAGTAGGGCCTAGTCGGCAGTGGGCTCTGGCTTTCCGCAGTCGCAGCCTGCCTCCGGGTCTTCAGGCCGCGAGGCCTCCAGAAAGCTGCGCACGTCCTTGGGATCAATGCCTGGAATGGAGCCCTGTCCCCGGGTCCACATGTAGGCGCACTCATCGCAGACGGGCTCCCCCCGCTTCAGACCCTCGGCGCACCCGCAGTGACCGGTCAGACGCACGCAGTGCACGCAGGGGTCTTTGATGCAGCAGTTGTAGCCACCCTCTGCCGCGCTGGTGGCAATCATGGCCTGGAGCTCGGCGGCCACGGCCAGACGGCGCGCCTCCAGGCTCTTCACGACCGGGGCCTCCTGAACGGGCTCCACGGCGCCGCTACAGTCCAGCAAGGCGATGGCGCCCAGGCAGAACAGAACGCGGCTGAGGGCGCGCATCCAAGGCTTCAACGGGGGGGCTCGACCACGACCCAGACGCTGTGGGTCTCTAGGGTCTCAATCTCGGAGTCGACCTGAACTTGGATGGTGTAGAACTGGTCGTCGTCGGCGACCGGGGCCATCGCCACGATCTCCAAGTCGATCTTGAGGGTCTCGCCGAACTCCAACTTCCCGGTGGTTCCCTCGGGGGACATCTCGGTGACCCAACCCTCGGGATCCACGGTCAAAGAGACGGAGTGGTCCAGAGCCGGGGGCTCTCCGAGCAGGTCTTCCAGTCCTTCGATGAGCACGCTGGTTGCGGGCCAGTCCCAGCTGCCGGTGATCAGCGCTTCGTCGTCGATGGCGCCGTCGCCGTCTGCGTCGATGTAGGAGTCGGTGGACTGGGCCAGGGCGGTGAGTTCCTCGTCGACGGTGGGGTCGGTGGCGTACCACTCGTAGAAGCTCACGGAGAGCACCTTGGCGTCCAGCTTGGCCAGCTCGGCCGAGGCGGACACGCTGCCGGCAGCGTCAAAGCAGGTGTCGCTGGGCACCGCGTCGCCGTCGTCGGGGTTGCGCAGCAGGTTGTCGGTGCCCAGGATGATGGCGCGGCCGGAGTTGTCGCGCCAACCCACGCCGCCCTTGGTGCCGGTGCCCTTTACCGAGGCGTCATAGGTGCCGGCGGCGCCGCCTCCAAAGGCATCGCTGCTCTTGGCGTGGAAGGGGGCCACATCGGTCGAGGCGATGCTGCCATCGCAGTCCTCGTCAAAGCCGGTGCCCGTCGCCACTTGGTACAGCGCCTCGTAGACCGAGCCCTCGGCGTCACCGCCGTAGACCATGCTGGAGAGACCGGTCGCGCTGGCGACCACCGAGGTCTCATCCGTGGAGACTTGGTGCACCAAGGTGAAGGGTGTTCCGGTCGCTGACGCGTAGGCCGCGTAGTCATCAAAGGTTCCAAAGCCCACGGCCACGTTGTCGAAGTGGGCGTAGATCTCACGGGCCAAGTTGCTCATCGCGGTGGGCAGGTTGGGCCGGTAGCAGCTGTAGGAGTAGGCCGTGTCGATGAGGATGAAGACGTCGAGCTGCGCGCTGCCCGCCAGGCTCTCCAGCTGAACCTCGGTGCTCTCCCGGGGCTGCAGGGTGACCACCGTGCCCTTGGGTTTGGAGTTCTTGCTGTCCGGCCAGGTGTTGGCGTGCACCTCCAGACCATCGCTGAAGCCGTCGCCGTCGCTGTCGGTGTTCAGAGGGTCGGTGCCCCAGCGCTCCTCTTCATCTTGGGTCAGGCCGTCGCCGTCGATGTCGTCGTCGATGTGGTCCAACTTGCCGTCGCCGTCGGTGTCCAGGGGCGCGCAGGCCAGCTCATCGGCGTCCAGGATGCCGTCGTTGTCTGAGTCCGTATCGTTCAGGTCCGGCTTGCCGTCCTGATCGCTGTCCACCGGAGGGGTCGCCAGGTCGGCGTCTCCGGCCTCGTGGATGTCGTCTAAACAGTCCTGGTCCGAGTCCTGGTCCAGGCGGTTTGGCAGACCGTCCGCGTCCGCGTCGGCCTCGCCCTCGTGGATGTCCAGGACCAGGTCCCCGTCGTCGTCCTGGTCCACCACGTCGCTCTGGCCGTCGTTGTTGCTGTCGACTGGGGCCTGGCAGTCGATGGCCTCGTCCCGGTCATCCAGTCCGTTGTTGTCCGAGTCGGTGTCCAGGTAGTCGGGCGTGCCGTCTCCATCGCTGTCTAGCAGATCACCCTTTCCTCCAGACTCCACTGCGTCCGGGATGCAGTCGTTGTCCGAGTCCGTATCCAAGCTGTCCGCGACGCCGTCTCCGTCGGAGTCTTGGCTCCCCTCCACGGAATCGGGGATGCCGTCGGCGTCCGCGTCGGGCAAGGCCGTATCTGGGGTGCCGGAGTCCAGAGGTTCAGTGGAGGTGCAGCTGAGCAACAGGGAGAGCAGGGTCAGGGTCATTCAAGGCTCCAGCTACAAAGAGAACAAGACGTAGCGCATCAACGAGGTCATCTCAGCGCTGTCATTGGCGGCCAGACGGTAGCTGTTGAAGACCACTCGGCCACCGCCACCGTTGAAGGAGACCAGCATCGGCGCGGAGACCGATATGCTCTGACCCCCGCTCTGGTAGGTGGCTTCTCCGACCAGGTGCACAGAGGTCGTGGTGCTCACGGCCACCAGCACAGGCCAGAGGTCCAGGTCGTAGTCGACGTTCAGCTCGTCGATCCCGTTCAGGTGCTCGGAGAGCGCTGCGTTGGCCACCGTGGCCAGGACGTCTTGGGATTCACCCAGCTGGGCGGCGTCCGGCTGGCCACTGCCGATGGTGCTCAGCTTGCCCGGCCAGATCTGCTCAATCAAGTCATAGGACCAGTCGGAGCAGTGAATGTCGCCGCCTTGCACCACGAAATCACGGAGGGTCTCGTGCACCAAGGCCACTTGGGCGTCTTGGGGGTCCTCGGACCAGATCACGCCTTCTTCCAGGTGCCCGCCGTTGAAGATCAACATGTCGTACTCGGCCAGGGCCGAAGGGGTGGTCAGGAAGGCGCGCAGGGCGCTCTCATCTTGCCCGTCGACCTGGGTGATGTCTTGCAGTCCCAGTCCCTTCAGGACGGGCATGTAGTCATCGAAGGCGCCGGTGATGACCGCGATTCGGAGTTCAGCGGGGTTCGAGCAGGGGCCCGAGTCCAGAGTCAGGTTCTCGCCAGCCTCCAGCGTGAGCTCGTGCTCTTCCAGGACCAGTGCGTTGAGCTGCACGCGCACGCTGAGGGACTGCTCGGCTTCGACCTCGGGCAAGGCCCAGTAGCCGTCGTCGGCGCTGCGGGTGCTGTGGGCGTTGAGCAGGGCCCCGTCGGCGCCACGAACCATCGCGGTGATCTGCGCATCGGGCGCGACCAGGCCGCTGCTGGGATCACAGGCTCTCCCGGCCAAGCTGGCCATAGGCGTTGTTGGCGCGACGACATCGTTGTTGCCCGTCAAGCCAACGTCGGACTCGCAGGCCACGAGCAAGAATACAAGCATTCGATCCTATGGGCTGACCGGGAGTTTACAAGTCACAGCCCCGAGCGTCCACTACCTGAAAGATCTGAAAGACCCCGGCTATTGGTCCGCGCACTGAGCTGGCTTGTCTCCGCCGCCCAAGAAGGTGACCAAATCACGCGCCAGCACGATGTTGCCGTTGGACTGCACGTGCTTGGTCGCCTCGGTGTCGATCTCACAGCGGTCTGCCGTGTCGGCTTCGAACTTTTCGGAGAGGCGGGTGATGTTTCCGGCCGGGACCTGTGGGTCGATGCTGGAGTACACGACCGCAACGGGAATGTCAGGGAGCTCGTCGACCGCAGCCGAGGCCATGCGGGCCATGGTCCACTGGTTCCAGTTGTAGTCCTCGGCGTCGGAGTCCAGGTAGACCCGGCGCAAGCCCTCGGCCACAGCTGCATCTCCAGCGGCCCAGTCTTCGAGCTCGTCGATGGGGGAGTCGATGAGCAGTCCGGCGGGGTTCACGCCATCGCGCATCATCAGCTCGGTGGCGCCGCGGGAGCCTTCACCCAAGCCGATGAGCAGGGTGCTGCTGGTGTCCAGCAAGGCGCCGGTCTCCATCAGGCTCTCTCCGCTGGCGAAGTCCCAAGCGTCTGCGGCCAAGGCGCCGCCGTTGCGCGCAAAGAAGTCCAGCTCGCTGTTGCTGCTCAGGTTCGGCAGCCCTGCGGAAGGGGTCTCGTTGTGCCACAAGTCACCCCAGCAGTTGGTGGGGTAGATGCCGATGTATCCGGCGTCGAGAAGCGCCGAGGCCATCGTGCCCAGGTTGTCCTCGCTGGCGTCGATGCGTGGAATCAGGCCCATCGCTTCAAAGACCTTCTGGCTGGCCCAGTCGGCCTCCAGGCGGATCAATCCGGCGTCGTCCACACCGGCGTAGTTCTGACCCAGGAGGGGATTGTCTGCCGCCGGCGCCTGGATGTAGTCAAAGGCGCCGCTGTGCAGGACCAGGGCCCCCGGGAGAGGACCCTCTTGGGTCTGTGGATAGACCAAGTAGATGCTGGCAGGGTTGCCGTCGGGGCAGGCCAGGGCGCTGTCTACACGCTCCACCCAGCCGGCGGTGTTCGAGGTCGCGTTCTCGAAGGGGATGATGGTCGTGTCGATGGACACGTCGGTCTTCCAGCAGCCGGCGAGCAGGATCAGCAGCAAAGTGGCCTCCAAGCGTGGAGTCTATCAGCATCCCCTTGGGGGGGCGCTGGGGCACCGCGGCACACCTACTCTCCCCAGGCCACCCGCTCGGTCCAGATCTGGGTGTCCAGATCCACTTCCCAGACGTCGTTTACGAAGTTCGGTGCGGCGTCATCGTCGGCGGGATCTCCGCCCATAATGAAGAGGTGGCGGCCATCTGGAGACGAGGTGACCTGCGCGTCGCGCCCTAAGGGGCCCGCACTCTCAGAGGTGCTCCAGGTCCCAGCGACGGGGTCCAGCGCCCAGAGTGCGTTGTCCTGTCCGCTGCCCGCCCACACCCAGAGTTGCCCGTCGTACCAGTGGCTGCTGTGGCTGGCTCGGTGGCCGGGGGTGGTGCCTGTGACGGCCACCTCGTTCCACTCCAGTGTGGTGGGATCCAGAGTCCAGACCCAGTCGTAGCGTTCGTCCTCGGCGTCGATCCCGCCGCTCAGGTAGACCAAGCCGTCCGAGCCCAAGGCCATGCTGGTGCGGGTCAGCGCGCCTGGACTGCCTGTGGGGCTCAGCTCGCTCCAGGTCTCCGAGTCGGTGTCGAAGGCCCACAGATCGCCCAAGGTCTCGGTGTCCTCGTCGTCATCAAAGCGGCCCCCAAAGACCAGCATGCGTGACCCGTCCCAGACCGCGTCACCCTTGTAGCGGCCGGAAGGACCGCCTTCTCCCATGCGCGTCCAGCTGTCCCCAGCCATGTCCCAGCGCTCCAGGGAGGCACTCTCGGTGGACTCACTGCCCTCGCTGCCACCAAAGACCCACGCGATGTCCGTGCCGGGCTCCCGGACCAGAGTGCTGCGGAAGACATCCCGCGGTGGGGCACTCAGCTCCTCCCACTCTCCGGTCCCTTGACCGTCCACGCCCAGAGGGATCCGCCAGGCATCGCGCCGCTTGCCGCCAGAGCCGGAGCCGCCGCTGATGTACAGGTGGGTTCCCGCCTCGTTGAAGGCGCCCACGTGGGAGTAGCGGTAGCGGGGGACCGTGGCCGTGGGGTCCGATTGGGTGCAGGCCAAGAGCATCAAGAACATGGGGTCTCCTAGCATGTCGGGTTCAAGGGAGGCCCCCTGCGAGGGTTTGGGCCAAGTGGTCGAGCATGGCACGCACACGATGCGGTGGACGCCGGCCGCCCGGGAGAATTGCTCTGTAGATGCCATCGGGGAAGTCGAGGTGCATTGGCATTTCGATGAGGCCAGGGGTGCTCTGGGCCAACCACTGGGGCAGCAAGGCTGCGCCTAGGCCTGATTGAACCGCCAATGCGACGGTCTCCACGTCATCGCAGATGAGCACGGGCGAGGGCATGTTGGGGAGCCGCAGGTCCAAGAGCTGTCCCGCCTCCCGGCGCACGATTCGGGGCTGGTAGCAGGCATCCTCCAGGGTGGCCGGGTAGCCGTGCTTGTCGATGTGGGATTGAGCGGCGTAGACCCTTTGAGGAGAGCGGCAGAGGCTGCGTACGACGAAGTGCTGGCTGTTCGTTGAGCCTCCGGCGCGGATGGCCAAATCGATGCCTTCGGCGACCAGGTCGACCAGAGTGTCGGAGACCCGGAGGTCCACGGTGACTTCAGGGTTCGCGCTCAGAAACGGGACCAATGCTGGGGCGAGCACGCGGCGGCCAAAGGCGCCCGGAGAAGACATCCGGATGGTTCCGATCAGGGCCGCGTCTGCTTGGTGAAGGTCCGCTTGCGCGTCTTTGAGGACCTCGAGCGCCTGGCTGGAGCGTTCGAAGAACTCTCTGCCGGCATCGCTCAGCGTCAGCTTCCGGGTTGTGCGGTGAAGCAAGGTCAAGCCAAGGTCTGCTTCCAAACCGGCCACGCGGCGAGAGACCGCGCTGGCCTGAACCCCCAGTCGCTTGGCCGCGCCGGCAAAGGACCCGGACTCCACGACGGTGCAGAAGGCTTCGAGCTGGATCAGGGTCATTCGTTCATTCTTGGAAGGAGTCCATGCCTATTTCAGGCTCTACCGGCTCGGTTCTTGCGAAAGTAGAACGAATCCACCCCAAAGGAGGCTGTAAATGTGGATGCTACTTCTGGCGCTGAATTCTGCGGATGCCGCAGAACAAGCCGTGACATTGAGCGGTGCGTGGTCCGGAGCGGAGCCCCGAGTAGAGCTCGGAACCTTTCGCCGCTTGGACTCCGGCGTCCAGCTTGGGGCCATGGTTCAGGTCGGTCAAGCACGGGGCGTGTACTTGGATGGCTGGCCCGTCACGGGTGGGCGAACCCGTGCCGTGCTGGGCAGCGTCACCGTGCCGTTGATTCAGCGCGGCGTTCAGATGGACCTGCGGCTGGATCTGGGACCGCAGTTCCTCGCGGCCACGGAGACGACTGGGCCCCACAGCTCAGCGTTCGGTGTTCGTGGGGTGCTCAGCCCAATGGCCACGGTGCCGCTGGGGGAGCGAGCGGCGCTGCGTTTGGGCTGGAGCTTCAAGTACGCGATGGAGCTGGACCCAGTCCGCGACACAGAGGCGCAAGCCTTCATCATTCGTGGGGGCGTGAACCTCGCTCTGTCACAGAGCGTGCAGCTGGCTGCCCTGGTGGAGTCCGGCAGTGTCTTTGGCTTTGACGGGGACGGGGCCAAGTACCTGAACCGCGGAACCCTTGGTGTTCGTTGGACTCCTGCCAGCGCAACTCCTTGGTTCAACCTCTAATTCGGAGCGAAAAATGACTGTTCTCTTCTTGTCCCTACTCGCAGCCTCGGCCCAGGCCGGCACCGAATCCACCAAACCACACAGCGCCTTCCTGTCCATCGCTTGGCGTGGCTACTCGATGGCCGATCATCTCTCTCATGGGCCCGCGCTCTCCGGAGGTGTCTCGCTCTTCCAAGACCAGCTGCGCATCGGCGTGGCAGCGACCACGCGTCCAGGAACGCTGAATCCTGCGACTTTTGCCCTGGAATTGGACGAGCCCTACAAGGGGCAGGACACGCTTCAGCTTCGCTCCGATGGAGGCGGTGCCGGGCTGTACATCGCCCCAGGTCGAAGCTTGTCCCAGGGCCGCGTCCACCTCTCGCTGCCCGTCATGTTCGGACGGGGCGGCTATGGCTTCTACTTGGTGGGAGAGGACCGCGTGACGCCGGACGGCGAGAAGCCTTCTGTGTGGGAGGACCGGCTCTTGGACGGCGCAGACTCTGCCTTTGGGTGGGCTCTAGACGCTGGGGTGCAGCTTTGTCTGATCCCCAGTACCCGCCTGGAAGGTCAGGTTCGCCCGGTTGTGGGGCTGCACTACCACGCGATTCTTGGCTATGACGCGACGTACACCGACAGCTATCAGGGACCTTCGGTGTCCTTGGGGATCGAGGTTCGGCCGAACTGAGCTACCACCAGGTACTGACCCCCAAGTTGGCGCCCTTCAAATCCCCCGGGCCGCTGTCCACCGCAAAGACCCACCAGGCGCTGCTGTGCACGCCCACCTTCTCTCCGGCGTAGACGCTCAAACGCGGCGCCAGGGTCTGCACGTCGTTGTCGATGTCCGTGAAGCGACCGGGGTCGTTCTCCATCCGGTCTGGAACGGTGGCCTCGGCAAAGCTCAGGCCGCCCAGGCTCTCGTAGGCGGTCCAGGCCAAGCCCAGCTCCAGGTTCTGCCAGCGCCAGCTCCCCTCCAGTCCCCCTTGAATGGCGTTTGGGGGGCGTCCAAAGGCTTGCTCCCACTCCACACCGCCGGCCACGCGCCATGAAGTGCTGCCCAAGGCGCCACCGCGGCCGGCCATCACCCCGAGAACGAGGTCAGTGTTTCCGTCCCCAGGTGCGCCCAGGTCGTCCAGGTGGTCTTGGTAGCCGATCCCGCTCGCCACCTCGACGCGCCCGGTGATCGTCCAGTCTTGGAGCTGCCAGGGCGAACGCAAGCCCAAGCGTAAGTCTCCGAATGCGCGCACGTCGTCGCACATCCCATAGGCATCGCAGAGGCGCTCCACTTTGACGAAGGCGGTGCTGTCCACCCACGGCACGTGCGCGCCGATGGCCAAGTGTGGCCCCAAGCCGACCTCGCCGATCAGGTCGGCCCGAGCGGTGCTGAAGGACGCGGGCAGCTCGAACTCGTTGGTGCCCCAGAACTCGGTGGAGAAGCTGCTGATGCCGCCCCCCATGTACACCCAACCGGCGCCCCGTTCTTGGGGGGCGTTGGGGTCAAAGCGCCCGGCTTGGGCCAGGGAAGCGCAGAGCAGTAGAAGCATGGCGGCAGGGTCCCCCGACAGCCAAGTGTGGGTCAAGGTCCGCGGAGCTTTGGCGGGCCCGTGGCCAAAGAGGTACCCTCCTGCGCCTTAGAAGGTGTCCCATGTTGCTCTCTCTCCTCGCTCTGGCCTGTACCCCCGCTGAAGAGCCCGTTGCCGTTGTCGAAGACCCTTGTCCTGAGATCGCCTTGGACAAGCTGGCCGGCGACTGGATCAAGGTCGAAGGTTCCAAGGGTGTGCACGACTTCCGTGTGCGCGTGAACGCCGACAACAGCGCCGTCTACGTGGACGGGGGCAACACCCGCCGCAAGATGTCCGGTGAGCTGCGCGAGAACGATCTGGTGCTGACCGAAGTGCCCGACGCGGCGCGAAAGGCCGCCGTCGAGGCGGGCGAGGACAACCTCAAGCGCCTCTACTTGGAGCCCAACAAGAAGACCTGCGCGGTGCGTGCCTCCGAGATGCACGTGACGATGAAGGACGGAAAGGAGATCGAGAAGCCGGTCAACAAGACCCCCTACATCGAGTTCCTGCCCTTCCCAGAAGGCCAGGTCTTCAGCTTCTCCCTCTGCGAGGACACCCTCTACGTGGAGGAGGCCGCCAAGAACTGGAAGGTCGCCGAGAAGGAGATCAAGCGGGGCGAGGTGAACAAGGTGGCGTCCTTGGGGGAGTCGATCCCCGTGGCTGCTTGGTCCATCGCGGCCGAGGATGGGGACGCGGCGTGCACCTACACCGTCGACACCTGGTTCGATGGACGCCCCAAGGAGGCTGGGATCGCAGCCAGCGCCGTGAGCGGAGAGCGCCGGCAGTACCTGCACAACTTCAACGCCCCCTACAGCGGCTACCACCTGCTGGAGATGCACCGCTACAAGCAGTGTGATGGCGGCGAGAAGGAGCTGATCGCGGTGGACTGTCTCGAAGCGGTGTTGGACTGATGCGCTGGCTTCTGGTCGACCGAATCGACGAAATGGTGGTTGGAAAGCACGCGGTGGGGGCCAAGGCCTTCACACTCTCCGAGCCCTTCTTTGCCGACCACTTCCCCGGCTTCCCAGTGGTGCCCGGTGTGCTCCTGATGGAGTCCATGGCCCAGCTCGCCGGAAAGCTCATTGGCTACACCGTGCGAAAGGAGCGCGGTGACTGGCCCTTCCCCATCTTCACGATGGCCGAGCGGGTGAAGTTTCGGAAGTTCGTGCGGCCAGGCGATGTGGTTCAGCTGCACGCCGAGTTCATCTCTCTTCGAGAGGAGTCCGCGGTGATGAAGGTGCGCTCGCGGGTCAACGGCAAGGTGGTCGCACAGGCCGAGGAGACCTTTGTCTTCAACGCCGTGGCCTTTGCCGAGCTGGCCGAGTCTGAGCGCGTCGAGCGCTTGGAGCGAAAGGCCCTCGCGCAGCTCTGGGCCGGACTCCCCGAAGAGGACCGCTGATGCGGCGCGTCGTCGTCACAGGCATGGGCGCCATCACGCCGCTGGGCATGGACTTGCCCAGCACTTGGCGGGCCTTGCTCGCTGGCGAGAGCGGCGTGGGTCCCATCGCGCGCTTCAACGCCCAGGACTTTCCGGTGCAGTTCGCCGCTGAAGTGGACCTGCCCGATGCTCACGACGAGGGCCAACTCAAGCTCGATCTCACGGCCCGTGCCCTGAGCGAGGCCCTGGCAGGCCAAGGCTTGCCGGACATCGACCCCCGCCGCTTGGGGGTCTGCTTTGGCTCAGAGGCTGCCCGGCCCACCCTGGAAGTGGTCGCCAGTCGCATGCGCACCGGGCACATCCCAGGGGCCGAGGAGCTGATGCGCAACGCGCCCGCGGCGCCCACCCAGTACGTCGCGGAGCGCATTGGCGCCCAAGGCCCCTGCTGGACGCTGAGCACGGCTTGTACCAGCTCCAGTCAAGCCGTCGGTGAGGGCATGTTGCACATCCGGCGGGGGGACGTGGACGCGATGGTGGTCGGCGGCGTGGACGTCTTGGTCAACCCCGTGATGGTCACTGGCTTTTCCCTGTTGGGGGCGCTCTCTACCCGCAACGAGGACCCTCGAGGCGCCAGCCGGCCCTTCGACTTGAACCGAGACGGCTTTGTGCTCGGCGAGGGCGCTGGCGTTCTGATTCTGGAGAGCTTGGAGAGCGCTCAGGCGCGCGGGGCCGAGATCTTGGCTGAGCTGCGCGGCTACGGCGCTTCCCTGAACGCCTACCGAATCACCGACTCGCCGCCCGACGGACGCGGCGCCGCACAGGCCATGCAGAACGCTCTGCAGGATGGTCGATTGGACGCCGCAGAGGTGGGCTACATCAACGCCCACGGGACCTCGACACCTATGAACGACGCCAGCGAGTCCAGAGGGATTTTGAGGGTCTTTGGTGAGCAGAGCTGCCCGGCCGTCTCCTCCACCAAGTCGATGATGGGCCACCTGGTCGCTGCTTGTGGCGCCGTCGAGGCCATCGTGGCCGCCATGGCAACCCGGCACGGTGTGCTGCCGCCGACCATCAACCTGGACAACCCCGACCCAGCCTGTGCGTTGGACCACGTGGCGCACCAGGCAAGAGAGCAGGCCACTCGCCATGCTCTGACCAATGCTTTTGGCTTTGGCGGGAGCAACGGCTCGCTGCTGCTTTCCCGTTGGGAGGGGTGATGCAGGACGTGATGGCCTCGGTGACGGGCGTTGGCGTCTTGACCGGTCTCGGCAGTACCTTGGCCGAACTCCAGGAACGACTGGATGCCGGAGAGAGCGCTCTGAAACCCCTGGGTGAAGTGGGTTGGGAGAGCCGCCTGGGCTCACGCGTTCCAGGTCCTGCGCTCCGTGCGCTGCTCAAGCGTCGCAAAGACGCCAAGCTCTTGCCCAGAGCGGCTCAGCTCGCACTGCCCGTCGCGGCTGCGGCCTTGGGCGAAGTTGAAGATAGGGAGTCTGTGGGCCTCTTTGTCGGCGTACGACGCGAGCCACCCGATGACGGCGCCGCCGACCCGGCGATCGCTGCCAGCCTGGACGAGCTCGGGCACCTGGATACCGGCCTTTTGGCGCGCAAGGGAAGGGCGCTCTACCCACCGCTCCTGCCGCTGCAGACGCTTCCCAACATGGTCCTGGCGCACGTGGCCATCAACCTGGAGCTGATGGGCCCTGGTGACGCGCTCTGCGGCGCGGAGTGTTCCGGAATCCAGGCCCTGCGCCTGGGCATCCAAGCCATCGCCGAGGGCCGCTGCGAGGTCGCCCTGGTGATCGTGGCCGACAGTCCCATTGACGGACCAAGCCTGAGAGACCGGGGCCGTCTTGGCCAGGATGGTCCCGTCGGCGAGGCCGCTGTGGCCCTGAAGTTGGAGCGCGCAGGTCATCGAGCCAGCGTGATGGAGCTGCGTGATGGTGGGGCAGGTGGACAGGGCGGACCGACCGTTGGTGCCTGCCAGCACCGCAAACAGCTTGGCGCGTGTGAGCTTGTCGATCCGGTGCTGGAGCTACTCCTTGGCTACGGTCACGCCACAGGCGTGGAAGCCTCCGGTGCTTGGGCCCGCGTGTTAGGCTCCGAGGCCCATGTGTCGAGGAATCTGTGAGCCGCGAGTCCAAGCGACGTTTCCAGTTCATCCGTGAGATTGCTTCGGGTGGCTTTGGCGGGGTGTACCTCTGCAAGCTGATTCACAATGATGGGTTCTCCCGTCTTGCTGCCGTCAAGCTGCTGCACCGCCGTTGGTCCGAGAACGAAGAGATCGCCCGTCGGATGCGGGACGAGGCACGCCTGCTGGGCTGGCTGCGTCACCGAAACATCGTCGACGTGGTGGACCTGACCAGCATCGATGGCCGCGCGGCCGTGGTGATGGAGTACTTGGAGGCGGTCGACCTCAAGAACATGGTCGTCTTCCTGGGGGACGCCGGCGAGCTGCTTCCTCCGCGGGTGGCGCTGGAGATGATGGGCTTCGTGGCCTCGGCCTTGGACGCTGCCTACAATCGGCCGCCGTACCCCGGTGAGAAGCCACTGCGCGTCATCCACCGGGACATCAAGCCTTCCAACGTGATGGTGGATGAGGCGGGACTGGTCAAGGTCCTGGACTTTGGCGTGGCTCGGGCAGACTTTGACACCCGTGAGAGCCACACCCGCGAGCTGCAGTTCGGCTCGGTGGACTACATGCCGCCCGAGCGGCTCTTCTTTGAGCCAGAGACCCCCGCCAGCGATGTCTACAGCCTGGGCGCCAGCATCTTCGAGGTGCTGACCCTGGACAAGCTTGGCAAAGCCAAGGGCCGTCCCGAGCGCCACGCGCGCTTCTTGGCCGATCGCATGAGCTTCATGCGGGCCAGCTTGGCGGTGCCTCCCAAGATGGGCAGCGAAGTCGAGCAGCTGCTCACCCGCTGCCTCGCCTTTGAGCACCAGGACCGGCCCTCCGCGGCCGACGTGGTGCAACAGGCACGCCGACTTGCGCGCGCTCTGCCTGGCTTGAGCCTGGTGGAGTGGGCCGAGGATCGCGTGCCGGACTTGCTCCGCCGCTCCCAGGCCCTCCAAGCAGAGACCCCCGCCAACCCCATGGCCGGTCGTGTCCTGGAAGAAGACAGCCAAGTCTTTGAAGGACCCGTGCGTACCGACGAGGTGCCAGCACCCGCCAGCACGCCGCCTGCCTTTGAGGAGGTCGTACCCGGCCTCAGCGCCAACCCCACCATCGTGCCAGACATGGACGACTTGCCGCCGCTGGCCAAGCCGAACCAGTCCCTGGCGTCTTTGCTGGATGAGCAGGAATGGGAGGACGACGCCGCCACGCAGATCCAGCGCAAGCCGGAAGCGGACTTGGCCGCGACCAAGGTCGAGTCGGTGATGCCGCACAAGGATGTCGATCCGACGGTGGTGGCCAAGGACCCCGCTCCTGTCTCTTATACACATCTGACGCTGCCGACGAGCGATCTAGTGTAGATC
>OJHJ01000228.1_pt1 | contig 33924 bp, 31 predicted proteins | sample 1595201 | NCBI WGS metagenome assembly OJHJ01 (sample SAMN05416832, study PRJEB24817) | seawater metagenome | isolation source: Sea water | place: Canada:Atlantic | collected 2013-07 | reverse complement strand
ATCTACACTAGATCGCTCGTCGGCAGCGTCAGATGTGTATAAGAGACAGCCCCCATGGAACAGCGCTTGGTGCAGCAACTCTTCGGGCTGAGCTTGGCCGGCGTCCCCAGACTGGCCTTGCCAGCGGAGCACCCTGCATGGCGGCTGCAAACGGCCGACCCATGGCTGGCACCGGGACAGTGGGCCCGGATGGGATAGATCGCTTCTCCCGACGGAGAGCCCCCATGGCCCGCACCGAGCGCAGCAAGCAAAAGGCCCGCGAGAAGGCCAAGAAGAAGAGCCAGAGCCGCAAGGACGCACGCAAGCGTCAGCACAAGTCTGCGCTCAAAGCCGTGAAGGCTCCTTTGAGCGAAGTGGCAGCCAACTGGGACTGGTCAGAGTGCTTCGCCTCCGAAGACTGGCACGACCGCGGCGCCCGAGTCCGGGCCTTTGCCGTACGTTCTCACGAGACGGGCGCACGCACTGCGGCCATCTTCGACATCGATTTGGACCGCGGCGGTGTGGTGGGCGTGGACCTGATGCAGGGTGCCCATCCTGGCGAGATCCAGAACGAGGTGATCCGAATCTCCAGCGACAAGCCGCTGATGGTGGTCGACCCGGGCGTGGTCTTGGCACTGATCCAAGCTGCCCAACGACGGGCCCTGGACACCGGAGCCGAGGACCACAAGGATCTGCAAAAGGCCCTGGAGATCTTCGGCGAGACCGCGCCGGACAAGATCAAAGTGCTGACGGGATCCGAGAGCGACCCTGGGGACGATCCGGAGCCAGAGTCCGAGGGTCTCTGGACCCGTCTCAAGCGCAGCTTTGGGTCCTGAGCCCTAGTGGGCAGCCTCAAGTTTTGGCGCCCTAGCCTGCGCTGCGATGTCTGCCGCAAAATCGCGCCGCTCTCTGCGGCGAAGGCTTGGCTGATGCAGCCGGTCGGCCCCACAGACGGTCGCGGCGACGGCGGCCGCATCCACTTTCTCTGTCAGGACTGCCGGGCTCTCAGGACTCGGAACCGCTGACCACTTGCGGCTCAGAGGCCTGCTCTCCGCTCCAGCCGCTGGTCTCCGAGGGCGGCAGCACGGCACAGGCAAAGCCCGCCTCGCGCGCATTTCGGGCCCGAGCCAGGGCCACGCTGATTTTGCGGAACTCTTGTTCGGCCGCAGAGTGGTCCCCGCTGGCCAAGGCCTCGGGAATGGCCAGAGTGCTGGCCTCGGACACGGAGATCAGCTCCTCGAGTCCATCCAACTCCAGTCCCAAGCACAGGCGCGCATCGACGACCTGCGCGCCTTCATGAAGCTCCTCAAGCTCAGCGCTGACCTTGCGCATCTCATTGACCGCGCTGGATGCAAAGCGCATCTTCTCTCGGGCCGAGGTGGACCCGTCCTGTTGGATGTTTCCGACCACATCTTGCGCCCCCAGGGCGCTGAGGAGGAGGGCGGTGGGGATCCAGAGGGACAAAAAGAAGCTCCAGTTGCTGTCCTGCATACGGCGCAACGGCCGCTGGACTTCAGAATACCTGAGGCCAGCGAAGGTTAGAGTCAACGAATGTTGACTGCCGTCTTGATTCCTGCCCGCAACGAAGGCCCTCGCCTGGCGGCGGTGCTGAGCGAGGTGCGCAAGTTCCAGCCCCAGGCCCAGATCTGGGTCGTGGATGGCCAGAGCCAAGACGACACCGCCCAAGTCGCGCAACGACATGGCGCAGAGGTGCTGCAGCAGGCTGGCCAAGGCTACGCGGCGGCCCTGGTCACGGGCTACCAAGCCCTGGCCAAGGCCGGCGTTGAACGTGCCATTCAGCTGGATGCAGACGGACAACATCCCCCCTCGGCGATCCCCCGTCTGCTGCACTGCCTGGACAAGGCGGATCTGGTCTTCGCCAGCCGCCAAGGCACCCCCTCAGGGGGCCCTTGGAGCCGCCGCGCAGGCAACGCGGCTCTGGCGGCTGTGGTTCGCCAACGCACCGGCCTGGGCTTGAAGGACGTGATGAGCGGCTTCTGGGCCACCAACACCCTGGCGATTCAGACGCTCGCAGAGATCTTGGCGCCCGGCTGCGCCGACGCCAACATCCGAATCTCCGCATGGCGGGCCGGCCTTCGCCTTCATGAAGCCCCCGTGTGCATGCCGGAGCGCAGCGGCGGCCACTCCATGCACCAGGGGTGGGCAGGGGCACGCAACTTCGCCCTGAGCCTGTGGGCCGCGGGCGCCGCGTGAGCCTGGGGGTCGTGATCGTCGCTGGCGGCGCTGGAACGCGCCTGCGCCCGGTGACCGGAGACCAACCCAAAGCCCTGGCACCCCTGGGCAAGGGCACGCTGCTCAGCCACCTTCTGGAGCGCATCGCACCCTTGGCCCCAGAGCGCGTGGTGGTGCTGGGCGGCCACCAGGCCCAAGCGATTGCCGCTGTGCTGCCCTCGGAGGTGGCGCTGCTGGTCGAGGGGTCCCCCTTGGGAACCGCTGGCGGCCTACACCAGCTCCCCCAAGCGCCCGAGACCTGGCTCTCTCTGAACATCGACCACGTCTCAGACCTGGACCTGCCCGCCCTGCTCGCTGCACACGATGGCCGCGCCACGGCGGTGGTCCACCCGGTGGCCCATGAGGTTCCCCACGGCGTGGTGCAGCTCGTCAACGGCCAGCTCACCGGCTGGACCGAGCGCCCCGTTCAGCACATTCACGTCACCGTCGGCGCCTATGTGTTCAGCCGCGCAGCCCTGAGCGCCCACCTGCATGGTCAGCCCATGCACATGCCCGCGCTCATCCAAGCCCTGGCGCCGGTACACACCTTCGAACACCGCGGGACCTGGTTTGACGCAGGAACGCCCAAGCGCCTCCGGGCGGCGCAGGCTTGGCTGGACGGCCTTTGACGGTGCAATGACGGCTGCGGCCTACGCTGGGTGAGCTCCTCAAACCCCAGCGCGACAAGGCCCACCATGACCCTGCATCGAGAGCTCCCACTGGCCATCGTGGCGGCCGACCACAGCTCAGCCAAGGGCTTGGTTCTGGACGCAACAGGCCTGGCCTGGAACGCAACCCTGCTGCTGCTCATGGCCGCTTGGGCCCAAGGCTGGCTGCCCCTCTGGGCCCTGCTCTTCTTGGGGGTCTGCGCCTTCGTACGCAACTTCAACGCAGCCCACCTGGGCTTTCACGCCGAACACCGTGGCAACTGGTTGCGTCCAGCCCGCCACCTGGCCTTGCTTCCCTTGAGCCCCTTCTCGCTGGGCTACGACGCCCTCTGGACCAACCACAAGCAGCACCACGCCAACCCTGCCAGCGAGAAGGACCCAGACCACTTCTTGATCCGCGGCGGCATCGCGCACGGCACCCTGGCCGCACTGCTTCAGCCAGAGTGGGCTGCCGCGCGCTGGCTCTCACGACACGGGGCCACTCGCAGCTTCTACCTGACACAGGCCTGGAACCTGCTCTTCTTCGCGGGGCTCTTTGCCATGGGGGGCTGGAAACTACTGGGCGTTTGGGTGCTGCTCACACGCATCGGGAACACCGCCAGCTGGGTGATCTTTGACTGGATGCTGCACCACCCGGCCGCTTGGGGAAAGAACAGCCGCCTGCCCATTCCCAAGGCCTTGCGTCCTCTGTGGATTGTGCTCTTCTCCAGGAGCAACCTGCTCTCTGTCGAGCACCACAGCGTGCACCACAAGTACGCCTTCGTGCCTGCAGCGGCCCTGCCGGCCCTGGCCAAACGCTTGGATGAGCAGGACCAGAACTAGGCCTGGAGGCCCCAGCTCAGTTGCCGGACTTGAAGCTGGCCCCCACGGACACACTGTCCTCGGGTGTGGAGACCACGAACTCAAAGGGCAGGGTGCGGACACGCTCTCCATCGACGGGCATGGTGATCACCAGCGGAATGGTCTTGCTCTCTCCCTCGCTGAGCAACATCGGAATGGCGATGAGCTCGGCGCTCTCGGGTAGACCGTCGACGGAGACCGTGACCTGGACGTCATCCCCGCTGGTGCTGCGGTTCTCTACCTGCAGCATGTAGGTGTTGCGGGTGTTGCCCTCCAAGTCCACCTGGTACATGGCGCCTGGCGCGCGAGAGACCGTCGCAGCCAGCTCGTGGCGGCCCATGAGCAGCAGGCCAAAGATGGTGGAGAGCACGACCATGATGGCGATGTAGACCATCGTGCGGGGACGGAAGAAGCGCACTTTGCTGCCGCCACTGTCCTCGACCTCGGTGCTGTAGCGAACCAGAGTGGGCTCTCCCATCTTCGCCATCACACCCTCGCAGGCGTCCACGCAGCGGGTGCAGCTGGTGCACTCCAGCTGGTAGCCATCGCGGATGTCGATTCCCTGGGGACAGACGGCGACGCACTTGTTGCACTCGATGCAGGCGCCCTGCTCCGGTGACTTGCGCTTGCCTTTGTGCCGGGGCTCGCCGCGGGGCACGTCATAGGAGATGACCCAGGACTCCCCGTCAGTCAATGCGCCCTGGAAGCGGGCGTAGGGGCAGAGGTAGGAGCAGAACTGGTCTCGGAACCAGGCGTAGTCTGCGAAGGCGCCTCCACCGAACACGAAGGCCGCGCCGTAGGCCACCCAGGAGGCTTGGCCGGTCCAGAGGGCCTTGGGGTCGTCGAAGAAGGAGGTAAGGGTCATGCCCAAGACCGCGGACATCACGGCGAAGGCGCTGAACTTGGCGACCTTGCGCCACCACCAGTCAAAGGTGCCTTTTCCCTTGGTGTCCCGGCGCATGCGCACCCCGCGGCCGCCTTCGATCCAGCGCTCCACGGGCATGAACCACTGCTCAAGGAACACCGTCTGGGGGCAGGCGTAGCCGCACCAGACGCGACCGAACAGCGAGGTGACCAGGAAGAGCCCGAAGGCCCCGAGCAGCAGCAACAGCAAGATGAACTCGTTGTCGGTGCTGGTGAAGAGCAGGCCTGCGATGTGCAGCTTGCGCTCGGCCACGTCCAGCATCAGCAGTCGGCGGCCGTTGAAGCTGAGCCAAGGCATGATGAAGAAGAAGGCCTGGAGGGCCCCCATGGTCCAGCGCCGGAGGGACTGGAAGCGGCCTTTGACCTGCAAGGGGTAGACCCAAGTGCGGTGGAAGCCGGGGCGTGCATCAAGAAAACCCATGATCAAAAACCTCTGGCCTCCCTTCTGCAGATCCCATGCCAGGACCCAAGGCCCCTGTGATCCCCTTGCCCCGCCGCCTTGCTCTGGCCTAAAAACACTGACGGCCGTCAGGGTGTGCGAGAAGCCCCACCCCCGCTGGGGGATTTCACCCTGCGCTTGAACCCCAGCAAGAGAAGGCCCATCAACATCGAGGCCGCACCCGAGGTCCCGCCGCCTCCGCAGCCCCCACTGAGCAACACGCTTGTGGGCAGCAGGCCCGTCTCGCCGACCTGGCCCGTCTCCCCGGTGTCACCGCTGTCCCCGCTGCATCGCTCATCAAGGAGGAGTCCAGCAGGAAAGTGCCGTTGGTGCGGATCAGGGTCTCGGCATCGTTCCCAATCACGCTGAGGTTCTGGAGCTTGACCAAGTCGTGGTCATCCATGAACAGGACGGCCCCCCCCCAGGTTGTTCCGCAGCTCGGAGAAACTCAGAGACGGCGCGCGGCGGAGCCACTGCTCGCCAGGTTGCCCAGGACCTGAACGTCATCGGCCAAGTGCAGCTCGCCGGCGCTCCCGACATAGGCGCCGTACAGGCGCTACACGTCCCAGTCGCTGCATCCGGGAATTTCGACACTCTTGATGGTGACGCGGTCATTGTCGAGCAGGGTGACGGTCCCAAAGTAGAAGGGAATGATCGTGCCGGTGGCCTTCAGGTTCTCCAGCACGATGTCCTGAGAGTCTTGGACAAAGAGCCTTGGAGACTGCGCCCCGGACTGCCACATGCGTAGGTGTGACGCACGGCGGGCTGGATTGGACCCTCTCTTCCCCCTATGGACGCCTGTTGCGCCGACGCAGGCCCAGCAGCGCCAGACCCAAGAGAAAGCTCGCCGCCCCCGAGGTCCCGCCGCTCTGACCACACCCACCGCTCAGGGTGATGGGCAGCTCCACAACCGGCAGCTCCGGCTCTCCAGTCTCCACGGGTGCGCTGTCCCCAGTCTCGCCCGTCTCACCACCAGAGTCCCCAGTCTCACCACCAGAGTCCCCGGTCTCGCCGGTGTCTCCCGTGTCCGGGATCTGCTCAGTCGGATTTGCCCCGATATCTCTCGTTGTTCCATCGGGATCCAGCGACTTGCTGGGGTTTCCTGCGTCGATCAAGGGGCTGCCCTTGTCCAGAGTCAGTGGCAGCCCGCACTTGGCGGGGTTGTAGCCAGCGACCAAGCCTGGATCTACGCCATCGTCGATGTCTTGGGCGTTCGCGCTGCCGTTCGGGGCAGGCTCATCGACCTGGTACCAGTAGTTGTAGCCGGTGCCCAGAGTCCCTGAAAAGGGGTGTCCCACCTTGGCATCCATGAGCAGGTTCGAGTCCAGCAGCACCGCCCCACCCGGGCCGATGTCCACCAGAGTGGACGCGTCATTGCCAACAAAACTGTTGTTCTGAATGGTCGTGGCCTGGTGGTCCTCCAGAAAGAGAACCGCTTGCGCCCCCGAGTTGTCCCGCAGCTCGGAGTAGCTCAGAGAGGGTTTGTCGGATGTGCCCCCGGAGCCAAAGACGCTCAGCGCCGAGCCCATCGGCTCATCGGGCGAGTCCACGGAGTTTCCACAGAAGACCACCTCCTGAAGAATGAGCTTCTTGGGCTCCACCGCTGTCACCGCGCCTCCGGTGGGCGGGTCCCCATCCAGGAAGACCGAGACGTTCGCCTCGATGTTCGCATCCACCATGCTCAGTCGCCCACTCTCCACGTAGACAGCCGATCCGTCCGAGGCCACATTTTGGTCCACCATCACGCCGTCTTGCAGCGAGAGCTCGCCGAGAGCCGCAACGTCAAAGGCCCCTCCGAACCAAGCCTCGTTCTGGTGGACTCGCCCACCCTTGACCAACAACAGCCCCTCATCGAGGTGGACCGCCCCGCCAAAGTCGGCGTAGCAGCCACTGATCTGAGGTTCGTCCATGATCACGCTTGCGCCGCCCTTGGTCCCACCTTGGTAGAAACAGCCGCCCGCCTCAAAATCTCCCTGCCCATCTTGCAACACCAAGCCGGACATCAACAGAGAGGAGCCGGAGGTGGCTCCGACGTAGACGCGCGCGCCGGGCCCCTGCAAGACAACATCATCCAGCTGACCGGCCAGCGCACCGGCGCTCTCTTGTCCCCCCCAGATCAAGGCGGCGTCATCGGGCCGACCGAGAGAGGAGCCGCTAAGTCCATCGATCACCACGTTGTTGCTGTCGAAAAAATAGACGCCGTAGCCGGTCTCTCCGATTCCGAGCAGCTCCACGTCGCGCAGCTCTACGCCATCGCTGAACCACACCGTGAGCGTGCTGCCGAGGCTGTCAAAGTCAGAGGGCCCCACACCCAGCGAGTCGACCAACAAGCCATCTGCGTAGTACGACTCCAAGGAACCCATCACCGCACCGCTGCCGTTCCCCTGAAGGGTGACCCCGGTGACAAGGTTCAAGACACAGTCATCCTCTGCGTTCCCCTGCAGTTTGCGTCCGGCATCGATGGTGATGACATCGGTGTCAACCGCCTCGTTGCAGGCCTCGGCGATGCTCTTCCCATCCAGCACCGTCACTGAAGCGGCATGACTCGAAAGGGCAAACAGCAAAAACACAGGGCCTCCGGCTCTCTACAGTGACACGCGCCAAGTCCCCTTGCACTTACGCTTTTCGCGCACGCCAGGTCTTTAGGATCCCCGGGGGGTTGGGCTCTCCGGGCACAAAACCGCTGGCCCGACGCACCACGCTGGCGAGGGGCGCGAGCAGGCCCAATCGCAGCTCACCCAGACAGCCTCTGGGTCGAAGTTGAAGGCCGTAGCCCAAGGCCATGTGGGCGTGGGAGAGCGCATGCTGGCCCGGGTCATTCTGTGCCAGCCTGTGCGCCGCCGAGGCCAGCTCAAAGCTGCGCTCCCCTTCCCCACGCATCGCGGCTTGGCGCGCCTGCAGCAACAGGCCATCCACCTGCGCGCGCAGAGCAGAATCAGGCCGGGAATGCTGCCATCTCAGGCGAAAGCTCATGGGTCTTGTTAGCCCGCGGCCTATGTCCGGGTCATCCCAAATTGCAGAGCGCTTCCGGGCGGTGGACGCGTTCCTCGATGCCCACCGCAGCTTCTGGCAGCCGCGTCCCTTTCATGGAGACCCTCTCCCCTGGGTCGATCAAGCCCCAGATCTGGCCCACTGGCTGCGTGGAAAGTCCCAAGACTGGGTGGATGCAAACGAGGACAGAGCGGCCCTTGAGCCCGACTGTCCCCCCACGCTCCTGGGCATGCACCAACAGGCCCAGGCCCTCTGTGCGCTGCCCCTGTTGCAGGGCGCAGAGCAGCCCTTGGACCTCCGCCTGACCCGAGGCATTCCGGGCCGAAAGCTCGGTCAAATCCAAGCCTTTGCTCAGGTGGCCATCCCCCGCCTGACGACCGAGGTGCTCGCCGATTGGTGCGCTGGCAAGGCCCACCTCTCCCGCAGCCTGGCCAAACTCAGCGGCGCCCAAGTCCACAGCTATGAGCGCCAGGCGGCCCTCTGCGAGAAGGCCGAGTCCTTGGCCAGCGCTCAAGGAGTGAAGCTCCAAGCGCACCTCGTCGACGTGCGCAGCCAGCCCCCCGAGCTCCCCAGCAACGCCACCCTGCTCGGACTGCACGCCTGCGGGGAGCTGAGCGATATCGCACTGTCCCAAGCACACGAAGCCGGCCTGCCGGCCCTGATGCTGGCGCCTTGCTGCCACCACAAGCGTCAGAGCCGCCACTACACCCCACGCTCTAGCCTGGGCAACCAGAGCCTCTTGGGCGGCTTGGACGAGAGCACCCTGCGCCTGAGCACGGCACGCGTGGTGATCGCGACCCGCCGAATGAAGCGCATTCGGGCCAACAAGATGCTCTATCGGGTGGCCTACCGAAGCCTGGTGCCCGGGACCTTCAAGTCGGGCCCAGAGTCCTGGTTCACCCACAGCTTCGCTGCGTTCTGCGAGCGCATCTCAGCAAGGGAGGGCCACACGCTGCCTCCCTTCGATTCCGAGGCTCTGCTGGAAAAAGCCAGCGCCGAGGTCCTCCTGGCCAGAGCCTTGGGCATGGTTCGCGCACCCTTCCGCAGGCCCATTGAGCTCTGGCTGAACTTGGACCGCGCCCTCTTCTTGGAGGAGAACGGCTGGTCGATAGAGATCGGTCGTTTTTGTGCAGAATCCGTCAGCCCCCGAGACATTTTGATTGCCGCGACACGCTGAAGGCGAGCCGCTGACTCTCTGGGGTACCCTTGGGCCATGTCTCTGCTTCTGATTCTGCTCGCCTGCTCGACTTCAACGCCTGATCCCTCAGAGGGTCCCGCCGCTCCCAGCGAGGTGACCTCGGTGGCGCCGACCCAGGAGCTGACCCTGCCCACGGCAGAAGAGGCCGCAGGGGACGAAGTCTTGCCGGAGGTGGAAGAGGACGACGCCGAACGCATCGCTCGAATCGCCGACCACTGCGCGCACTTGCAGAAGTGCGGCTGCGCGGATGGCCAACCCGAGGAGATGTGCAACGCCAGCTCCCTGCGCGCCAACCTGCCCGCCAGCGTCTACCGCTGCACCAGCTCTCTGCCCTGCGAGATGCTCTGCAAGCCGGTTCCCGGCGGCACCTCGGACAAGGGCCTGACGCCCTGCGTGATTCCCTACGTGGAGTCCCAGATCAAGGGCGGCCCGAGTCAGGGCCCTGCCGCGAAGGGACGCACGTCTACGCGCTTGCCGCTGGATGACCGTACCAAGGCCATCTTGGCGGAGGAGGCCGCAGAGCAGCCCGGGAAGAAATAGCGTGCGCGCTACTCGCTGAAAGACACCGCGCCGCCGACCTGCACCCCGGTCAGCCACTTCTCCACCTCCGACTCCTTGAGGTAGGGATTCCCTGAGAAGCGCACATCGCCGCCCACCGAGTTCAAGGTGCTCCACTGCGGCAGCGTAGAGGTGCGCGTGTCCACGAAGCTGAGGCTGCCCGGAATGGCCGTGAGCCCCTCCAGATACGAGGGCTCGATGTTGTAGGTGTCCTGGATCACCAGAGAGCCGCCGATCAAGCTCGGAGACAGGGAGCCGTGCATGTTCAAGGCTCCAAGGGTCAAGGTCTCGCTGACCACCACACTCGGCAGCTCGCCCAGGGGAAAGCCGACGCCACTCAGGGTCAGGCGCTCGACGCGCTGCAAGGCAGGGAGACCGTCAAAGCCAGCAAAGGACTCCGTGTGGTTTCCAAAGGAGACCGTCAACCCGCCCAACTCCTCCAGGTTCGGCATGAGCAGCTGGCCACAGGCATGGCCAGCAGCGAGCTGCCCCACTTGGGTCAATGCAGGCAGCTCCCCCACGCCACAGGGACTCAGAGTCTCCACGCGCTCCAGCAGGGGCGCCTCGATCTCCGAGATGTTCACGCTCAGGGTGTCGACCCGGGTGAGCGCCGGCAATGAGAAGCGCGTACCCTGCCCCAAATCCCAGGTCTTTCCCGGACCAAGCCGGAGTTCCTCCGCTCGCTCAATCCCCGGCAGCGACACGCTGGGGCCCGCCTCGATTCGGCCGGAGCGGAGGGTCACCAAGGCGGGAAGGCTCAAGTCCGAGGACAGCAAGAGCAGCAGCTCATCCACGCGCTCCAACTTGGGGAGCTCGACCCACTCCCCGTCCAGGCTCAAGCTCCCCAGCTCAAGCAGTTGAGGCGCCGAGACCGCAGGCCCCGAGCCCGAGAGCCGCTGCGCGTGGGTCAAGGATGGGAAGACCGCGGGCTCCTCCAGGCCAAAGGACATCCACTGGACCCTGCGAAGACGCTGAAGCCCATCCAGACCTGCATCGCTCCGAAGACTCAGGTCTCCATCCACCTCGCAGAGGCAATCCGGTGGCGCGCCGTCCGCTGATCCCAGTACAGAAAAGCCGTCTCGTCGCTGCGAAGGGCGTTGTAGCCCGCATCACAGAAGGCCGACCAATCCGCTGAAGACTGGATGCTGGCCTCTCCCCAGTTCAGGGTCTCGCAGGGGTCCGCTCCCCCGCCAGTCTCCCCGGCCGATGAATCCGCGCTGTCCGAGGAATCCGCGCCGTCCGCAGCTTCAGCTTCACTTGGGCCGGTGCACCCAGGAGCGAAAGTCAAAGCCAAGAGGAGCCAAGTCATCGTCATTCGCGAGAGCTTGCCGTCCGAATCAGTGATCTGTCAACCATGAAGTGACAGTCCGACCTTTAGAAGGCCTGCCCCAGACTGAAGCCCACCTGTGGCGCGCTCTCCGGCAGCCCTTCGCTCCAGATCGGTACGCCCAGGACCACCCCAACCGTCCAAGGAATCGCGCCAAGCCCATCCATGGTCAGCAGCATCGAGCCGGTGGCCCCCAGCGCTTGGGCCTGGCTGCTTAGGGCGCCGATCTCCCCCTCCTCTACGACGCTGGCCTTGCGCACGGTCCCCACCTCCAGACCGCCCGTGAGCTGCACTTCGTCCAGCCAGTAGAGCCACGCCAAGGGCACGCTGAGGTTCTTGAAAGCCAGAACTCGAAGCTCCCCGGCGGCCACCACACGACTCTGGCCCACGATGAGCCCAGGCGGCAAGCTGGACATCGGTCCCCCCAGGGACAAGAGCCGGTGCTGCACTTCTCCAAGGGCCAGGCCGCCACTGACCGCCCCAGCGAAGACCACGCGTGGATGCACAGCCTGAACCCCGCTGAGACTCAGAGACCCCGAGCTCCAGCGCTGGCCGCTCTCCGGAACCACGCCCAGGTCTGCGGCGCTGGCGATGCGGTGTCCCTGGATTGGAAAGCGCCAGTCCACGCGGGTGTCCCGGACCGCGCTGACCCCCATCTCCACGGCGTAGCGTCCATCCACAGTCTCCCGGTAGCTGGAGGAGAGCCACGAGCCCCCGGCCCAGAAGCTGACCCGCTGATTGCGCAGCCGCCGGTCCTGCAGCATCCCGAAGTAGCGCACATAGGTGGCCCGGGCCGAGACGGCGTTCTGGGCATCGGTGCTCGCTGAGAGCATGTACAGGTTGTGGGTCTCGTAGCGCTTGCGCAGGCGAAGGACCGCGTAGCCGATCAGGATGCCCTCGCTCAGGTTGTAGGTCTGGGGCGCCACCGTTCCAACCGCCGTCCAGCGCGCCGGCCAGACATCGCCGCTCAAGTCCTGCTGCTTGAGGTGCCGGTCCGGGTCCAAGGCCACACGCTTGGGGCTCTGGGTGAGGTGGATCTGCTGCAGTCCAGGGCCAACCCCGCTCTCGTAGACGTGCCGCTCCCCATCGATGTCCACGGTGACCACCTCCGAGGCCGCCTCGGCGCTGGTCTCGCGCTGAACTTCAAGCAGCACTCCATTGGCCTCGGGGGTGACAGTGAGCTGATAATCCTGCTCCGGCCAGGGTCCTGTCCAGAGAGCGAGGGTCTCTTGGATCAGTGTTACATCCTGCTCTTCCAGCCAAATCCTGGCCCACTCCAGAGCGGTACCCTGTCCCTGGGCATCGTCGATCTTCACGGCCAAGACCTGGCCGCTGGGCCGCTCGCTGTAGAGCTCGGAGAGATCGTCTCGCAGCGGGTCTCCGGGGTAGACCTCGCCGAAGAGCTCGGCGTGGAAGGGCACGCGCCCGGAGTAGAGCAGCATGTCCACCAGGGGCAGAAAGGCACCCCAGCGCAGGAACTGGTCCGCGGTGTTGCTGGTGAGCTCCTCCTCCAGCGTGGGGGAGAGCGCCGCGGCGTAGAGCTCCTGCAGCACCCGGCTGGGATGGTCCACGGCGGCCTGAATCAGCCCTTGGAGCACAGCTTGGTTATGGAAGCGCCAGAGGGGCTTGGGCGTGCGCCAGGCCATGTCGCTGATGTACAGCACGCCAGGTCCCGTGCGCACCAGACGTCGGAACATGGGGGCCTCGACCACGACCGTGTCTCGACTCCCTGCGGGCAGCATCTCGCTGAGCTGGGCGAGCTGTGCATCCCGGCGGGGACGCTCCAGTCCTCTGGACAGCAGCTGCACCCCTGGAGCCAGCTCCACCAAGTCGCCATCTTGAAACACCGCGATGGACAGACGCTCGGCTTGTCCGGACCAGCTCAGCGTCCCCTCCCCGGCCACCCCATTGATCACGCCGAGGCAGCCCTCGGGAAGCGCCAGAGTGACCGTCCAGTCGTGCACCTCGCCATCTGCTTGGGGGTACCAGGCCCCGTTGGCCCACAGCGCACCGCGCTCGACACCCAAGGCCCCGTAGCGCTTGGGCAGCCGCGTCTGGAAGTCCAGCACTTGCTGGTTCAGCTCCTCCCCGCCCAAGGTCCACGTCATCTCGCCCTCGTCCACCGCGCCCGGGTAGGTGCGCGAGAGGGTCAGGTCGTCCTGGGGGGCCGGCATCAAGGCCAGGGGGTCGGAGAAGGAGAGCCCTGGATTCGTCGTGAGCTGGCCACGCACGTGCTTCAGATCCGGGTCCACCACGGCCTGCACAGAGAGGCTCGCCGCCGACGAGGCCATGCTCAGCAGCATCAGCACGCCAACAGGCCCGCTAATAGGTGAAGCCGATTCCCAGGTTGATGGTCGGCATGATGGCGGGTGTCCACACGGTGCCCGCACGGAAGTGGAAGCCGCGGTTCACCAACATAAAGCCGGCGTGCACCTGCAGCTGACGCCACTGGGGGTCGTTGGCGTCGTAGGCATCGGAGTTCTGGAAGCCGCTGATGGCGCGCAGACCCAGGTCGGCGCTCTGCTCATCGCTCAGGCGCGGCTGGCCGTGCATGATGATCTGTCCGACCCCAGCAAAGGGGGTGAAGCGGGCGTTGTTGATGCCTTGCAGGGCACCGAAGGGCAGGCTGTAGGACAAGGTGCCCGACCAGTCCATCACGCCCAGTTCCAGCTCGTTGTTGCCGACGTAGCCGGAGTAGCCGACCTGCAGCGCCAGGTCGGGGGCGTTGTGGTAGCCCTCCAGCGGGGTGAAGCGCGCATAGCCACCGAGCGCGGACTGACGGGAGAGCCCGACCCAACCCATGTTCGCGCCCACGTCCAAGCTGGGAAGCAGGCCCTTGCGGACCATGATCCAAGGCACCAGCAACACGTCGCCCGGGGCGCCGTCGGCGTCGACGCGCTCCCACGGGGCGTACTCGCCGATCTCATCGGTGCCAGCAGAGTGGAAGGCGATGGTGGTCATCACGCCCACTTCAAAGCCGTCGGGGCCCAGAGAGTCGGCGCCGTACATAGGCTTGTTGGCGATGGCCGCACCCAGCTCACGCAGCACCGTGTCGTAGACATCCACGTTCTCCGCGGGGTCCAGGACCGGGGTCTCGCCTTTGTTTGCGAGCTGGGAGAGGTTGATGTCGTCTGGCCAGGCAGCCAGAGCCGTAGATGCGAGCAATAGAAGCATGGAGAGATTCTACACAGAATCTCGTCGCAAGCTGTGCTGTCAGTCTTCCTTTCTGGCGCTGGCCACGCCTTCTTCCCGCAGCTGGGCGATCTTGTCGGCGTCAAAGCCGCCGTCGTCCTCGTCGTCGATCCAGGCGTAGTCCACCTGAACGCCGTCCACTTCAGCAAACTTGGGACGCCAGCCAGCCTTGCGGGTCCACAAGAAGGCGCCGCCCCACATGGTGGCGGCCTCTGCAGCGATGAAGCCCAGGGCGCCGGAGAGCACAGCCTGCGCGGTGCCGCCCAGCTGCTCGGAGAGCAAGAGCGCCTGGAAGGCCTCACGGGCGCCCTCACCAGCGATGGTGGGCGAGAGCAAGGTGGCCAAGATCTGGATGGTCGAGCCAAAGGTGATGGGCCAGAACTTGGCGGTGGTCACGCCGATGGCCAAGGCCGTGAAGTAGTAGACCGAGGCGGTGGTGAAGTGGGTCACGAACTTCATGAAGAGCGCGGTGAAGAGCAGCTTGCCCTGGCCCTTGTAGGCGCCCACGGCATCGGTGAACTGCTTGAGGATGCCCAGGATCTTGTCCGAGATCTTCTTCAGCGGCGGGATGACCCCGACGATGCCGCCGGTGATCTTCTGGAAGATGTTCATGATGCCGACGATGAACACAGGCCAGACCAGGCCCACGATGACCACCAAACACACGCTGCCGGCCACGCCGCCAATGGCAGCGGCCAGGAGGGGGGCCTTCTCGGCGCCGATGACGTCCACCAGGACCTGGTAGCCAAAGGGCAGGGTGACGACCATGCCCAAGAAGAGCCCGGCCACGCCGATGAACTTCTCCAAGGCCTTGGAGGTGATGACCCGTGGCCACTGGTTGGAGTAGCGGCCGGCCTCGTACAGGGTGTAGCCGTCCAGCCCCAGGGTGCTGGGCAGAAAGGTACCGATGAAGCGGCCGATCAGGAAGGCCGTCATGATCTTGGACCAGAAGGGGTAGCGAACACCCTGGCCCCGGAGCAGCAGGTTCCAGGCGTAGGCGCTGGAGATGACCCCGACAAACTTCACCAACATCGCCACGATGGCGAAGGTGACGAAGACCGTCGTGTCGACCTGGGTGATGTACTGCGCGATGGCGTCGTAGATGGGCAGCTCGACCACCTGGAAGAGCACCTCTTGGCCCTCGACCATCTTGGTGACCGTCTTCACCCCTTCAGGGGCGGGACCCTCCAGCACCAACTCCACAGGAATGGGGTGACGCAAAAGGGCCATCACACCGACCACCGTAAAGGCAATCTTGGAGATCATGTCCAGGGGCTTGCGCACCTTGGAGTCCAGCTTTCGGCGTCCCAAGAAGTAGGCCACAGCCGCAACGAGAAGGGCCCCCAAGGCAGCGAAGCCCAGGTGACCGGTCCAGGCGAAGTAGCCGACCGCAGTGAAGCTCAAGGTAGCCAGGGCGACGAGGGCAAAACCCATGGAAGCAATCTCCGTGCGCAGGGGGTAGCAAAGCGTCACCCGCAGGGGGACACCGCTAACGCAGCCGAGGTCAGGCTTGGCCGGGAAGTTTTGTGCAGAGAGCTTCCTGCCCCCGTGCGTGGGACCTATACAGTCCCCGAGCAAGAGAACGCTAGATGGCCCCCTCCCCTCCCCCTCGCGATGCGCCCCCCATTCTTCGGGGCGAGATCTACTGGCTACACAGCAAGGAGCGCGGCGCTCTGCCCGGGGTCCCACACCCCCACGTGGTCATCTCAGATCAGGTCTTCAACAACAGCCGCATCGGGACCGTCGTGCTCTGCGGCCTCACCACAAACCTGAAGCGGGCCAATGAGCCCGGCAACGTCCTGCTGGAGCCCGGCGAGGGCGGGCTCCCAAGACAGAGCGTCCTGGTCGTCTCGCTGATCTCCAGCGCGCAGAAGTCGGACCTGGGCCAGCCCGCAGGGCAGCTGTCCCAAGAGCGCGTAGACCAAGTGCTGGCCGGGATGCGCTTCCAGCAGACCGCCTACTTCCGGAGCTGAGACCCCTATCGGGGGAAACGCAGCCTACTGGCAGACGCCGTCGGTCCACATCGCGGTGTTGTTGTCGTCGTCACACTCGCCGACCACTCTGTCCTCGTCGACGCTCACAACCAGAGCCCGAATGTCCAGACCGGTGATGTCCAGGTTCACTTCAAGCGTGCGCGTCCACATCCCAATGTCGACGAACTCCTGCACCTCGAAACGCGCGACCTCAACCTGGCCCTCGGGCACGACCCCCATCACCACCACAGCCAGCGACTCCTCGACCGGGTTGAGGCCTTGGTTGCCGATGCGGTAGCTGAGCACTGCGCGGTCCTCATCGCAGATCTCGCAGAGGTCCTGGATCTCCACGATCAAGTCGGCCACCTCGCCCTGCTGGCCAGCGAGCACGTCGCCGGAGCGGAAGGTGTTGGCCTCCAGCCAGTTGGTGTCCGGGTTGGAGACCACCAGGCTGTCCGCGTCCACGTGGGTGACGCTGTAGCCGTGCTGATTCCACACTGGACGGGCGCTCTGCCAGCTGTCGTCGGCATCGCCGATGACCGTGACCCCACTCTCAGAGCCCGAGTAGGCGCTGGAGGTGTAGATGATCTCAGCGTGACCGTCGCCGTCTACGTCCGCGATGGCGGGGTACTCGCTGCAGGTCGCGCTGGAGTGCCGGGTCTCCTCCAGCTTGGGCTCGCCGGTGGCGCCGTCAAAGACCCAGACCGAGTTCTCATCGGCGTAGACCACCTCTGCGTAGCCATCGCCCTCAAAGTCAAAGACAGCGCTGCCGGTAAAGCCAGAGGACTGGTCGGCCACGGTGCGCTTCCACGAGGGAACGCCGTCGCCCTGAACCACCCGGTACACGCCGTTGCCGGCCACGCCGATCTCCGGCTTTCCGTCGTTGTCAAAGTCCGCGATGGTGGGCGGCCCGATGGTGCTGCCGGTGAAGCTCCTGAGCTCCCAGAGCACCGTGCCGTCGTCGTCCTGCAGACGCAGAGTGCCTTGGTCGGCCACGACGATCTCGCCCATGGGGTCGGAGTCGAAGTTTCCGACAGCGACAAAGCCATCGCTCTGGCCGTTGTGCCAGATGGTGTTGCCATCGGGGTCGTAGAGGGCGTTGCCGGTGACGACCTCGAGCACGCCGTCCTGGTCAATGTCCGCAGCCACGCCCATGGCGCCTGCGTAGGAGTGGCCAGCGCCGGCCCCGTAGGCCCCCACGAAGCGCCGGCTGCCGTCTGCGCCGTTGAGCACCAAGTTGCCCACAACGACCTCGACCGCGCCGTCCCCTTCCAAGTCGTACAGGCCGACGGCCCCGCAGATCGCGCTTCGGCCAACGGGCGCGCTTGCCACGTTCCAAAGCGGGCTTCCAGTCGAGCCGTCAAAGGCCCCGGTCCCCGTGCTGCCTGCCCCGACCACGTCGGGACGACCGTCTCCGTTCACGTCCCCGATGGCCGGGCTGGCCGGCTCGCTGCCAAAGTTGCCTGCGCTCCAGAGAAGGGCACCGTCCGAGCCGCTCAGGGCGAAGATCACACCCGCGGTGTTGGCGATGACCACATCTGGTGTGTCCTGCCGGTCGACGACGCCGTCCCCGTTGTCATCGGTCAGGTTGCCGATCGCTGGGGTGGTGTAGGCATCGCCCGTGACAGCCGTTGTCCACTCGATGACGGGGGTCCAGCCGCCCACCACAGGCTCCGGAATGCAGCTCTCCTGCATGGCCAGCGGAGCGGGGTCTGTGTACTCAAAGCCGCACTCCCCCAGCACAAGGTCAGAGTCCCGTCCACCCTGAACGTCGTCTTCTGGGTTCAAGGAATACTCGGAGCAGCCGATCAAGGCGAGCAGGGTCAACATCTGTGAAATCCGGTGGTGCGTGGCCAGGATAACCCAGGGCTCGCCTTGGTCAGCGAAGTGTTGAGATGGCCGGATTGATCTCTTGACCATGAAACTCCGCCAAACGCGGCAGAGCCTGCGCCCAAACCGCTGTCTCCGAGAGGGGCACCAGCTTTCCAGAAGCCGAGGCCGTCACGCGAACATGGGTGACCGCAGGCCCCTGACCATAGGCCACCTGGTACAGGGTGAGGATCTGCGCGGCGTCCTTCTTGCAGCTCTTGCGCACATCCTGTGTGCTGGCCATCACCGCACGGCACTGCAACCCCAACTCGGCGCTCGCACCCTCCCGTAGCGCATCCTTGAGCGCGCCACAGCGCACCGCCAGCGGCTCAAACTCCCGGTCCAGAATCTCCTGCTTTTGGGCGGGTGACCCTTGGATTTCCGACAGAATGGCCTGCCCATAGACCGGATCCACCCAGCCAGGGGCCTCCAAGCCCTCCGCCGGCGAGGCCACCAGCAGCCAGTCGTTCTTGCCCAATCCCCGCAGCATGCCCAACAAGGGCGTGATCTCCCCCAAGGTCACGGCCCCGTCCACCGCCAAGAGCACCGAGGAGCCCGGCCCATACAAGGCCACCCGCAGCGCCTCCAGGTCGGCCAGCGGCTCCCCATCCAGCCAGATCTGGTTGTGGGCCACCCCGATGAGCGGCGAGAGCAGCTGAGGCTTGTCCCCGCCACCCACCACGGGGGCCAGCTCGATCTCCGCTGGCAACTCCAAGGGCAGCAGCTGGGTGCAGTTGTACATGTACAGGTAGGAGGCGGCCTCCTCGTCGACCTTCTGTACGTGGGCGCAGGAGAGGAGCAGAGAGAGCAGGAGGGTCATGGAGGGAGGATACCCCTTGTCCCGCACGATTCTCCTCCTCAGATCCAACACGCTCTTGGAGACCCCATGCGCCAACTGACCATCCCGCTGCTCTTGCTCCCCCTCCTCGCTTGCGAGACCCCACCCGAGCCTGGCACCTTTGAGCCCGTCAACGGCAGCTGCGCCTACATCAATGGCTTCAGCGATGCCTTGGAGTGCAAGGAGTACCTTGGAGAGGGCTGGACGCTCCAGGCCATCGAGGACGACTGCGAGCAGGCCATCGTCAACGCCGAAGTTGGCACCTTCACCCGCGATTTCCCCTGTGAAACCGAGACCCACATCGGCATCTGCTGGCTGGACTCGGACACCGAGACGCCTTCCCGCATCGTGTTTGCGGAGGCCGAGGAGGACGCCTGCTCGGGCGCCAAGCTGGGCTGCGACTTTGCCCAGGGGGAGTTCGAGGCGGCCAGCGTCTGTGTGGGCGCGGACTGAGCCTAGCTCTCCAGCGCCTCCCGCACAGCCCCCGCCACATCGCAGTGGGGGTTGCGCCCTGCCGCTCTGAGGGCGTTCTCCAGGGTCCCTTCCTGGAAGCGGTAGACCTTTAGGGCCTCCAGGGCCGCGCTGGCTTGGGGCTGGCCCTGGGAGGCGAGCACATCCAGCAGCCAGTCTCGCGCGGCGTCGTGTCGCATCAACCCGGCCGCGGTCAGAGCAGCGGGTTCACCGAAGCGCAGCAGCACGTCCTGGAGCAGCGGCAAGACCAGCGGGCTGCGGGACTCCCCCAGGGCCAGCAAGACCTCGGGCAGGAAGGGATGACGCTCTTTGAGCAGGCGCCTGCAGTCCGAGAGCCCCAGCTCCAAGTCCAGGTGCAGCAAGCCCCTCACTCCCCCAAAGAAGACCTCCGGGTCCTTCTCGTTTTCCAAGAGCAGTCGAATCAGGGCCACGCCGTGGCTGTGCCCGTAGATGCCCAAGGCCCGACAGGCCTCCTCCCGCACCCTGGGGTGGCCATCCAGCAGCCCCTGACCGAGCACGGTGAAGGTGTCCAGGGGCCCGATGCGCAGCACCCCAAGCATGCCCATGCAGCGCAAGGTGGTGGCGGTGTCGACGGGCGGTCCCCAGGCGGGCTCGAGCTGAACGTGCACGGCGGCGGCTCTAAAGACCTCCTCTTCGTGGCTGCGCAGAGACTCCAGCGCTTGCAGAACGCCCACCTGTCCTGTGCAGCCTGGGTCGCTCTGGTGCAGCTTGCGGCGCAGCCTGTGCCAGGCCTGAAGCAGGGCCTGGTGGAAATCCGCGCGCAGGTCCCCCTGCAGCCCACTGTCCTCGCGGGCGCCTACGATATCGGCGGCCAGAGCCACCACGTGGCCCGAGCGGTGCTTCAGGCTCTTGAAGAGCAGCTCCTCCCCTCCACCTTCCTCTCTCAACGGCCGCAGGGCGTCCAAGGCATCTCGGGTCGCATCCCGCCCCATTGTCAGCCGCCCACCTGCGTCATCACACCCTCGAACGGGGTGCCGCCATCGATGAGCGCCTCGTGTCCCTTGCGCTTGCCGGTGACCATCTCGCGAATGGCCGCCTCCAGCTCCGCATCGCTGGCCCCATTCCGCAGCACGTCCCGCAGCGAGGGCGTGCCGTCATCGCTCAGGCAGGTACGCAGGTGCCCGTTGGCCATCAGACGAAGGCGGTTGCAGGAGGAGCAGAAGTTGTTGGAGAGCGGGCTGATAAAGCCGATACGCAGACCGTTTTCCTGAATCATCCAGTCCCGCGCCGGCCCCTGACCCACCCCTTCCCCAGCCGAGGTCAGGGTGTACACGGCCGAGAGCCTGGCCCGCAGCTCGGCACTGGCCAAGCTGGTGTGCCACCGGGCCTGGAATGGCATGTACTCGATGAAGCGCAGCTCGAAGTGCTCGGGCCGCGCACCGAAGAACTCCACCAAGTCGTAGAGCTCCACATCGTTCTCGCCCTCCAAGATCACGCAGTTGATTTTGATGGGCCCCAACCCGGCGGCGATGGCCGCCTCGAGCCCGGCCAGCACCTTGTCCAGGCGACCGCCACGGGTCAGGGCGGAGAAGCGCTCCGGGTCCAAGCTGTCCAGGCTGACGTTGATGCGCTTCAGGCCAGCGTCGGCCAGCTCCTGGGCACAACCGGCCAGGCGGTGGGCGTTGGTGGTCATGGCCAAGTCGTCGATGCCGGGGATGCGGCCCAACTCCGCGACCAGACGCTCCAGGTCCTTGCGCACCAGAGGCTCGCCGCCCGTCAGGCGAATGCTCGTGATGCCCATGCCTGCGAAGATGCCCACCAGGCGGGTGATCTCCTCATAGCTGAGCAGATCGGCGCGCTGCATCCAGTCCAAGCCCTCCTCCGGCATGCAGTACACACAGCGGAAGTTGCAGCGGTCCGTGACCGAGACCCGCAGGTAACTGTGGGTGCGGCCAAAGGAATCGCGCAGAGGCTCCACCTAGATCGGGCACTCCTCGACCAAGGAGTCGGCCAAGGCGCGGAAGGGCGCGCCCAGAACGGGATCCAAGGCCGCTGGGGCTCCTGTGTCACCGCCTTGGGCGATGGCTGGGTCCAGTGGGATCTGTCCGAGTAGTGGCACCTTGAGCTCGTCGGCGAGCTTCTGACCGCCGCCTTGGCCAAAGGGGTACATGCGCTCGCCACCCGGCACATTCATGTAGGACATGTTCTCGATCACGCCCATGACAGGCACATCGAGCTTGCGGAACATCTCGACACCGCGACGCGCATCCAGCAAGGCCACCTCTTGAGGCGTGGTGACGATGATGGAGGCAGAGATGGGAACGTTCTGGACCATGGTGAGCTGCGTGTCGCCGGTTCCGGGAGGCAGGTCCACGACCAGGTAGTCCACTGGGGCCCAGGACACGTCCTGCAAAAACTGCCGGACAACGCCCATAACCATCGGACCACGCCAGATGATTGGCTCGGTCTCATCGACCATAAAGCCAATGGACATGCACTTGCAGCCATAGGCCATCAAGGGCAGAATCTTCTTGTTCGGGCCTGCCACGGGGCGGCCCTTGACCTGCATCATCAGCGGCAAACTGGGGCCGTAGATGTCGGCGTCCATCAGGCCAACCAGGTAGCCCATGTCCGCCAAGGCGACGGCCAGGTTGGTGGCCACGGTGGACTTGCCAACGCCGCCTTTTCCACTGGCCACGGCGATGATGTGTTTGACACCCGCCAGCGGCTGAAGCTCCATGGGTCCGCCGTGGGCCTTCATGCCTGGTCCGGACATGCCGCGAACGGCTTCCTTCTTCGGGGCAGCCTTTGGCGCGTCCGTCCCACCACCCAGAGAGGCCTTACCGGGGCCTCGCTTGACCCCTGCGACCAAGACAGTGGGCTCTACCGGTCCGGTCCAGCCCTGACCCTGAATGTTCAGGATCAGAGACTCCAACATCCGCTTGCGTTGCTCACGGGTGTGCTCTTTGGCAAAGTGCACCTCAAATCGCAGCACATCGTCGGCGAAGGAGGGCTTCTGAATCAGCCCAGCAAGGTACATGCTGCGGTTGCTGAGGGGGTCCCGAATGCGGGTGGCAGCGGGCTCCAGGATGCTCAGAGGGTCGCGGGTGGTCACTTGACAAGAATCCAGGCGTTGAAGAGGGCTTCGAGGTCGCCGATCTTGGAAGTCCAAGGGTCTTCCCAGCCCAGCGAGTAGTCGCGGTTGATGTAGCCCGAATCCAGGTAGGCGTTCTGCTTGAAGCTGAGCTCTTCGGTCTCAGAGAAGGTGAAGCAAAGGAAGTACCAGCCCTCTTCAAGGGCCACATTCTCACCCATCAACACGGTGTTGACGCCTCCGACCAAGGGCTGTGCCTCGGACTTGGCCAGCAGCTCCATCGGCCTGCCGGTGTCCGTCGAGTACACCGCCATGCGCACATCCCCGTTTCCGGTGAGGGTGTGTATCTCTGCAGCGAAGAGCGTTCCGGCGACCTTGACCCGCATGGGCACGCTGATGACGACGCTTGCCTGCAGCAGATCGCTGTGGTCCTGGATGGTCGTCAAGCCGTAGCTCTCGTAGGGCACCGCGCTGCCATAGGCCGTGGAGCCGGGGCCTTCGTCCAGGCCATCACTGGCCCAGACCTCACAGCTCCAGATCTCACCCAATGCGGTGTCCTGTGCTGGAACGGTGTCCTCGGGCCAGTCTTGGGTCTCCGGGCCACCGGCTCCGCTAAAGTCCATGGGGTAGCTGCGACCATCTACGGTCCAAGCGACCCGATAGCTCAGCGTCTGTCCATCGGGATCTGGCGCATTGGTCTCCACAACGCATTGCAGCGGCTCAGCGCCGGAAGCGACCAGCTCTGGGGAGAGCACCACCCCGGGGGTCCCGGGTGCGTTGTTGGCGATGACCACACTGGCCACTGCGGGCTCACCGGCCTCGAGGCTGTCGACCGAGGCCACGTGTACGCGCCAGATCTCCGCTCCGACAGTGGCGGTCGCCGGCAGCTCATCGCCACGGAAGGGCTGGACTTCATCGTCCCGGAACCAGGTGTACTCCAGCTCTACCTCGTCCCCTTCGGGATCACTTCCGGGCTCAAGGATCTCCACCCTCAGGGTGTCCTTGTCCGTCGGATACTCGGGGGTCAAGGCGATGGTCGGTGGCAGAGGGCGTGCGTTTCGGCGAACCTGAACTTGGGCCTCGCTGCTGTTTCCATCGGGATCTGTCGCGCGCAAGGTCAATACGTGGGCGCCCACGCTCAGGTCAGGGTCACGCAGGGAGACAAAGCCAGCGACGGGCGAGGAGCTGCCCACCAAGCCATCCAGATCGGAGAGCCACTCAATGTTCAGCTCGCCAGGTGTCTGGCGGTCTGTCGCGGTGCCCGAAATCTGAATGGCCGCCAGCTCCTCAAACTCGAAGTTGTTTCCTTCGATGAACACAATCGGGAGCTGGTCCTCTTCTACCGGGTCATCCGTATCGATGGGGGGGTCGCTGTCCGAGGGGACGTCTTTGGCGCAGGCCAAGAGAGCTAGAAGGTTCAACATCATCTCTGACTCCAAGTAAGCATCAGGGAGGCCATGCACGCCGAGGGACTGCCTTGGGCAGACTGGCGTTGGCCATCCCAGCGATGAACGGATTGACCGTCCATCACAAAGACCGCGTCGTGGTCGACGGCGAAGAGGCGCCCATTGTCTGGGTAGTCCTCGCCCGTGACCTCGATGCTGGTTCGTCCCATGCGCCCAGTGCTGGGCAGCAGGCCCCCGCCGCGGCGACAGATTCCGTGGCGCGCAGGCAGGCGGTGGAGCGCGAGCACCTCCGCAAGCGGTTCCCCGGCGCCGATCAGCAGGACCTTGGCCCCACTGCGGCGCAGATCAGGCCACCCATAGACCCCGTATCGCTCGCCGTCGATGTCCACGACGCCCTGCTCGCCGGCGCTGTTGAGCACCTCCAAGACAGGGGCGGACTTGGCGATGGCTGGCGGAAGAGGCTGGCGGGCTCCGATGTCCAGGCTGCCGCCGAGCTCGGCCAAGGCCTTGCGCCAAGGGGCCAGCGAGGCCTGTGGGGCGCCCATCTGGTCGACCTCGCTCACCTGCATCCCCTGAGGGGGCGCACCCAGCTCAGGCCCCTGGGCGGGGCGCACTTTGGCGACCAACTCGGCCAGCTTGGGCAGCGGGTCGGCACCGAAGTCCAAGTTCGCGTGGGCGTGCACCTTGACGTCCGCCTCTGCAAGGGCCTTGCGCGCCTTGGCCAGGCTCGCCTCATCCAACACCAATACAGACTTTCCGGACATGCGCCTCTCCACGGATCCCTGGGCAGGATTCCAAGCCATCCTATCCCGCGGCAGGCCGGTGGTTCAGGTTCTCCAGCCAAGCAGGGGGCAGAGACACCCTTGCAGCCCCCGTCATCAGAGCCGTCACGGAGCCCTCTTGCTGGAGTAGGGAGGCCGCTCTGGGCAAGCTTCGCCGATCGATGCGAGAGACCAGCGGATGGATGCGGGTGCCATCCCAAGCGACCGCTGGCGCCGGCGAGGCCAGCAAGCGCGCCAGCCCCGCAGCAGGCATGGCCGGCAGATCACAAGGAACGAGGATGAGATCCGGCCACTCCCGAAGGGCACTCACGACCCCGGCCAGCGGATGCCGGGGGAGCTCCTCGGACTCCACAAGCAGTGGAAGCCCAAGATCCGCCAAGCTCTGATCCCGAACCGAGAGCACAACTGGGAGACCCAAGCCCTCCAAGGCCCGAGCCAAACGCATGGCCATCGGAACACCCTCCACTGGGTGCCTGGCCTTGGGCGAGCCGAAGCGCGAAGAGGCGCCCCCGGCCAAGATCACGGCCTGGACGGCCACTCAGCAGCCGTGATCAGGCAGCGGCGCGTGATCCTTCCAGGGGTAGCCCGGACTTGAAGCGCTGCCCCAGTCTGCGCGAATGAGCTGCACCGAGATCCAGTCTCCGGCGTCCTGGCTTCCTGCATCCGGGGGCAGCAGGGTCAATCCGTCGGCGAGCACCATGCTCATGAGCACGCCGCTGGATTGGGTGGCCGTGGGCGTGGCCAGCCAGCCCTGCTCACCGGGGGCCAAGGTGACCCGACTCAGGTGCGCCCGACCCGTGCGCTTGCGCAGCCCGTGGGTCAGCTGTGCCTGAATCACGGGAAGGAAGGGCTTGGGGTCGCCCATGGAGCGCCGGATGACGGGACGCACGAACTGCAGGAAGTTCACCATGCAGCTCACAGGGTTGCCGGGAAGGCCGAAGAAGGGCACGCCCTTGATCGCGCCAAACGCCAGTGGCTTACCGGGTTTTACGGCGACCTTCCAGAAACTCAGGGTGCCCACGACGTCCTTGACGTGGTCAAAGTCTCCCACGCTTACGCCGCCGGTGCTGAGCACAAAATCACAGCGCAGGCAGCGGTCCAAGGCCCGAGCCAGACCCTCGGGGTCATCCGGGGCGATGCCGCAGTGAATCGGCTCTCCACCAGCCTGCCGCACCATGCCCATCAGGGCCAAGGTGTTGGAGCTGTAGATCTGGCCGGCCGTGCGCTCAAAGCCGGGCTCAATGACCTCGTCGCCGGTACCGAGAATGGCCACCCGGGGCGCCTGCGCCACGAGCACGCTGGGAATGCCCAAGCTGGCGACCATCGCGACCGCAGCGGGGGTCATGCTACCGCCCGCCTTGAGCACCGCTTGGCCGATGCCCACGTCTCCGCCCTGGGGACGGATGTTCTGACCGACCTTGGGCTGCTCATCGATGAGCACCTGGGTCTCTGGCGATGGTCCCGGTCGGGTTCGCTCCACCATGACCACGCAGTCGGCGCCTTGGGGCATCGGCGCGCCGGTCATGATGCGGCTGCAGGTCCCCGGCCGCACCACCTGCGTGGGCATGGAGCCCGCTGCGATGGTCTCCAGCACCTGCAGGGACACCTCGGGCAGAACATCCTGCGCCCGCAGCGCGAAACCGTCCATGGCCGAGTTGTTCCAGGGCGGCACGTCGATGGGGCTGACGATGTCTTGGGCGAGGACCCGAGAGAAGGCCCGGTCCAGCGCCACTCGCTCAGGCAAGACCGGCAACACAGCGCTCAGACACCGCTCCAGGGCCTGACCCATGGAGAGCATCTCAGCCACGCTTGATCCGGAGGGTCTGGCCTGGGTGGATGGTGGACCCACCCAAGTCGTTCCAGCTCTTGAGCTCGGAGACGCTGCAGCCGTTGGACTGGGCGATGAGTCCCAGGGAGTCGCCAGGCTTGACGGTGTACTCGCTCCACTGATGGCTGGCGCCGTAGAGCTTGAGCTTCTGCCCCGGGTAGATGGCGGTGGCCGTCTTTAGGCCGTTCCATTCCATGATCTGGGCGGTGGTCACACCAAACTCCGTCGCGATCTCCGAGACGGTGTCCCCGCGCTTGACGGTGTAGTCCAGCTTCTTGGTGGACTGCGGGCTGCCACCGACGATGCTGAGCTTCTGGCCCACCTCGATGTGGTCGGCGTTGCCCAAGTCATTGTCCCGAACGAGCTGGTCAATGGAGATGCCGTAGGCCGTGGCGATGGCGGCCAGCGTCTCTCCGGAGCGCACCGTGTGCTGGGTCTTGGTGGCGGGCTTCTTTGGCGCCTGGACCGCTGGGCTGCTCTCGGGGGGCAGCACGGCGTTGGGCCCGACGGGAATGACCAACTCCATCCCGGGGTAGATCTGGTTGGCGTCCCGGATCTTGTTCAAACGCACCAAGGTGTCGACGTCGACCCCGTACTTGGTGGAGATGGTCCCCAGCGACTCGCCCTTGCGCACTTGGTGGCGGCGGAAGGACACAGCCTCCTGCTCGGGAAGCTCCTCGATGGCCACCATGAACGCGGCCCGGGTGCCCTTGGGAATCCGCACCTGGGTCTCCCCGTTGGGCGGGGTGGCGCCACGCAGCAGCGCGGGGTTGAGCTTGACCAGGGTCTCGGTGTCGGCGCCGGAGAGCCTGGCCAGCACGTCGACGCTGTAGGCGCCCTTTACGGTGACGCTGTCGTAGACCAGGGGATCCTGGGACTCGAACTCAAAGCCATAGCGCTCGGGGTGCTTGCCCAGAATGGCCGCGGCCAGGATCTTTGGCACGTAGTTGCGGGTCTCTACCGCCAAGGTCTCCTGCTCGGCGACGACCCAGAAGTTCCGCGTCCCGTGCTTGCGACAGGCGCTGCTCACGCGGCCAGGTCCCGCGTTGTAGCTGGCCCATGCCAGGTACCAGTCGCCCTGAAGCTCGTGCAGATCACGCAGGTACTTGATGGCGGCTGCGGTGGACTTCTCAGGATCCGTGCGGTCGTCGGTCCAGTAGTCGATGCGCAGACCGTAGGCGCGGCCCGTCGGGGTCATGAACTGCCAGAGGCCGACCGCGCTGGCGTAGCTGCGCGCCGTGTTGGAGAAGCCGGACTCCATCATGCTGACGAAGAGTAGATCCAGAGGCATCTGCGCCTCTTCGAGCTGGGCGTGGATCATCTCTTGGTAGCGACCCCGCCGGCCCAAGTAGCGCTCGAAGTGCCCCTTGCCGCGCCCCAAGAAGTAGCGCATCCACTTCTCGACCTGTGGGTTGACCACCACGGGAATGTCGAACTCCGCCGGCACCACAGTAGCCAGCTTGAGCGGGTCATCCTCCATCGCCTTGGCGGGGTCCAAGTAGACCCCCCACTCTGGCTCTCGGCCTACACCGCCGGTGCCCAGGAAGCGCTCCTCTCCGAAGCGCTCCAAGGCCAACTCTTTGGAGGCCGCGGCGGACTCCGAGTCCAGCTGAACGCCAGACTCGCGCTCGATCTCGGACCAGATGCTGTCGGAGTCTTTGTCGGTGTCCGAGGCGTCGTCTGCCAAGGCCAGATGTGCGAGCAAGAGAATCACAATGGCTTGCCTAGCACGCTGGCACCGTCAAGAGCAAGCAATGGGTGCTCCCTGAGCTGTGTTAGTCCGATCCAATGGCATCTGTGATCCTTGCGAGCGCCGACGACGGCATCTTGGAGGAGCTGGAATCCCAGCTCACCCGGGCCAAACGTGCCCACAGCCGCGCGACCACCTGGGACGAGCTGATTCGACAGCTCAGCGCCGCACAAGTGCAGCTGGTCCTGGTCGACGGCTCACTGCCCAAGCTGGACCCCGAGCTGCTGACCCAGCTCACCGCTAGCCTAGACCACAAGCCAGAGCTCCGCAGCGTGGGCGCCGCCTGCCCTCCCCTCAAGCCGGCACGAAAGCTGCCCCTGCTCCTGACCCGCCTCAAGAGCGACCGCATCCAGAGCGGCGAGATGGCCCGTGAGCTGCGCCTGCTGGGCTTGGGCCGCGAGACCGCCCGCATCTTGGGAGAGGCCGCCCGCGCCACCCTGCCCGTGTTCATCTCCGGAGAGCGCGGGAGCGGCAAGAAGCGCATCGCTCGCCGGATTCACGCCCGCTCCGGTCGCAGCGGACCCATGGTGGAGCACAAGCTGGGAGGGGGGCTGAGATTGGAGGGTCCCCCGGGCACAGTCTTGGTGGAGAGCCCACAGCTGGATGCTTTTGGGGGCCTGATCGAGCTGGCCGCCACCTGCGAGGCCAGTGGATGGCAGCTCATCACCACCAGCCGCCGCCGTCCGCCCCCGGTCTTGGCCACGTGGCGCCACCTGCCCTTGGCCCCGCTTCGGGAGCGTCAAGACGAGCTGCGCAGCTTGGCCCTCCTCTATTTGGAGCGTCACCGTCGAAGAATGCGGCTGCCCCGTCGGCGCTTCGACCGCGCGCTGTGGGCGCTGATGCGCCGCCACCGCTGGCCTCGCAACGCCCAAGAACTGGAAGCCTTCGTCGTGCAGTCCCTGCTGGCGACCCAAGGCGGCGTGATCGCAGCAGCAGCGCTCCATCCCCGCGTCCGTGAGCTGGTGGAACCGCAGGCCGACGCCGAGCTCATGGCCCACACCGAGGGCTTTGAGGAGCTCGTTGAACAGCGCCTGCGTCCGGTGGTCGAGCAGCTGGAGCAGCGGGCTGGATTGGGCCTCTACAAGCTGGTGATCGAGGCCACCGAGCGGGCCCTCGTGCGCTTGGCCCTCTCTCGAACCGGCGGGGACCAGAAGGCCGCCGCCAAGCTCCTGGGCATCGCGCGCAACACCCTGCATTCCAAGGCCGTGCGCCTGGGGCTGCGCCAGTGAGCCTGCACCTGCAGGGCCTGTACGGCATGGCCGACGCCGACTTTGGCGATCCGGTTCTCCAGGGAGAGATGCTGCTGCGGGCCGGCGCCTGTGCGATCCAGCTTCGGGCCAAGTCCTGGCGCCAAGATCAGGTCGCCCAGGCCCTGGAGCGCCTGCATCCCCTGTGCAAGCAGGCCGGCGTCCCCCTGATCGTCAATGACCGCGCCTCCTTGGCCCACCTGGCCGACGGCCTACATCTGGGCCAGAGTGACGGCCCATTTCCTCCCGACTGTGGCCTCAAGGGACGCAGTACCCACGATGTGCTTCAGCTGCACGCGGCCATACAGGAGGGCGCCGACTACGTCGGTTTTGGTCCGATGTACTCCACGTCTACCAAGACGGAGGCAGGCCCGGGTCGCGGGCTGGCGCCCCTGCGGCTGATCCTGGCCCAGAGCCGCATTCCGGTGGTCGCCATTGGGGGCATCACCCTGGCCCGGTTGCCCGAGCTGCGTGCGACGGGCGTAGAGAGCTGGGCGGTGATCTCCGCGGTGTTGGGCGCAGAGGACCCCCTACAAGCTGCCCAAGCCTTTCGTGCCTGAGCGCCTTCAGGCGCTGCTCGCGCACCCCTGGGCGCCGCTGGCTCTGGTCCTGCTCTCCCTCGTGCTCGCCCTGCCTGCCCTGACGGGAGGATGGAGCGCAGACGACTTCGTCCACCAGATGGTGCTGCAAGGAGGCCATGACCTGGGACCTCGTCGGCCCTTGCTGGACCTGTTCACCTTCTTAGAGCCAGGCACCTGGAATGCGGCTCTGGCCGAGCGAGGGCTGCTTCCCTGGAGTTCGGATCCGGAGTCCCGGATCTCCTTCTTCAGGCCCGTGGCAGCCGCCACGCACTGGCTGGACTCGAAGCTCTGGCCTGGGAGCGCTCCCCTTCAGCACGCCCACAGCCTGCTCTGGTGGGGCTTGGCCCTGCTCGGCGTACGCCAAGTGACTCAGGACACCGGTCCACCCTGGGTCGCGGCGCTCGCACTGCTGCTCTTCGCCCTGGACGATGCCCACGCCGTTCCTGTGGCCTGGATCGCCAACCGCAACGTCTTGATCTGCCTGGCCCTGTCCACGGCGGCCTTGCGGTTGCATCAACTGCAACGACCGGGCTGGGCGCTGCTTCCCATGGCGCTGGCCCTGTGCGCCAGCGAGGCGGCCATCGGCGCCGCTGCCTACATCTTGGCCTGGGAGCTGACCCGCGATGGCCCCCGCTCAAAGGCTCTGCTCCGACTGACCCCGCTGGTCCTGCTCATCCTGGCATGGCGCGTCTTCTACAACTTGGCCGGGTACGGGGCCCAACGCAGCGCTCTCTACGTAGACCCAGTGCGCAGCCCCATGGCCTTTACTCTGGCTAGCCTTGAACGAGGCCCCATCCTGCTCTTGGGACAGTGGCTCGGCATGCCTGTGGAGCTCTGGATGGTGAGCGAGGCGGGCATGCGGTGGACCATGGCCGGTGTGGGCTGGGTCTTCCTGTTCCTGCTGCTCATCGCCCTATACCCCCTGCTCAAAGAGTCCCGTCACGCCAGGTTTTGGGCCATCGGCAGCTTCGCCTCAACCCTGCCTCTCTGCGCAGCCTTTCCCATGGACCGGCTCTTGCTCTTTCCCGGTTTGGGCGCCGCCGCGCTCTTGGCCCTCTGGGTTCAACAAGGGGGCCGCGGCGCCCGCTTGATGCTGCTGCTCGCCCTGCCTGGTGCCTTGCTCTTTCCGGCGAAGATCTGGGGGTTCAACCCCATGATGCGTGCAGTCACCCAAACGCCCCTGCCGCCGACCCAGGACCCAGAGGAGCCCCTGGTCTTCGTCAACGGAAGCATCTTTGGAAGCTTCTACCAGGTCTTGGGCCCGATGGCGCAGGGCAAACCCACCCCGGAGAGTGTGTCCCTCCTGGCGCCCGCTTGGACCTCGCTTGTGGTGCAGCGTCCCCAAGAGGCGGTGCTGGAGATCCGGGCCGAAGGCGGCTGGTTCCAGCTCCCCGTAGAGCAGATCGCCGTAGACCCCACCCAACTCGGAGAGGGGCCCTTCTCAGGCCCGGGCTTCACGGCCGAGGTCGTGGAGTGGACGGAGGATCACCGTCCGCTGCAGGTTCGTTTTACCTTCGCCGACATTGAGTCCCGGCGCTTCCTGGTCTGGCAAGACGGCACCATCGAGGACTGGCCTGTGCCGCCCATAGGCTCCCAGATGCAGCTCTCCCCTATGCTTCCGCTCCTTCGCTGAGCCCGAGCGCCCCCATCCAAGCCCGCGCTTTGAGCCAGGTCTCTTGGGTTTCGCGCGCCGGGTCGGAGTCGGCCACAATCCCGCAACCCAGGTGCACGGTCAGGCGCTGGGCGCGCCACTGGGCCACGCGTATCGCCACCGAGAACTCCGCATCTCCACCGTCGACAAAGGCACCGATGGCGCCCGTGTAGGCCCCCCGCGGAACGGGCTCCAGCTCATGAATGAGGGCCATGGCTTGGACCTTGGGCGCCCCGGTGACGCTGCCCGGCGGAAAGGTTGCGTCCATCAAATCCACCGCGTCAACGCCTGCCCGGAGTGTGCCGGTGACCGACTGTTCGGCGTGCAGCAAGGTTCTCAACTCCAGGACTGTTCGCCCCTGGGCTTGAACCGAGCCCGGCTCGCAGACTCGGCCCAAGTCGTTCCGCATCAAGTCCACGATCATCGTGAGTTCAGCCTTCTCTTTCGGATCCGCGAGAAGCGCCGCGGCATTGCCTAGGGCCGCCGTGCCCTTGATCGGGCGGGTCTGTACCCGGCCCTTCTCCAGGCTCCAGAAGAGCTCTGGGGACTCGCTCATCAGCACGCTGTCCCGCAAGCGGAGGAAGGCGCCGTGCGCAGCAAAGGGCAGCCGAGCAAAGAGGGCCGCCGGCGAGAGCGGGGATTCAAAGACGAGCGCCCGAGCCAGGTTGACTTGGTAGCACTCCCCTGCTGCGATGCGCGCAAGGATCTCTTGAACACCCGCGGCAAAGTCGGCGTCCGGAGGGGCGATCGACAGATGGGCGCAAGGTGGCCCAGCGGCAGGCAGAGCAGGCAGGGCATCGATGCGGGCAAGTGCCTGGTGTACCCAGCTCGGCTGACCGGCCGCCACCCACCCCTCGGGGGTCTGAATCAAGGCGCCAGGGTAGCGCCGAAAGAGTCCATCTCCGCTCACCGAGCGCCCCTTGCCTGGCGGCATGCGCTCGCAGTATCGCCCCGCCTCATAGGACAAGTGGCCAATCACGCCCCCTGCGAATGGCAGCCCCTCAGGAGGCGCCTCCTCCCGCAGCAGCGCGCGGAGCTGGTCCTGCCATCCTGGACCTACTTCCACCTCTTCGACGGCGTCCCAGGTCAGCACCGGCTGCCCCTGAAGCCTGAGCAATGCCACGTCCAAGCTGGGCTGAAGGGCCAGCAGCAAGGCACGGGGATCCGCTTGGATCGTGAGCGGACACACAATCGTCATGCGCAAGCCTCTATCATTGTCCCGCCCTCAAGGAGGCCGCTTGGCTGCTCACGTGCTGCTCTTCGACAACGCGCCCTCTTGGTGCCGGTCCATGCGCACTGCGCTGATGGCTCAGAGCTTCTCCGTGGCCGCCAGCCCGGACCTGGCCAGCGCCCGAGACTCTGCCGCTGCGCGCCCCCCCGATGTGATGATCGTGAACATGGACCTGGGCCTGGCCGCGGTCGACGCTCTGCGCGTGGTTCGCCGAGCGGCACCACACGTGGCGGTGCTGGTTCTCAGCGAGAAAGAGAATCCAGAGCTGCTGGCCCACCAACACAAGGCGGAAGCCGGCCGCGCCAAACGCGCCTCTCTCCTGGAGTTGGCCGAGGTGGTTCACAGCATCCACGCCGCCAATCAGAAGCGAGACACCAAGCGCCCCAACCTGCACGCCCTCACCCGCCTGGTCGCAATCTGGTTGGGCCGCCGCAGCGGCACCCTGACGACCCCCAACGGCTCGGCCCTGATGGCGGATGGCGCCCCTCTGGACGACGGCTCCCGCCAGCTGATCTCCAAGGTGCTCTTCGACCACTCGGAGCTGAACTTCACGCCGGGACGCGCCAGGCAACATCCCGATCCAGACCGCTTCGGACAGCTGCTGTTCCAGGCCGCAAAAGCCGGCGCAGATCCACGCTTCGTGGAGCGTCAGAAGAACCGTGTCCTGCAGGCCATGCCGGGCACACCGCGCATCCAAGCTCTGAACCTACACCGGGACACCCGCCGTCTCTTGCGGGACGGAATGGACCTGAGCTTGAGCGAGGCGGTGCGCGAGTTCCGCTTGGACGCTGAGACCTTGGGCATCGAGCTGGACGCCCTGATGCGCCTGGGCTTGATCGGCCTCTCTCACCGGCGTCACCTGCCCAAGAAGTCCCCCCTGCCCCCACCCAAGAC
>OJHJ01000223.1_pt1 | contig 34463 bp, 24 predicted proteins | sample 1595201 | NCBI WGS metagenome assembly OJHJ01 (sample SAMN05416832, study PRJEB24817) | seawater metagenome | isolation source: Sea water | place: Canada:Atlantic | collected 2013-07 | reverse complement strand
ATTAACTGGGAAAATAACTCCTAAGCAGGTTGTCCTAATTAGTGGAACCACTTCTGAAGGAGACCTGTTCAGAGATACGGCAAATGGAAAGGCGGCTATGTGGTGGTTATTGCCTACTCTATTATTCACTGGTGCTCGAACAGGTGAGCTTGTTCAGATGAGGCTTGATGATGTGTATAAGGTCGATGGTATTTTAACGGCACATATCAGAGCAGATGAGGAGCATGGCCAAACAGTTAAAACGGAGGCTGGAAAAAGGGTAGTGCCTATTCATCCAGTTTTACTAGCACTTGGATTTGATGAATACCTTGAAAGAATGAGAGGCGCAGGACATGAGCGAGTGTTTGAAGCATTTAAGCTCTATTCTGATAAAAGTTCGCGTTCTGCTTCAAGATGGTTTGGGGAGATATACAAGAAGCGGTTTCTCTCAGAAGGCTTAGGTGAGGGAAAAAAAGTGTTACATAGTTTCCGTAGTACGTTCATTACATCGGCATTAAACAATGGTGCGGATGACAGGCTGGTGCAGCAATTAGTTGGACACTCAAACTCTAAAGAGTTAGGTGCTACAGCAATCTATGATAAAGGTGCTGATGTGCCTCAGCTATTCGAAGCTATAAAAAAAGTAAGGTTTGATGGTGTGGACTTTGAGAGGCTAGTAGATGGCTGGCAAGGTCTTAAACTAAAGTAACCGATTTAACGCACCACCACACCCACCACTAACTACACATAGGATTGACAGATGGTTACATTAGGCGAATTTATCGGAGTATTAATTAGCGGCTTAGCTCTACCCTTGCTTTGGCTTACAGTCTCGTATGCTATCCCGCCTCTAAGGCGTAATGTCAAACTAAATTACAATATAGCCACAGTGCTATCCTGTATGCCCTTGGCTCTAATAGTCATTGGCTCATTGAAGCCTGAAGCTCCCAACGTATTAGCCGCACTTGCTTGCCCCTGCCTGCTTTTATTACAGAGAAAACGAGCAATAGCGGCTACTGTAGAATCGACCGAGAATATCGAGCAACCTGAGTTAAGTATAGAAACTCTTGCAATGACTCCTATCTGTTTTATGACCGAAGACCTACCTCCTTTTTCAGATTGGAAAAGTCCAGAAACAGATGTAAAGCAATACCACGAAGAATCATTTAAGACATGTGTCTCGATTTATCAACTCTATGCTTTCTACATACTGACTGCAGGCAGATGGGGCAACGAGATTGCCGAGAAGATACTCAGCATCCAAAAAGAACGTTTACACAAGGCGATGCCGGACGTTGCCAAACAGTTTGAGATTGGCATAGAGCAAATACACGATAGCGTAAGCAGAAACATGAACGAGCCAATGGTGATGGAGGTCGACGGAGAGTCCACGACCCTGCCGTTAGAATATCCCTTAGCACTGGAGTTCTTAACTATGCACCCAGACTCGTTATTCCACAGAACTGAAAAGCAGATTGAGGAAGAAGGAATGCCTGACTACAAAGATGCTGACTGGGCTTTAACATTCTGCTTAATACATGGAAAGGAAGTAGCTCTTGAGTGTTTTGAGCATATTCTTGAAAATACAAAAGTTGTTCTGTGACTTGCTGGGTATAGGCTGAATGCAAATGAAAGAGAAGAGGGTTATAAGCTTAATTACCCTGAGAAAATATATAAAAAAATATGTGTGGTTTGGTGCTCTAGCTTAGCAAGCTTCCTGCATATATAAGGGGGGTGGGGCTAGGTTAAGAGCCAATGACATGGCTAACACTAACCAGTATTACCGTTTATTTTTTAACACCCAATCTTTTTTAATGAGGAATATAAGTAATGACAAATAAACAATCTTGGCAATCATACGCGCTCGTTTTTAGCGGCTTAGGCTGTATCGGTTACGCCTCTTCAACACTATTGGCTTTCGGTGTAGGCATACACGATGCATGCGCCAAGACTTTGAATAATCATTAAGGTGGGTAGGATTTTTTCCATTAGTTAAACTGCTTTAAATCACGACACATTTTTAGAAGGCATTCCCAGTTATCCGCTAGGGCCTTGTCCGTTTTTTGGCCTTCGCGTTGGTTTTGTGCCATTAGGCTGCCGGTTAGTAAAAGTTTAGGAGTAGAGCCAGCGGTTGTATTTCACTGGAAAAGTAGAGGTGTGCCTGCCAAACATTGTCGAAAAATTGAACAGGTGACAGGCGGACAGGTGACGGCCTTGGACTTGAGGCCGGATATTTTTGGCGCTGTTGCGTGATTTTTTCATTATTATTTCCTCGCTTGGTTGGCGTTGCCCGTTCCGGTTTTGCTGGTTCGGGCTTTATTTTGCGCGTTATTTTAAGGCGCAACAATCCACTGGATAGGGGGTGTTATGGGCACATTGCTGATTGATAGTGAGCAAGCGGTTATATCACCTAAGCAATTACGCGTTTTGTACGAGCTTGGGCAAGAAGAATCACAAAAGCAGATAGCTAGAACGCTAGCTATTGAGCCGAGTACGGTTAAGTCACACGTTGATAATATTTATTTAAAACTGGGGTGCCATAACGCGGCTGGTGCGGTGTTTTTAGCCTGTGAGCGCGGTTTGATTAAGTGGTTGCCGTGTGTGCTCTGTTAACTAAATCAACGGCGGTGCTTGTCATGTTGCTTGCCTTCTCTTTTTATAAAAATAATCATTCATAAGTTGGGTATAATATGAATGTACAATCTTAATCTAATTAGTTTCTATTTGTAAGGCAGCTCACTAATATTGAAGTGTTGCAAAATGAATTTTAGCGACCTGTTTTTGTAGGGCTTGAGTCAATTAAATGATAAATCAAATTTTAGTAATCTTTATCCTCGTTGTTTATTTTGTTATGGCTAATTTACCGTGGGTGTCTGATAAAATATTTTTTATCAAAACGACGGTAAGTAAATCGAACGCCTTACGCTGGTTCGAGTGGCTGGTGATGTACGGCTTGTCTATGCTATTCGGGGTGTTGGTAGAACGTAAGATAATGGGTACGATAAGCGCACAAGATTGGGAGTTTTATGTTGTAACCTTATGTTTGTTTGTTGTGTTTGCGCTGCCGGGGTTTATTTATTGCTATGACCTTAAGAAAATCCTAAAGATGGCAAAGCCTAAAGTTAAATAAATCTATAGCCCGAATCGCTTTTTTGCTGGTTTGCTGGTTAAAAAATTAAAGAATAAGACCTTATATAAGTTACAATAATTATTTTATATTTAGGAGATTTTTAGAGATGAAAGCACCTGTTCATGTTGCAGTTACTGGCGCCGCTGGTCAAATTTCGTATTCATTATTATTCCGTATTGCTTCAGGCGACTTTTTAGGCCCTGATCAACCAGTTTGCATGCACTTGCTTGAGATTACGCCTGCATTAGGCGCGCTTGAAGGTGTTGTCATGGAGCTAAATGATTGTGCGTTTCCTTTAGTTCAAAATATTGAAATAACTGATGATGCAGAAGTTGCATTTAAAGATATTGATTTTGCGTTTTTAGTTGGTGCCCGCCCTCGTGGCCCAGGTATGGAGCGTAAAGACTTGTTGGAAGCGAATGCAGCGATCTTCTCTGTACAAGGAAAAGCGTTAAATAAAGTGGCTAAACGTGATGTGCGCGTATTAGTAGTGGGTAACCCTGCAAACACTAACGCATTAATTGCTATGAATAATGCACCGGACTTAAATCCTCGTAATTTTACTGCCATGACGCGTTTAGATCATAATCGTGCGATGAGTCTTTTAGCTGAAAAAACAGGTGCTCACAACACGGATGTAACTAACATGACAATTTGGGGTAATCACTCAGCGACGCAATACCCTGATCTTCACAATACTTTGGTAAAAGGCGAAGCCGCTTTATCCAAGATTGATGCTAGTTGGTATGCGGATGAATATATTCCAGCTGTACAACAACGTGGTGCTGCTATTATTAAAGCACGTGGCCTATCAAGCGCGGCTTCAGCAGCGAGTTCTGCTTTAGATCATATGCGCACTTGGGTACAAGGAACTGCAGACGGCGATTGGGTTAGCATGGGTATTCCTAGTGATGGTAGCTATGGTATATCAGAAGGCCTTATCTACTCATTTCCTGTTACCGTAACAAATGGTGATTATTCGATTGTTCAAGGTCTTGAAATTAATGATTTCAGCCGTGAAAGAATGACGGCGACTGAAACAGAACTTAAAGAAGAACGTGATGGCGTAAAACATTTGTTTTAATAGCTAAATCAAATATTTAAGAGGGTAAGTTGATCTAATACTTAACCTTTATGATAATAAAAAGCCATGTGTTTTCATATGGCTTTTTTTATGCTTTTTCAATACTAACCGTCGAATATTTAAATTCAGGGATTTTTCCATCGGGGTCAAGCGCAGCGCTGGTTAAGATGTTTGCAGCAGATTCTACAAAAGCAAAAGGGATAAAAACCAAATTTTGTTGAATGTTATCATCAAGACGCACTTTAAGTTTTATAGTGCCACGCCTACTGGTGATGTTAACTAATTCACCGGCTTTAATGTCCAGCTTTTTAGCATCGTTACTGTTTAGTTGCACAAAAGCTTCTGGTTCTAAGGTGTCTAAAACATGGCTTCGGCGGGTTATGGAGCCAGTATGCCAATGTTCAAGCTGACGGCCTGTGGTTAATATGAATGGGTATTGTTCATCCAACATATCATTGGGTGGCGTAAAGTTAGCGGGAACAAATTGACCCCGTGAATTAGCTGTTGGGAATCCATCCGCAAAAACGATCTCTTGCCCAGGTTTGTCGGGGGATGAGCAGGGGTAGGTGACAGCGTGTTCATTATTAAGCCTGTTCCAATTAATATTGGATAGGGAGGGCATTGCGAGTTGCATTTCAGCGTATACGTCTTTGAGATCGGTATATGACCAGTTTAATTCTAATCGATTAGCAATGCGTTGAATGATCTCCCAATCAGCTTTTGCATTACCGGGTGCTTTAACGGCTGCACGGCCTCTTTGAACTTGTCTATTAGTGTTTGTGACCGTGCCATTTTTTTCGGGCCAGGCGGCAGCGGGTAGGACGACGTCAGCAAACATAGCCGTTTCTGTGAGAAAAATATCTTGAACGACCAGGTGTTCCAATTTGGCTAGCGCATCGCGGGCATGATTTAAATTTGGGTCTGACATGGCGGGGTTCTCACCCATTATGTACATCGATTTAATGGTCTGATTATGAATCGCATCTATAATTTCAACAACTGTTAAGCCGGGTTCAGACTGTAATTCACAAGACCAAAGCTGTTCGAAAAATGTGCGTGCCTTAAGGTCATCGGTTTTCTTATAGTCGGGGAAAAACATAGGGATTAAACCGGCATCAGAGGCTCCCTGTACGTTATTTTGACCGCGCAAGGGGTGTAGGCCGCTTCCAGGTTTACCAATATGTCCACACATTAGCGCAAGAGAAATAAGGCAGCGAGCGTTGTCTGTCCCATGTGTGTGTTGAGAAATGCCCATGCCCCAGAAAATAATGGCAGACTTTGCTTGCGCGTATTTTCTAGCGATAGTTTTTATTACATCGGCAGCGATACCACAGATGCTTTGCATTTGCTCGGGTGAGAATTGTTTAAGATGTTCAGCTTGTTGTTCAAAACCAGTTGTATGGGATTGTATGTAAGATTCATCGTAGAGTTTTTCATCAACAATCACGTGCATGATGGCATTCAGTAAGGCAACATCTGTACCCGGGGTGAACTGCAACATGTGTGAAGCATGGTTTTTTAGAGCTTGCGCCCTGGGGTCCATGATAATTAATTCGCAACCATTCTTTGCCGCTTGTTTGAAGAAACTAGCAGCAACAGGGTGGTTCTCACTCGGGTTGGCACCAATAACGATAATGACATCGCTATCTTTAACGGTAGTGAATGGGGCGGTAACAGCACCAGACCCAATAGTTTGCATTAGTGCAGCAACTGACGATGCATGACAGAGACGGGTACAGTGATCAACGTTGTTATTACCAAAACCCGTACGAATTAATTTTTGGAATAGATAAGCTTCTTCGTTTGAACACTTGGCAGAGCCGAATCCAGCTAAACTACTCGTACCATTTGATTCTTTACACGCTAAGAAGCCTTTTGTTGCAACGTTTAAAGCTTCTTCCCATGAGGCTTTTCTAAAATGTGTTAATGGGTTGGCCGGGTCAATATTGATGCCTTTCATAATATTGGGTAGTCTGATTAGAGGCTCTGTTAACCTTTGTGTAGACGTAATGTAATCAAATCCAAAGCGGCCTTTAACGCAAAGTCGACTGTCATTAGCGGGCCCTTTTGCACCATCAACTGAGAGTATTTTGTTATCTTTAGTATGAATGTTTACTTGGCAACCTACGCCACAATACGGGCAAACCGATCGCGTTGTTTTATCGGCATCAGTGTTATTGTTAGTTGCATTTGAAAGTGCATTAGTAGGGCAAGCCTGTATACATTCGCCACAAGCAACACAGGTAGATTCTGCCAGAGGGTCATCAAAGTCAAACGTGATGTACTCATTATGTCCTCGACTCGATAGACCAATCACATCATTCACTTGAACTTCTCTACAGGCCCTAATGCAAAGATTACAATGAATACATGCATTGTGTTCCATGCGAATGGCAGGGTGTGTCATGTCAGAATTTGTTCGAGGGGATTTGGGAAACCGAGAAGGCTTGCTGTGCATTGACGATGCAATGTTGGCGAAGTTAGAGTTGTTTAGCCTTTTTCCATTTAAATCAGTTCCTAATAGTTCCATCACCATGTTTCTAGCACTGACAGCTCGTTTGCTGTCAGTATTGATGACCATTTTGTTACTTGGGTAACGGCAGCACGATGGAGCGAGCGTTCTTTCGCCTTCAATATCGACCATACACACTCTGCAATTCCCATCTGCTCGGTAGCCGTTTGCATCGTTGAAACATAGATGGGGGATATCTATATTTTCACGCTTAGCAACCTGCCAAATTGTTTCGTCATGATTCGCGTCGACTTGTTTACCGTTGAGGTTAAATGAAACGTTTGTTGCCATCTTATACCTCATCCTCAAAGTATTTGATTGCTGACAAGATGGGGTTGGGAGCGGCTTGACCAAGGCCGCATATGGATGCATCTGTCATGACAGATGCTAATTCATTTAACAGGGGTTTATTCCAATGTTCTTTAGCTATTAATTGACTCGCTTTTTCGCAACCAATTCTGCAAGGTGTGCATTGGCCACAGCTTTCGTTATTAAAAAAGTTGAGTAAGTTGAAAGCCGTATCTTTAATATTATCTTGTTCAGATAGTATGATGACGGCATGAGAGCCGACGAAGCAGCCATAGTCGGTAAGGCTGCCAAAGTCTAAGGGCAAGTGACTTAAAGAGGTGGGGAGAATACCGCCAGACGCACCTCCTGGCAAATATGCTTTGAAGGTGTGGCCTTCAATCATTCCTCCTGCAAGTTGTATCAGTTCTTCAGCAGAACTGCCTGCAGGTGCAACAATAACGCCGGGGTTATTAACCCTGCCAGATAATGAAAAAGACCTAGGCCCATCAGCGCCATTTTTTCCTTGCTGTTTAAACCATTGGGCGCCTTTTTTTAATATGCTCGGTAACCAATAGAGGGTTTCTACATTCTGAATTAATGTTGGACGGTCAAATAAGCCGCGTTCAGATACATACGGAGGACGGTGTCTAGGGATGCCGCGTTTACCTTCAATCGATTCAATCATGGCGGACTCTTCACCACAAATATAGGCACCCGCGCCGCGCCGTAACGTTAAGTATCCTTTATTAATAAGCTGCCGTTCAACTAAACCCTGTATTTCTAGGGTTAGCAATTCATAAATTGCAGTGTATTCATCGCGCAGGTAAATATAAATTTTGGAGGCACTGACTACGTGTGCCGCTATTAATATGCCTTCTAAAATCTGGTGTGGTTTGTTGGATAAGTAATAACGATCTTTAAAGGTGCCTGGTTCGCCCTCATCTGCATTAACGCATAAATATTTTGGTGACGTTTGGTCCCTTACGATTCGTAACTTACTGGCCGTAGGAAAGCCTGCACCACCCAAGCCTTTTAAACCAGATTCTTCAATTCTATCAAGTACGTCATTCGCTTTTAATTTATTGTTATACAACGCTTGAAGCGTTTGGTAGCCGCCATCGTCAACGTATTGTTCATAGGTTTGATGGTTGGTTGGCAATGGCTTTATTGCTTTATCTTTTATGCTTGTAAGTAAAGAACTGACAGTGACATTGCCTGAATAATTTTTACCTACGGCTGCAGCAGGCGCTTTATTACAAAGCCCCATGCAGGGTGCAGGAAGCACTCGCACATCATTTTTTATATGCAGTGATAGTTCTTTTAAAAGCTCGTCAGACCCTGCCATGTTACAACTTAAGGAATCACAAATTCGTACGGTTAGAGGCGGAGGAGGTTTTTGGTTTTCTTTAATAACATCAAAATGATGATAAAAAGTGGCGACTTCGTAGACTTCTGATTGAGATAGTTTTAACTCATTGGCCAACGCCATTAAGTGAGAGGCGCTAATATAAGACCATTTGTCTTGAATAAGGTGTAAGTATTCAATGAGTAAGTTTTTTTGTCGTGGCTTACCTTCTAATAACGTTTGTATGTCTGCTTGTGCAACGGAATCTAGTTGGCGGCCTTTATTAAAAGAGCGGCCTTTACGTTTCTTTTTACTTCCAGGTCTTACATTGATTTTATTATTTTGCGCCATCACGGATGGTTCTTAAAACAAAAGAAGTTATAAGGTAACATAAAAAAGGCCATGTATTTACATGGCCTTTAATACGAATTATTTATACTATTAGTTTAAGCTTGGGCCGGCAGCAATTAGAGATTTTCCCTCATCATTATCTGTATATTTTTCAAAATTATTAACAAACAATTGAGCCAAGTCCTTAGCGCGCTTATCCCATTCAGCCGCATCTTCGTAGGTGTCGCGTGGGTCGAGAATATCGCTGTGAACACCTTGTAATGAAGTAGGAACTTCTAGGTTGAAATAAGGGATGTGCTTGGTTTCAGTATTTTCTATAGAACCATCAAGAATCGCGTTAATAATGCCGCGGGTATCTTTAATTGAAATACGTTTACCAGTACCATTCCAGCCTGTATTAACAAGGTAGGCCTGGGCACCAACAGCGTCCATACGCTTTACAAGCTCTTGAGCATACTTAGTAGGGTGGAGTGATAAGAATGCAGCACCAAATGCAGCCGAGAAGGTCGGAGTAGGTTCTGTAATACCTCTTTCTGTTCCAGCTAATTTAGCCGTAAAACCAGACAAGAAATAGTATTTAGTTTGTTCGGCGGTTAATTTAGATACGGGCGGGGTTACGCCAAACGCATCTGCCGTTAAAAAAATAACTTTTTTAGCGTGGCCGCCTTTAGAAACAGGTTTGACTATGTTTTCAATATGGTCAATTGGGTAAGAAACACGTGTGTTTTCTGTTTTAGAGTTGTCTGCGTAATCGGTAGCCCCATCAGCACCAACGGTTACGTTTTCTAATAATGCGTCGCGGCGGATAGCACCATATATTTCAGGTTCGTCTTCTTGACTTAGGTTGATTACTTTTGCATAACAACCACCTTCAAAGTTAAACACACCATCATCATCCCAGCCATGCTCATCATCTCCGATTAATTGGCGATTAGCATCAGTCGATAATGTTGTTTTACCGGTGCCAGATAAACCAAAGAAAATAGCAACATCGCCTTCTTTACCAATGTTTGCTGAACAATGCATTGAAGCCATGCCGCGAAGTGGAAGTAGGTAGTTCATCATGCTGAACATGCCTTTTTTCATTTCTCCGCCGTACCATGTGCCGCCAATCAGCTGTATTCTTTCTGTTAAGTTGAAGGCAACAAAATTCTCAGAGTTTAAGCCTTGTTCTTTCCAATTTGGGTTCGTTGTCTTAGCACCATTCATCACAATAAAGTCAGGCTCAAAATCAGCTAATTCTTCCTCTGATGGGCGTATGAACATGTTTTTAACAAAGTGAGCTTGCCATGCTACTTCAACAATAAAACGTACAGATAATCGCGTGTCTTTGTTAGCGCCGCAATAGGTATCAACAACAAAAAGTCGTTGTCCTGATAATCTGTCAGTCACTAACCCTTTTAATTCGTCCCATGTTTCTTTCTCAAGAGGCTTGTTATCATTCTTGCCTTGTGTAGACCACCAAACAGTATCACGAGATACATCATCCATCACGATGTATTTATCTTTTGGAGAGCGGCCTGTAAAAATACCGGTATCTACTGCAACAGCCCCAGATTTAGTAACGGTGCCTTTTTCATAGCCGGATAAATCATCACGTGTTTCTTCTGCGAATAATAAGTCAAAAGAAGGGTTATGAATGACTTCAGTTGGATTGGTTATTCCGTATTGAGTTAGGTCTAATGTTTTAGACATTGTTCAGGCTCCAGTGGTATTAAGTTAATTTGTTATTTTTAATGACTGCGTAGGCAGAGTGATTGTGAATCGACTCGAAGTTTTCAGCTTCCAAAGTATAGGCTAATATTTGCGAATTTTCATTTAGGGCATTAGCAACATCTCGCACGACATCTTCTACAAATTTTGGGTTGTCGTAGGCACGTTCAGTAACGTATTTCTCATCAGGCCGTTTAAGCAAGCTGTAGAGTTCACTAGATGCCTGAGATTCAACTAATTTAATAATATCTTCAGCATATAGGTCACCGTTTGTTTTAGCGTTTACCGTAATGTGTGACCGTTGGTTATGAGCGCCATAGTCGGATATTTTTTTAGAACAAGGGCATAGGCTTGTTACAGGAACAACAACTTCAATATGTATTGCTGTACCAGCAGGTGACCATTCGCCTTCAAGCTTAATTTGATAATCAAGTAGGCTATTAACGCCAGTAACAGGTGCAGATTTATTTATAAAATATAAAAAATTTGCTTCTATGTAGCCAGTGTCTGCTTCAAGAAGCTTGGTCATTTTTTGTAAAAGCGCAGCAAAACCCTGAATAGATAATTCCTGACAATCTTCATTTAACAAAGCCACGAAACGTGACATATGTGTGCCTTTTTGGTTGTGAGCCAAATTGACAGACATATTGAATGTGCCGACAGTTGCTTGCTGGTTTGCATTTTTATCGACAAATACAAACGGGTGGCGAATATCTTTTATGCCCACTTTGTTGATGGGCATATTTCTTGAATCTGGTCGGTTTTGTACGTCTTCGATTGTCATGTTTTATTTTCTTTTTTACGATGCAAGCGTGTTGTCTTTATCGCTAAGTGATTTGAGGTGGTTGGCTATCGTCTGAGAAATGTTTTTTGAATCTAGCCCTGCCTCTTGAAGCAGTTCTTCTCTTGTTCCATGCTCAATGTTTGTGTCGGGCAAGCCGATATTTAAGACATTAACGTCGAGTTTTTGTTCATTAATGAACTCGTTTATAGCGCTACCTGCCCCCCCTTTAACAACATTTTCTTCAAGGGTAACAATAACGGCATGCGATACAGCGATGTCAATAATCATGCTTTCATCAAGCGGTTTTACAAAGCGCATATTGATAACGGTCGCATTTAATTCTTTTGCAACGTCAAGCGCAGGACTGACTAATGTACCAAACGCTAACAAAGCAACCTTCTTACCATCACGTACTTTGATGGATTTGCCAATATTGATGGTGTCTAGCGTTTCAGTGATATCAACACCTGGGCCAACGCCTCTTGGATACCGAACAGCCACAGGGCCATCGTAATCAATCCCGGTTGATAGCATCAGGCGACATTCGTTTTCATCTGCTGGCGCCATAATAACCATATTGGGTAAACAGCGTAGATAGCTAAAATCATACGAGCCAGAGTGAGTTGGGCCATCTGGACCAACAAGACCAGCACGATCAATAGCAAACAATACAGGTAATTTTTGCAGGGCTACATCATGTATTAATTGATCATAACCGCGTTGTAAGAAGGTTGAATAAATGGCCACCACAGGTTTTAAACCTTCGCATGCCATGCCGGCGGCAAGCGTAACTGCATGTTGTTCGGCAATGCCAACATCGAAGTATCGATCTGGGAATTCTTGTTCAAACGCTACCATGCCAGAACCTTCACGCATGGCTGGCGTTATACCAACAACGTGTTCATTAGCTTTAGCGATATCGCATAACCATTGGCCAAAAACCTCCGTGTATGTTGGCTTGGCAGGTTTCTTGGCCGGCAAATTATTATGGGTAGGGTCGAAAGTAGACACGCCATGATACCCAATTGGGTCAGCTTCAGCGGGAGAAAAGCCTTTGCCTTTTTGTGTAACAACATGAAGGAACTGTGGGCCTTGCAAGTCTTTTAAGTTGGACAGTGTTGTTACCAACGTTGGCAAATCGTGCCCATCAATTGGGCCGATATAATTAAAACCAAGCTCTTCAAACAAGGTGCCGGGCACTATCATGCCTTTTACATGCTCTTCTGTTCTTCTAGCGAGCTCCCAGACACTGGGCATATTAGACATAACTTTCTTGCTGCCTTGTTTTACAGTGGTGTAGAACTTGCCTGATAGTAATTTTGCTAAGTAGTTTTTCATTGCGCCAACATTGGGCGAAATGGACATATCGTTGTCATTTAAGATAACCAATAAATTAGCATCTAAAGCGCCAGCGTGGTTTAGTGCTTCAAATGCCATGCCGCCGGTGATGCCACCATCGCCGATAATAGCAACGGTTCGTTTCTTATTACCTGTTCTTTCGGCAGCTATAGCCATGCCTAATGCTGCGCTGATGGAGGTGCTTGAATGACCAACACCAAACGCGTCATACTCGCTTTCTGCGCGTGTTACAAAAGGGGTGATGCCATTCTTCTTGCGAATGGAGGATATTTTATCTTTACGGCCAGTGATGATTTTATGGGGGTAAGCTTGATGGCCAACGTCCCAAACCAATTTGTCATTTGGGGTATCAAAAACATAATGAAGGGCAACAGTTAGTTCAACTGTTCCAAGCCCTGCAGCCAAATGTCCGCCAGATTTGCTAACAGAAGAAATAAGAAAGCGACGTAATTCATCTGAAAGAACGACCAGATCTTTGTCTGTCAGTAAACGTAAGTCACTGGGCAGGTTGATTTTATCGAGCATTGGATAGTGGTCAGAAAGAGTCACGTAATAGCAGTAAAATACGGTTAAGTTAAGGGAACGTATTATCCTGTGCTAGACAGTTGTATGCAAGGATTATGCATGACGAGATACAGTAAATTCAGCTATATGGCGTAAATGATTAGCGCGTTCATCAAAATCAGAAAGATTCGACATAGCATCGACATATAAATCACGCGCCAGTTGTTGAGACGCTTTTAAACCGATTAAGGCAGGGTAGGTGGCTTTTTGAGTTTGTTTGTCTTTACCTTGAGTTTTACCTAATACATCGGTAGATGAGGTTTCATCAAGAATATCGTCTTGCACTTGAAACGCTAGGCCGATGCATTCAGCATAGTGTTTTAGGTGTAAATAATCGTTATCTGACGGCAACCGTTTTAGATTAGCAACAAGGGTGACGCACGTACAAATGAGTGCCCCAGTTTTATGTAAGTGCATGCTTTCAACTTCTGCGATGGTGACGCTTCTACCTTCATTTGATAAATCTATTGCTTGGCCACCAACCATGCCACGCGACCCTGCTGCTTGGGATAGTAATTGAATACAGCGTACTTTTTGTGGATCTGAAATACTTGCATTGGATAGAACCTTAAAAGCCAATGTTAATAGCGCATCTCCAGCTAAAATAGCTGTCGCTTCATCGTAGGCTATATGACAACTGGGTTTGCCGCGTCGTAAGTCGTCGTCGTCCATAGAAGGCAGATCATCATGTATTAGAGAGTAAGCGTGAATAAGTTCGATGGCGCAAGCGATGCTATCTAGGGCATCATCAGCGATATTAAATACATGGCCTGTAGCGTACACAATCATTGCTCGAATGCGTTTACCACCCTTTAAGGTTGAATAACGCATAGCTGCGTGCAGTCTTTTAGGCTCAATAGTGTCAGAAGGTAATACGGAATCTAACGCTAATTCTATTTGCTCTAGTTTTGCCTGTTGGAACGTTTCAAAAGATGACATTGGAAAAAGTGATTATTGTTCGAAATCAACGGGTTTAGCCGTATTGGATTTGCTGAGGAGTATCTCAACCTTTTGTTCTGCCTCAGTTAACGACTTTTGGCATGATTGAACCAGTTTAATTCCTTGTTCAAACTCCTTTAATGAGTCTTCAAGATTCAAACCGCCGTTTTCCATACGTTCAACCAGTTCTTCTAATGTATGGAGAGATGATTCTAAATCGAGTTTTTTTGCTTTGGCCATATCGGTTATTGAATGTATTAAGTAAAATTGTATTATACGCGTTTCATCAGGAAATACTGTTGACATCAATTAGAAGCTAACGTATCTTGAACCTTCCTTTAGACTAAGTCTAAGCTTGGCCTAAGAGGTAATTGATATCAATCAACACGAGGAATTATTATGTCACTTAAAGGTTCTGAAACAGAGCAAAATTTAAAGGATGCATTTGCTGGTGAATCACAAGCAAACCGTCGCTACTTATACTTCGCAAACAAAGCAGACATCGAAGGCTACAACGATGTATCAACTGTTTTCCGTTCAACTGCTGAAGGTGAAACCGGCCATGCGCACGGTCACTTAGAGTATTTGGAAGAAACAGGTGATCCAGCGACTGGTTTGCCGATTGGTGGAACAGAAGATAACCTTAAAGCATCTATTGCTGGCGAAACACATGAGTACACTGATATGTACCCAGGTATGGCTAAAACAGCACGTGACGAAGGTCATGATGAAATTGCTGATTGGTTTGAAACACTTGCAAAAGCGGAGCGTTCACACGCTAACCGTTTCCAAAAAGCGTTAGATACTTTAAACGCATAATTTTGGTGTAGTAGATTAGAAAGGAGGGTACGCGCGTACCCTCCTTTTTATTGGAGAAAGACATGAGAGAAGGTAGCTTAGAAGCCCCAACCAGACACCCGTTAGATTGGAAAAACGCGAGTTTTTACGATGAAGCTAATTTGTTTAATGAATTAGACCGCGTGTTCGATATTTGTCATGGTTGCCGCCGGTGTTTCAATTTATGCAATTCGTTTCCATTACTGTTCGATGTTATTGACGAGTCCGAAACGATGGAGCTCGACAGCGTCGATAAAAAAGTTTACTGGGATGTTGTCGATAATTGCTACCTGTGCGACATGTGCTTTATGAGTAAATGCCCGTACGTACCTCCTCATGAATGGGACTTAGATTTTCCTCATTTAATGTTACGCGCAAAAGCGGTTAAATTTAAAAAAGAAAATATAAAACAAAGAGATAAGTTAATAACCTCGACAGATTCTATTGGAAAATTAGCCTCTATACCGATTATAGTAAACGCTGTTAATGCAGCGAATAGCAGTAAAATGGTGCGCGGCTGGATTGATAAAGCATTGGATATCCACCCCGACGCGGTTCTCCCTAAATACCATAGCGATACAGCACGTAAACAATTGGCTAACCATACAAGCGTTAGCAGTGAGCCAAGAGCGTGTGAAGAAACAACCGGCAAAGTGGCTATTTTCACTACTTGTTACGGCAACTATAATCGCCCCGATTTAGTGAATGACTTGGTTGCTGTATATGAACACAATGACATTACCGTTGATATTTGCAAACAAGAAAAATGCTGCGGTATGCCGAAATTAGAATTAGGTGATTTGGAAGAGGTAGAGCGCCTTAAAAATAATAATATTCCTGAATTAGTACGTTTAATAGACGCAGGTTTTGACATTATTGCGCCTGTGCCTTCGTGCGTACTGATGTTTAAACAAGAACTTCCATTGATGTTCCCAAATGATGCGGATGTGTTAAAAGTACGTGATGCGATGTTTGACCCGTTTGAATACTTGATGTTGCGCAATAAAGGTGGCTTTTTAAAAACCGACTTTAAAGAAGAGATTGGTGATGTGTCTTATCAAGTGGCATGTCATTTGCGCGTTCAAAACATTGGCTTAAAAACTAAGGAGTTATTAGAATTAATTCCGAATACATCTGTAAAAGCACATGAACGTTGTTCGGGGCACGATGGAACGTATGCACTAAAAAGCGAGTTCCATGAGATATCTAAAAAGATTGCTCGCCCTGTTGTAAATCGGGTAGATAAAGACCAAGGAGCGACCTTTACAAGCGATTGCCCGATGGCTGCCGACCACATTGCAGCTGGTTTAAAAAATGAAAAAACAGTTAAAAATCCAATGAGTTTACTCAAGCAAGCTTATGGTTTATAGGGTTAAAGAAAATTAAAGGAACATGATGAAAAAGTTAATTAAAGATGAATTATATTCATTAGAAGAATATTCAAACATGCGTACGGAATACAAGACTAAAGTGCGTGCACACAAAGAAAACAGAATTGTACGGATTGGTGAAAATGTTAGTTTGCATTTTGAAGATTACCTCACCATGCGATATCAGGTTCAAGAAATGCTACGTGCAGAAAAGATATTTGATGCAGCGGGCATAAACGAAGAAATTGAAACCTATAATCCACTCATCCCTGATGGCCAAAATTGGAAAGCGACCATGATGATTCAATTCAATAAGGTTGAAGACAGGGTAAAAGCGTTGGCTGAAATGATTGGTATTGAAAGGGCAACTTGGGTGCAAGTAGAAGGGTTTGATAAAGTGAGCCCGATTGCAAATGAAGACCTTGAGCGCGAAACAGAAGAGAAAACATCATCTGTGCATTTTTTACGGTTTGAATTAACGCCAGAAATGGCAACGGCGGCTAAACAAGGCGCAGCAATTAATATGGGTGTAGAGCATGCAGCTTATACGCAAACTTGCCTACCGATTGCTGAAAACTTTAGAGAGTCTCTCGTTAACGACCTAAACTAGCCAGTAGCACGCGTTGCTTGGAGTTTTTCTATTAAACTTTGCACGCTACAAGGAACATGTAAATGATAACCCTGGCCGTAATCAACACCTATGTCAGCTAGTTTGTCAAAAATCTCGGCGTTTTCCACGAATTCGCCGATGGTTTCTTTGCCCATTAAATGGCCAATTTCATTAATGGATTTTACCATCGCAAGGTCTAGTTCATCATCCAGTATATTTTTAATAAATTGGCCATCAATTTTTAGAATATCGACGGGCAATTTCTTTAAATATTCGTAGGAAGATAACCCCGTTCCAAAGTCATCTAAAGCGACCTTGCAACCCAGTTTTCGAAGCTTTTCAAGAAAAATAATGCCTGCTTGCGGGTTAGATATTGCTGCAGTTTCTGTTATTTCAAAACATAATTTTTGAGCAGGCATTCCAGAACACTTTATCGCATCTACAATGACATTGTATGTGCTTTCTTCTGCAATTGTTTGGCCAGATAAGTTAATGCTGACCCAGCCAAATTGATCTTGAATAGTAGCCATTTGTTGGATGCTATTTCGTATTACCCAATGATCAATTTTATGCATTAATTTGTAACGTTCAGCAGGGGGTAGAAAAACGTAAGGTGCAATAATATCGCCTTTATTATCAAGCATGCGTACCAATATTTCGTAATTGCATAGCTGGGTGTGTTGGCTATTTCCCACAAGTTTTGAAGAACAAATTTTTTGCACATAACACGTAAATTTATCGGTTTTTAATGCGTCTTGAATTTGGCTAACAATATTCCCTTGTTGTAACCGTTGTAAAACTACTTGATCTGACGAGGTGTGGATATGAATACAGTTCCTGCCTTCTTCTTTGGCTAGATAACACGATGTGTCGGCAAGGTTTAATGCCTGCTCATAAGACTCAATGGTGATGTCTAGGCTGATGATGCCGATACTGACACCCAAGCTAAATTCATTTTTTTCCCAAACAAATGTGAAATCGTCAATAGCCTTACGTATTTTTTCTCCAATAGTTTGGGCAACAGATAAAGAGCAATCATGCAAAAGAATACAAAATTCGTCACCGCCCACACGAGATAGAGTGTCTGCCTTACGTAACAAGTGTTTTATGATTTGGCTAACTTCAATCAATGCGACATCACCAGCGCCATGGCCTGAGCTATCGTTAATGATTTTAAAGCGGTCTAAATCCAAGTACAGTAAGGCGTGCAAACCGTTATCAATTTTAGTTTGATTGATGTTTTGTTTTAATATTTCGTCAAATCCACGTCGGTTTATTAATTTTGTTAATGGATCGTGAGTTGCCTCAAAACTGAGTTTAGACGTTAAACGATGTTTTTCCGTGATGTCTTTAAAATACCAAACGCGTCCATGAATGGTTTTGCTTCGATGCAAGGGGAAGGATGTCATATCTAACACACGACCATCGTTCAAATGGATAAGGGAAGCGATTTTTTCTATCGATAGCGGCTTAACGTCGGTTACTATGCTGGCAATGTCTTCAATATTGGATATAACCTCAGCGCTTAGCTGGAGCACATTAAGAGTTGGCTTTCCTATTAATGTATTTCCGCGCTTTACAATATTAAATGTATCAAGAAAAACGGGGTTTATTGTAATCACATTTCTGTTGTTATCTTCTACCAACAAACCATCGTCAGATGCTTCCATAATGGCGCGTTGTATATCCAACGTATCTTCAAGCTTGTTTGTGGACTGTGTTATGCCAGTAATGTTTTTAAAATACCAAACACGTCCTTTAATCTTTTTATTGTGAATGAGTGGAAAGGAATCCATTTCTAAGACGGTGCCATTTAGCAAGTAAATGTTATGCACAATTCGTTCTTTATTTGTTGCTGATAAATGAGAGACGACGGGGCCAATTTCATCAGCGTTTTTAATAACAGGTAAACCTTTTCCCAAAAGGTCTAAGGTCTCTATATTATTAGTGTTAGGTGGGGGTATTTCAAAAAATGTGTAAAAATTTTGGTTGATGGTTATTACTTTCCTGTTGATATCTTCAACAAGTAAACCATCATCAGATGCTTCAAAAATAGCATGTTGAATATCTAGTGTTTCACTTAAAGCATTTTTAGCTTCAATTTGAGCAGTGGTATCTACAGAGGTAATAAGATAATGCGTTTTACCGTTATAGTTAATGATAGTCCCCGTATTTTCGACATGAATTTCATTACCTGCACCGGTGATTTTTTTGCCTTGAACGAAGGCATGCCCGTTAATATTTAGGTTACTAAAAAACTGCTCAAACAATGATTTACTTTCTTTAGATAAAAATTGTTGACCATGTTTATTAATTAATTCACTAAGTGGGCGGCCATTTAATGTGCAATAGACTTTATTTGCATAAACTAGGTTTTTGTCGGCATCGTAAATAACCTGAGCTAATGGGCTATTATCAAGTAATTCACTGGATAATTCGGCAGCATTGATTAAGGAGGGTATGTTGAAGAGGTGAGTAACGGAGCCTTTAATTTTTTCTGAAACGGCTGTTAATATTTGTTTGTCTTCGTCTGAATACTGGTGATTGGTTTCACAATGGTGTACTCCAAAGGCCCATTTATCATTATTGTCAGCCTCTACAATGCACGACATTTGGTTTTGTATTTTAAACTGTTCGTATATACCAGCTAAACCTTCATCTTCAAGCGATGCTATTTTATAATCGATGGCCGATGTCGACGATAATGTTTGTTCTGCTATGTGGTTACAAATTGGGTTGACGGGTCTGTATGTTTTGAGCTGATTAGCACCAGGATACTCAGGTGTTGTTTCTTCAATAGGTATTAGGTATTTTTCAGCATTAACTTCACAGGGGTACATTAACCAACAGCGATCAGCATCTAAGGCCGTCAACGTATCGCGTAGTATAATTTTTAACCTGTGATGTTCGGCTAGCGGTAAGGCCAGTGTCTCATCAACTTTATCAAGTAGCTCTTTAAATCTCATAATTTCCGTGTAAAAAAACGCTAAAGTCCTTAGTTAATAATAGACTATCTATAAAGTTATTTTGTTATTAAGCCTGAAATATTCTTAACTTAATGATTGTGTGAAAATGTTGAACTGCGTATGCTTTGTGCGAATAATTTCACCTTTAATTTAATAAATAAATAGTTTATGAGTGAGCAATACAGTGCCTCTGATATTGAGGTGTTAAGCGGGCTTGACCCGGTTAAAAAACGTCCCGGTATGTATACCGATACAGTGAGGCCAAATCACCTTGTCCAAGAGGTGTTGGATAACAGTGTTGATGAGGCAATAGCCGGTTTTGCATCACAAATCGACGTAACTGTTTTTAAAGACGGTTCAATTGCAATTGTAGATGACGGCCGTGGCATGCCTGTGGATATTCACCCAGAACATGGTGTGCCAGGCATAGAGTTGATTTTAACGAGGCTGCATGCGGGCGGTAAGTTTTCAAATAAAAATTATCAGTTTTCAGGTGGTTTACACGGTGTAGGAATTTCTGTTGTGAATGCCTTGTCAACGCGTGTTGATGTTGAAGTTAAACGCGAGGGGAAGCGTTTTCATATGGCATTTGAGAACGGCGACAAGGTGTCGGATTTAGTAGAACTAGGAACGGTTGGGCAACGAAACACAGGCACATCTGTCCGTTTTAAACCCGATGCTCAATATTTTGATTCTGTTAATATCTCGATGCCTAAATTAAAGCATGTGCTACGGGCAAAAGCGGTGTTATGTCCTGGGTTACGTATTAATTTAAATGATGAAATTAATGCCGAAAAATTCGAGTGGTTTTATGAGAATGGACTCACTGATTACTTATTAGGTGAATTAGAGCATTTAACACTATTACCGCCAGAAGGGTTTGTATGGGGTGCGAGTAGTGAGCGAGAGTCTGTTGAATGGGCAGTAGCATGGTCATCTGACGCAGGTGAAGGAATCACTGAAAGTTATGTAAACTTGGTGCCAACATCACAAGGTGGTACGCATGTTAATGGTTTGCGCACAGGGTTAACGGAGGCGGTTCGGGAATTTTGCGAATTCCAATCATTATTACCCCGTGGTGTAAAAATTACGCCAGATGATGTCTGGGAGCGTTGTCATTACGTGCTTTCTATAAAACTAGAAGACCCACAGTTTTCAGGCCAAACAAAAGAACGCTTAACATCGCGTGAATGTGCAGCCTTTGTGTCGGGCGTGGCGAAAGACAGTTTTAGTTTGTGGCTAAACCAACACCCAGCGATTGGTGAAGAAATTGCCCAAATTGCTATTCAACGAGCACAAAATAGACAGCGTGCTGGAAAAAAGGTTATTCGCAAAAAGGTTACGAGTGGCCCTGCATTACCCGGCAAACTGGCTGATTGTTCATCACAGGATTCTTACCGTTCAGAATTGTTTTTAGTGGAAGGGGATTCGGCGGGTGGTTCTGCAAAACAAGCGCGTGACCGTGAATTCCAAGCCATTATGCCGCTTAGGGGTAAAATTTTAAATACTTGGGAAGTTGACCCCGTTGATGTTTTAGCATCTGAAGAAGTACACAATATTTCAATAGCGATTGGTGTGGAGCCGGGCTCACCTAATTTAAAATCATTACGCTATAACAAGGTGTGTATTCTGGCCGATGCGGATTCTGATGGTCTACACATTGCGACCTTGTTATGTGCATTATTTGTACGCCACTTTGCACCGTTAGTTGAAGCAGGGCATATTTATGTGGCAATGCCACCGCTGTATCGAGTAGACGTGGGTAAACAGGTGTTTTACGCACTAGACGATGCCGAAAAAGAAGGGGTGTTAGACCGAATTGCCGCTGAGAAATTAAAAGGCAAAATTAACGTTCAGCGATTTAAAGGGCTGGGTGAAATGAACCCAGCTCAATTACGCGTAACAACGCTTGATCCTGATACACGTCGCCTTGTCCGTTTAGAAATGCACCCCGGTGACGAAACACATGCAAAAATGGATATGTTGTTAGCCAAAAAACGCGCATCAGACCGTAAAGCGTGGCTTGAAGAAAGCGGCAACTTGGCAGAACTTTAAGAGATTATTATGAGTACAACACAGTTTGAAAATATTGAAACGCTGCCGCTAAAAACGTTTACTGAAAAAGCCTATTTGGATTATTCCATGTACGTGATTTTGGACCGTGCGTTACCACATATTGCTGATGGCTTAAAACCTGTACAGCGTCGTATCGTGTACGCGATGTCTGAATTAGGTTTGTCAAACAACGCCAAGTTTAAAAAGTCCGCAAGAACGGTGGGGGATGTATTAGGTAAGTTTCATCCGCATGGGGATACAGCCTGTTATGAAGCAATGGTGCATATGGCACAACCCTTTGCTTACCGTTATCCATTAGTTGATGGGCAGGGCAACTGGGGTTCACCAGATGATCCAAAATCATTCGCGGCGATGCGTTATACCGAATCTCGCCTTGCACCGTATTCAAACAGTTTGTTGAGTGAGCTGGGGTTGGGTACGGTTGATTGGACAGATAACTTTGATGGCACCTTGCAAGAGCCTGTTTTGCTTCCAGCCCGTTTACCAAACTTATTATTGAATGGAGTAACAGGTATTGCTGTGGGTATGTCGACGGATATTCCACCGCATAATTTGAATGAAGTGGCCACTGCTTGTATTCGCTTGTTAGATGAGCCAAAAGCGGATATTGATACCTTAATGGAGCATATTAAAGGCCCAGATTTTCCGACAGAAGCAGAAGTCATAACCTCGCGTGAAGATATAAGGTCAATGTACGAAAAGGGTATGGGCAGCTTACGTGCCCGTGCTCGATATGAGATGGAACAAGGGCAAATTATTGTTACCGCATTGCCATATCAAGTATCTGGCGCAAAAGTATTAGAACAAATAGCGGCACAAATGCGCGCTAAGAAATTACCTATTGTTGAAGATTTGCGAGATGAATCTGATCACGAAAACCCAACACGCTTAGTGATTGTTCCCCGTTCGAATCGTGTCGATATTGAACAATTAATGTCGCACCTTTTCGCTACCACAGATTTAGAACGTACCTATCGTGTTAACTTCAACGTAATTGGCTTGAGTGGAAAACCGCAAGTTAAAAACTTAAAAGTATTATTAACTGAATGGCTAAGTTACCGTATAGAAACAGTTAGGAAACGCTTAGATTATCGATTAGATAAAGTTAATGATCGTTTACATATTTTAGATGGGTTGTTAATTGCGTATTTGAATATTGATGAAGTAATCAAGATTATCCGCGAAGAAGAAAAGCCAAAAGAAGCGATGATGGTACGTTTCGGCATCACCGATGTTCAGGCGCATGCGATTCTTGAAATAAAATTACGTCAATTAGCGAAATTAGAAGAATTTAAAATTCGTGCGGAACAAGATGAATTAGCAAAAGAACGTGATTATTTAGAGAAAATACTTAATTCTAAACAACGGTTAAGAACACTCGTAAAAAATGAAATTCAGGCGGATGCTGAACTGTATGGTGACGCTAGGCGCTCACCAATTGTTAGCCGCCAATCAGCGCAGGCTTTGGACGAGCGTGCCTTGATTCCGAATGAACCAATGACGATTGTTATTTCTCAAAAAGGTTGGGTGCGTGCGGCTAAAGGCCATGATATTGACCCGAAAAGCTTAACGTTTAGGTCGGGCGATGAATATTTAGCCTCTGCAAAAGGCCGCAGTAATAGTTTGGTCTATTTTCTAGATTCAACGGGTAGAGTTTATAATTTACCCGTTCATGGTTTACCGTCGGCACGTGGGCAAGGCGAGCCAATAACGGGTAGTTTGAAGCCACCAGCCGGTGCAATGTTTACAAACGTTATAGCAGGTAAAGATGAGTTGATTATGTTGGCATCTGATGCTGGATATGGTTTCGTAACAAACATCAGTGGCTTGCAAACAAAAAATAAAGCAGGCAAGGCTTTGATATCATTACCTCAAGGGGCTAAGGTGCTTTCTCCTACATTATTTGAATCGAATGATGGATTAGTCGCCATTATCAGCAAACAGGGCCGCTTGTTGATTTTTCCTGCTTCTGAAGTGCCCGAACTTAGCCGAGGTAAGGGGAATAAGTTGATTCAGGTGCCGGGTAAAGATTTAAAATCGGGTGATGATTGCATGATGGGATTCTGTGTAGTGAGTGAAGGGCAAGCTATTCGTATTAATGCGGGTAAACGCCATATTAATTTAAAACTCTCTGATTTGGACGCATACAGAGGTAAAAGGGCGCAACGTGGTACAAAGTTGCCAAGAGGCTATCAAAATCCGGATGGTATTGAGTTGGTGACTAAAGATTAATGATTTGAATGCGTGACATAAAAAAAGCCAAGCTTCTATGCTTGGCTTTTTTATGACAACGATATCTATCCAGCGACGATTGGAATGCCAGCAATTTTAGACTGCCATAAGGCGGGGCCGGTTTTGTGAACAGACTCTCCTTTAGAATCCACCGCCACAGTAACGGGCATGTCTTCAACATAAAACTCGCGAATGGCTTCCATTCCAAGGTCTTCAAAGGCAATGACTTTTGAGCCTTTAATTGCTTTGGATACTAAATAAGCAGCACCACCAACAGCCATTAAATACGTGGCTTTGTGTTTTTTAATCGCTTCGATACCCGTAGGGCCACGTTCAGCCTTACCAATCATGCCAAGCAAGCCGGTTTTATCAAGCATCATCTCAGTGAATTTATCCATACGCGTTGCTGTTGTTGGGCCAGCAGGGCCAACCACTTCACCTTCAACTGGATCAACAGGGCCAACATAGTAAATAAAGCGATTTTTAAAATCTACGCCGTCGGGTAATGGCTCACCTTTGGCAAACATATCGGCAATGCGTTTATGTGCGGCATCTCGCCCTGTTAGCATGTGTCCACTAAGCAGTAATCTGTCGCCCGGTTGCCAAGCTTGAGCTTCTTGTTCAGTTACCGTGTCTAAATTAACGTGTTTTGTTTGTGCATCAGGTGCCCATGCAACATCTGGCCAGTCTTCAAGTTTTGGTGGCTCAATAAATGAGGGGCCTGAACCATCTAACACAAAGTGTGCGTGCCTTGTTGCTGCACAGTTGGGAATCATTGCAACAGGAAGGGAAGCGGCATGGGTTGGCATATGATTGATTTTTACATCTAACACAGTGGTGAGGCCACCCAAACCTTGAGCGCCTATGCCTAGAGCATTGACCTTTTCGTATAACTCCAAACGAATTTCTTCAGCACGATCATTTGGGCCACGGTCTTTAAGTTCTTGAATATCAATATGTTGCATCAAGGATTCTTTAGCCAATTTCATGGCCATTTCAGCCGTACCACCAACGCCAATGCCTAAAATCCCAGGTGGGCACCAACCTGCACCCATGGTAGGAACGGTTTTCAGTACCCAATCAACCAAACTGTCACTAGGGTTCAACATAACGAATTTTGATTTATTTTCTGAGCCACCACCTTTAGCAGCAACATGAACGCTAACAGTATTACCGGGAACAATCTTCATATGTACAACAGCAGGTGTGTTGTCTCCGGTGTTTTTACGTGCGCCTAATGGGTCAGAGACAATAGAGGCTCTTAATACATTATCTGGGTGTTTGTATGCACGTCTAACGCCTTCGTTGCACATGTCTTCAACGCTCATGGTAGCGTCCCATTGCACATCCATACCAACCTCTAAAAATAGATTAGCAATGCCAGTATCTTGGCAAATAGGGCGGTGGTCCATTGCACACATGCGAGAATTTAAAAGAATCTGAGCCATTGCATCTTTGGCCGCAGGTGACTCTTCTAGGTCATAGGCTTTGCCAAGTGCTTGGATGTAATCTTTAGGATGATAGTAAGAAATAAATTGGAATGCCGCTGCGACGCTTTCAATAAGATCGTTCTGCTTAATTAGGGTCATTTTATTTAAGAGGTTGCTTAAAGTAAGACCTTATTGTATCAAATTGTACGTGTTATATTTTTTTTCAATTGTGGGAAAAACATTTCTTCAAAATCTTCTGCAGGCATGGGTTTTCCGAACATATAGCCTTGTACTAAGTCACAATTAAGACTTTCAAGCAAGTCACATTGTTCTTTGGTCTCAATGCCTTCGGCGATGACGTCTACACCCATACTGTGTGCCAAGATGATGATGGTTCTAATGATATCTGCATCTACTCTATCCGTTAGGCTGTTCATCACAAAAGACCGATCAATTTTAAGTAAATTAATGGGGAAACGTTTAAGGTAACTCAATGAAGAGTAACCGGTGCCAAAATCGTCAATAGCTAATTTAACACCCATTTTCTTAAAAATACCTAGTTTTTCTATCACCGCTTCTTCGTTGTTCATAACAGAACCTTCGGTAATTTCCAACTCAAGTAAGTGCTTGGGTAATTCAGTTCTTTCGACAATGGAAGTAACTTTGTCTACGATTTTATCGTCACCTAATTGGTGGGCCGATAAGTTAACAGCAACGGTGATAGGTTGTGCGCCTTGGTCAAGCCATCCTTTTAGGCAATTACACGCTGTTTCTAATACCCATTCGCCGATTAAATGTATTTGCCCTGTTTCTTCTGATAATCCAATAAAATTGTCCGGTGGAATAAGCCCTTTTTCAGGATGAAGCCAACGAATTAATGCTTCCATTCCAACCAATTCACCTGTGGCTATATTAAATTGAGGTTGATAAAAAACTTTAAGTTCATCTCGTTCAATGGCACCCCTTAAGTCATTTTCAATGGTTAAGCGATTGTTAACACTATCTTCCATGGCTTGGTCGTAAAAAACGTACGGTTTTTTATTTTCTTTTGATTTATACATGGCAATATCAGCATTTTTAATCAGTGTACTAATGTTGGTTTTTTGAGTGGTTGATGAAACACTAATACCGATACTCGTTCCAATATGCATTTCTTTACCTAAAAACACAAAAGGTCTTGTTAGATTTGATTGTATCTTTTTGGCCAAGCTTTCAATATTGGTTGTTGACTTGATATCGGTCAGTGCGATCACAAATTCATCGCCACCAAAACGAGAAACGATGTCATTGGTGCGGACGCTTCTTGTTAAACGTTCAGACACTACTTTGAGTAATAAATCGCCTGCTTCATGACCATAAGAATCGTTAACCAGTTTAAAACGGTTTAAATCAAGAAACATTAACGCTAACACTTTATCTTTCCTCTCATGAGCAGAAAGTACTTCAGCCGTTTGTTTTGAAAATAAATTTCTGTTAATCAATCCTGTTAATGGGTCTTTGTATGCTAGATCAGAGATTTGTCTTTCTGCATGTTTTGCAGATAACAGTCGCTCAACGCGGTGTTTGAACAATGAAAAATTAATGGGTTTAGCTATATAGTCTGAAGACCCTACTTCAAACGCTCTGTTGATGGATGCTTCATTATCAAGCGCGGTAATCATAATGATAGGCACTGTGTTTTTTCCAAATCTATGCGTTATTTTTTCACACGTTTCAAACCCATTAATACCTGGCATAACGGCATCTACAATAATTAAATCTGGTTGAATTCGTTCGCAATATTGAAGTGCCTGGTCCCCACTAATCGCCTCATCTACTATATATCCTTGTTTTTCTAGTGTTTTCTTTAATGTAAATCGAGCTGTTCGATCATCGTCTATAACCAATATTTTTTTCGTATCAGGATCCATAGCGGAGCTATTACGATCACTATCGCGCTTTAGGTTTTGGTTTGGGTTAACTTTAAATTCAACGGCTTTGATGACTTGTTCCGTTTCAAAATCAATTCGTTTATAAACTAAAAGTAATGAGTCAATATCGTTGTCTGAACAGGCTCGTTCCATCGCTTCGCATGCATTACTTAATTGTGTAGCGCCAAAGTTAGCAGCACTACTTTTTAGCGTATGTGCTGCTGAGCTTAATACTGTTAAATCAGTATTTTTAAGCCCATATTCTAATTGTGTTAAATACCCGGGGGTATCTTCAATAAAGAGCTCTAAAACCGTTTGTATGTCGTCACCAAGGGTGTCTTCCAAGTAGGCGTATATTTCCTCATCAATCACACAATTGTTAATAAGGACATCTTCATCTTGGCTTACAATCGCAATATCATTTGTATTTTTGCTAAGCCATTTATTAAGTATGGTTGCTAATTTTTCAAGCTTAAGGGGTTTAGATAGAAAATCATCCATTCCAACCGCTAAACATTTTTCTTTGTCACCCTCTTGTTTATTAGCGGTCATTGCAACGATTGTTGTATGAGTGTCTTTTCCTTCAAGCTTTCGTAACTGGTAAGTTGCTTCGTAGCCATCCATTTCAGGCATTTGGCAATCCATAAAGATCAAATCGAAGGTTGATCTAGAGGCCATTTCAATAGCTTCTTTTCCATTGTTCGCTAAAGAAATGTGACATTTGAAACGTTCGAGCATTGCTTTGGCAACCAGTTGGTTTGCACGATTGTCTTCTACAACAAGTATTCGAGAATCAATAAATTCTGGCTGTGCTTTTTGCTCTCGATCAATATCATTAAGCTGAGGAACTTGTAATTTATGATTGTCCTGACTAAGAAGTGTGAGTAAGTCACTTTCTCTAACGGGTTTTGTTAGATAGAAAAGGTCCGGCTCTAAAACAGTATGTTCAACGTTGTTAATATTATTTTTAATGGTTAACACAATAGTTGAAGCACTGAGTGTTTCATCGGCAGACATTGTTTTAGCTAATGCTGCCTGCCTTAGCCCGATACGTAATTCATCGATAATAATAAAATCGTAAGGTGTTTTGTTGGCAACTTGTTCTCGTGCTTTGCGTAAAGCGGCGTTGCCGCTATTAACAAAATCAGCTGTATAGGATAAATTGTTAAGATGCTTTGCTATAAAACGTTTGCATAAGTCGTTATCACCGATGTACAAAATTCGTTGGTTAGTAGGTTCTATGTTCTGAAGCGCAATTAAAGAGGCGTTAGCTTTATCATCAGCTTCAGTTTGAATGGTAAACCAGAATGTACTGCCAGTTTCAACGGAACTATTAACGCCAATTTCACCACCAAATAATGTCACCAGCTGTTTACAGATGGCTAAACCAAGCCCTGTACCACCATACTCTCGAGTAGTTGTGCTATCGGCTTGAGAGAAAGCCTCGAATACTTTTTCCTGCGCTTCGGCGGGAATACCAATACCTGTATCTGTGATTTCAAATAAAAGAGAGAAGTCATCTGTGTCAGATACATGTTTAGACACAGAGATGCTGACATCGCCTTCCTGCGTAAATTTAATGGCATTACCCAATAAGTTATGGAGTATCTGCTGTAATCTTGCGCTGTCACTTATTATATTAATAGGGACGTCTTCTTCAATAAAATATGCGATAGAAATATTCTTTTGATGAGCTTGTGGGCTCAACAAAGACGTAAACTCTTCAAGTGTTTTCTGAATATTAAATGATTTATTATTAAAGGTAATATCTTTTTGATCGTAAACTGAAAAGTCTAAAACATCATCAATCAATTCTAATAATGAATCAGCGCTGGATGAAGCGACTTCAATGTATTGCTGCTGTTGAACTGATAAGCTCATTTCAGATAAAAGCTCTAACATGCCCGAAATGCCATTCAGAGGGGTTCGCAATTCATGACTAACGTTAGCAGCAAATTCACCCTTTACTTTAGCGGCCTCTAGTGCAAGATCTCGGGTTACTTGTAATTCGGATTGGCGTTTTTGAAGAATTTTCATCAGGTTATTGAAAGCCCGCTCCATTCTAACGATATCTTGAGTGGTTCCTCTATTTGCTTCTATAAATTTACCTTCGCTAGCGGCGGTTTGCATATTTTCAGCGAGGTGATGAATAGGTTTTGTAACCCTACCTGTTACAATCAAAAGAACCCACAACACAATCATTGCTAATATACCAATCACGAGAAAATTATAGATGTAGAAATCTTGTTTAAGCTGAGTGAGTGTTCCTTTGCCAACTTTTAATTGGACATAACCTAATAATTGAGGCTCAAAACTTTCGTCAAAGTAGGGTTCGTCTTCATTATCATAGGTTGTGAATACAGGCGAGCTATAAATCCATTCGCTATCTGTTTCGATATCTAGTAGCTTTTCCTTTTCACCTTTCGTGGAAATTGCCCAACGTTTAATGCCTTCATGACTGAGATAAATGGGTTTACCTTTATCATCATAAACACCCGCTTGTAATATATCCGGGAAGGCCAGCATTGAATCAATAACAAGCTTTGCTTCATCTTCGCTTTGATATAGTAATGCTAAACGACTTTTTTCGGCAAATGATTCAACCAGTTGGGTGCCTGTTTCATTTAGGCTTTTTTGAACAGACTGGCTGGATAAATTGGATGTTACTAATGTCGCAATGATAATTAATAAAATGGTAGCTACTGTATAAGTAGATGCTAATAATCGTCTAAATGTAGAATGAGTAAAGGTATATAAAGGAGATTTTTTCATGGTCTATTTCTCCCTTGGGTAGATGACTGAAAAGTCATTTTCATTAAAATTATCAGTAGATAAAGACAAATGTTTAGCGGTTCTTTTATTAGCAACCATTAATGATGAACGCATGGGTTCAAGGTTGTTGTTTTTTCCATGCAAAACATCAATAGCTTTTTGAACCAAATCTTGCCCGAGCTGTTTATTGTCAGGTAGTGATGAAAATAATGCCCCTCGTTTGACATGTCTAGGGTTACTAGAAAAAACAATGGTTTCATGTTCCCATGCATCCGCTAATATTCTAGGCAAAAGTGACTTTTCATCCAACGTAGGGTCATGCTGTAGTAGCCATAGTGCTTTTGTAGGAGAGGATGAGTTTTCTATAATCTGTTTGTAGGTTAAGGCCGCTTGTTTAATGTTTTCGACAGGGTGTTTGTTTAGTTTTAAATTTAATTCTTTAGCCACTACTTGCGCACTGTCTATCAACCAGCCGTTTGTTAATTCATGATAAACGACATTTATTTCAGTAACTTGGGGGGCCATTTTCTTTAATCGTTTGAATAAAATACTTGGCTCAGGGGTAATCGAAATCCCTGCTTTACCTTGTTCAAAATGATTTCTAGAAAAGAATGAAGCCCCATAGATGAGTTTAAATGGACCCTTTAATTGCTTATTAAATTGTTTAAATTCAGTGCCTAATAAAATCACAGCATCTGGTTTAGTGTTTTGTAACCAGGTAGACATCGCTTCGGGGCTTTCGGTTTTAGGTACAGGCCAAATAGTGATGTTGCTTTCTTGACGAAGCTTCATGCCTTCTGTGATATTTTCAAAAAAAGTATTAAACGGCTTTCTAACATCAGGGTAAATAACCGCAATATGATAGTTAGCTTTCGCAGACAGAACATCACCTGCTAAAGCAGAAAATGCTATGAGAATAATTAATAACGTTTTATGTACAGGCTTTCTTTTTTGCATATAACTGACTTATCTTCCGTGATAGATATGTTGGATTAACATGAGGGGCTTGTGCCTAGTTAAAAGATGTTCTTAATTCAACAAAAAACCCTCTACCAGCCAATGGTAAGTCATTAGGGATTAAACCGGGTGCTAGTGACGGTTCAAACGCATCTTCGTCAAACACATTACGAGCCGATACGGCCAGCTCAATATTTGGTGCTATCTCTCTAGCGCGTAACGTAATATCCACAATACTATAATCGTCAATATCAGAGCGGAGGTCGCCAGCGGCTCTCTGTCTATCCATTACATGGTTTAATTGTGAATTGATAGACCAAATGGGCGTAATGGCGTAGTTGGCGCGCACGTATAATTGTTGTTGAGGTGCATCAGCCGCGTCACTGTTAGCCGCTTCGTCTTCAGACGACTGATAGGCGTAATTGCCGTTGATTGATAAGTGCTTAGTTGCTTTCCATTTGACTTCAAGCTCAACACCGTGGCCTGTTTGCTTGCCCGTGTTATTAGCAGTAGTCGGGTTAAAGCGAATAATGTCCTGCATTTCGTAATAAAAGGCATTAAAACCAATTCGCAAATTTTCTGACGCCGCATAGTCAAAAGCAATTTCGTAGGTATCGATAATCTCGGGGTCTAAATTTGGGTTACCAACCGCAACAGGGTTATTAATATTAAATTGTTCAGCGAAGGAGGGCGCTCTGAATGATCGGCCATACAATAATTTGCTGGTTAACCGATAACTCGTTTGCCAGACCAACGCTAAGCGCGGATTAACGGTGCTACCAAAGTCTGAATAGTGGTCATACCGTATACCAGCCGTTAATGTCCAATCGGGTGCGAAATCCCAAGCATCTTGAATATAACTATAATAAATTTTACGGGTTTCTTCTTGGTTAAAGGGTGCGGTATTTGTCACATCAACAACACTGCCTAAAGGTACTAGAACAGGCCCAACCATCGGGACGAGAATGGTGTTAAAGTTCTTCTTTTCTTCAATTTTGTATTGATCCTGGTGATGGAAACCTGCGCCAACACGAATATCATGTTTGCTAATGCCAGTATAAAAAGCAGAAAAGTCCCATCTATGATGGCGTTCATATACATCAGGTTCAGCAATCACCCCATTAGGGAAAATGCCAGCACCTGTATTTGCACCTGGAGGTAATAAAACTAAGTCTGTTTTAGTAATGGTGTTAAAAAAGCTGTATTGTGCTTTTAATTCCCAATCTTTAACTAGGTCAGCATTTAAGTAAGTAACGTCAGCATTATATCGGTCGGCATCGGCTTTACCTTTTTGGTCTAAAGCGCCGAATAAACCGGCACCTGTTTCACCATTGCGCCTTCCTTGGTAACCGAGACGAATTTGCCATTTATCTTTAGAAATGTCAATGCGAGTATCTATTGATTGGCGGCCTAAGTTTACATCACCAGGTGCTAGTGAGGCGTTAGTGCTTAGTAATGGATTTGCATCTAATGCGGATTGAAAATCAGCATTAACGTTCTCGTGTTGGCCATTTGTATCTAGCACTTGTGCGGAAAACGCTGTATTCCAACCAGCAAAAGCATCGCTATATTGTATATAGCCTCTGTATTCATCAAAACTACCAGCCGAGGCACCCATTTCTATGCCGTCAATTTCTGTATGGTTTTTTGTAATAATGTTAATAGTACCGGCGAAAGCATCTGCACCATAAAGAGCAGACCCTGGGCCACGAATGACCTCGATGCGTGAGATGTTTTCAACAGGCATGCCGCCCCAGGCTTGTGAACGATTACCTAAAAAGATATTAGTAATTGGTAATCCGTTGATTAACATGAGCACTTGCGGGTTAAAGTCTGAAGATATCCCCCTAATTTGATAAACAGGGTTATAACCACCTGCTGCATATGAAACGTGTAATCCAGGTATGGTTTCTAAAACTTCATCAATATCTCTGGCGCCCATCTCTCGGATAGCTTTGGCTGAAACAATGCTGGCCACTGCGGGGGCTTGAGAAACAGTTTGTTTACGGCCAGTGGCAAGGTATAAAAATTCTTCGTCGCCGTAGGCTTCGATTAATGCGTCTTCATCTTCGAAGGCTAGCACAGGATTAAAAACAGAAAGTACGAACAGTAAAAAAAACCAAGCAATAGCGTTATTCATTGTAAAACCCATACACATTTATTATTAGTATAGGTAAGCTTAGTTGTGATTTTTAAAATTACCAGTGCCTAGTTTCGTGCCCCGTATAATTTAATCGGTTACAGCTTAAAGGGAAAAATGTACCTTCTTTATGGTTTGCTGCATCAATGTAACAAGGAATAATACCAGCGGAGAAGGCTAACATGGTTGCATAGTAATATTCACGATAGTCAAAGCCTTGATCTGCCATTAGTGCGGCAGAAAGGCCGCTGGCATTAAGGTTTAGCTTGTATCGACTAGACGAAAGAAAGTCGTTGATTTCAAATGCTAATTTCACGTGTTCCCCATCAGCTAAACCAAGTTCCTTTGCACGGCCTAAGAGTGGTTTGATGCGCTCGTCTGTATCAATAAGAGGGCGACCGTAACCACCAATCGCCCTATGTTTTTTTAGATCATTGAGTGTAAAATCTTCAATACCGTTCTTGTTGTTTATAGATACTTTTGCTCGTCGAATAAAATCTATAGCAACTATATTGGCTTGATTTCCATATATTTTAGCTTCAGAACATGCAATCGCTGCAGTTGTGCCCAAAATGCCTGTTGCTCTAGCGCTAGCAGTCAGTGAGGCGATACGGTTGTTCCAAAGCTTTGGTTCAGGGTAACTAACTGTAATAACTTGTATAGCTTCGAAAAGTTTAATCTGATTATCCGTGAACTCTTTACCAGTTATGCCAAACATTATTAATTTAAACCATGAAATATCGGACAGCTCGGTAAATAAGTCTTTTCCTCTATAAACAACTCGCTCACCTGCAAACCAGGCACCCATTTCAGTTTGCCAGTTATCTTCAGCCGCTTCTAACGTTGCTGGCCCTTTCATGAAGCTTCCTGTTGTGGTTGATTAGTTCTTTTAGCGCCTGGGTCGACGGTGAGTGTTAGCTTGTCACCAAAGAAAGGGTATTTACGCCAACCTAGTTTTTTTTGCTCTAGTGAATGTGCTGCTGCGCCGGGTAAACGTAACAATAAAAATAACATTTCAGCTTGTTCATCGCTTAAACCAAGATCGGTAAATGCTGCTGCAATTACACCTGTCTCTTATACACATCTGACGCTGCCGACGAGCGATCTAGTGTAGA
>OJHJ01000220.1_pt1 | contig 35083 bp, 33 predicted proteins | sample 1595201 | NCBI WGS metagenome assembly OJHJ01 (sample SAMN05416832, study PRJEB24817) | seawater metagenome | isolation source: Sea water | place: Canada:Atlantic | collected 2013-07 | reverse complement strand
GATCTACACTAGATCGCTCGTCGGCAGCGTCAGATGTGTATAAGAGACAGGGAGCGACCGGAGCCGTCCGTCTCCTCCAAGCTGAGCGTCGAAGGTCAGGCGGACCAGGCGCAGGTGTGGCTGCATGCCCAGGACGCGATGGGCGCACCCAGAGGGGGGCTGCAGCTGAGCGTTGAGGTCCTGGGCTCCAGCGCGCAGAGCGTGGCCTCGTCTGTGGCGCTGGTTGAAGAGGTGCCGGGGCTCTACAGCGCCTCGGTGCCCTGGGATGGCGCCCTGCTGCTCCAAGTTGACTTGCCCCCCGCGCGAGGGACGCCCGGCAGCACCCACTTCGCCCAAGCTGCGCCGCCACTCCCTGCTGAGCTGGCCGGACGCCTTCAGGACCTGTCGCTCTTGGAGCGCCTGGCGGCTGCAAGCGGTGGCGTGATGTTGCCCAGCCAAAGCCAGATCTTGGACGACGGGGTGTTGGAGCGTGAGGAGCGGCGCGTGCACTGGCCCTGGCTCATCCTTCTCGGCGTGCTCAGCGTGGTGCTCGACCTGATGATTCGCCGCGTCAGGCGGCCAGAGCTGAGGTAGTCTCAGGCTTCCTTTGGAGAGACCATGCTCTGGTTGATGCTCGCTTGCTCGGACTACAACCTTGAGCCGGAGAACGACGTGGGCGGTGGCGAGGAGCCGGAAGCCGAGGTCTTGCCTGGTGACTTGGAGACACAGCCCCAGGCCCTCAACTTGGGCGCGCTCTGCGAGGGGGAGCTGGGCGAGCAGGTGCTCACGCTCTTCAGCAAGGGCCCAGGCCCCGTCACGGTCACGGGATTTCGGGTGGAGAGCTGGCAGGTGATCGAGGCACCGGAGCTGCCCTTCACCCTCCAAGCTGGGGAAGTGGCCGACATCACGGTGCAAGGCGGCGCCGGCGAGGACACCTTGATCATCCTGAGCGATGACTTCACCGAGCCCGAGATAGACGTGCCTCTGTTGGCCGGGCTGGACACCGCGCCCACACTGGGCGTGGTCGCCCCCAAAGATGGGCGGATCCTGGACATCGGAGAGCTGCTCACCCTCAGCTCCCAGAGCTTCGACGCCGAGACGGCGCCAGGAGACCTGCAGGTCACCTGGAGCAGCGACGTGGATGGGGAGCTGGGCCAAGCGGTGGTGGACACCAACGGGCTGGGGGCGCTGGACTGGAACAGCCGCAGCGCCGGCGAACATCAGCTCACGGTGCAGGTGCAAGATGCCTGCGGCCACGAGGAGCGGGTGACCTTTGGGGTGTGTCAGCAGGCTGGCTTTGAGTCGGAGAACCTGGACCTGAGCACCTGGCACTTCGAGGGCGATGCAAACTACGACTCCAGCAATGGCTGGGTCGAGCTGACGGCCGCGGTGGGCAACGCCGTTGGCAGCGCGTTCCAGCTCGTGCCCACCCACGGAAACAACGTCACCTTGAGCTTTCAGTTCTTCATGGGACGGGGCACGGGGGCGGACGGCTTCGCGGTGACCGCCCTAGACACCGACCGGATGACCGCCTACTTAGGCTCCCTCGGAGGCTGCCTGGGCTACGGCGGTGACTCCACCTGTTTGGAAGGGAAACCGGGTCTGCCGGGCTGGTCCATCGAGGTCGACACCTACGCCAACTCCATTGACCCCACCGGTCAGGACCACTTGGCGATGTCCTTTGACGGGAACATCGCCAGTCCGGTGGTCTGGAAGGCTCTGCCGGAGATGGAAGACACCGGATGGCACACCATGGAGATCACGGTCGTTGCCCCCCGGGTGACCATCAGCATCGACGGGACCGTCTATGTGGACCAGGACGTCACCGGCATCACCGACTTTCCGGCCTATGTGGGCTTTACGGCGGCGACCGGCGGCTCGACCAACGAGCACCTCATCGATGCCCTGATGGTGACGGAGTACCTCTGCGAGGAGGGCTGAGTCAGTCGCAGTCTTGGGCTGCCGTGTAGCTGACCCGAAGCTCTGCGCCGATCTCCAAGTCTTCGGCCGCTCCATTGACCGAGAGCAGCTCCAGGACGGGGTCCCAGGTCCACGCGCTCAGGCGCTTGGTGCCTGAGTAGACCTCGATGGTCTCTGGAACGGGCAAGTGGTCCAGGGCCAGGGGCATCTCCGGCTTGGAGCGCTCCACCGAGACCTGGGCCAGGGCGGCAAAGAAGGTGTCCCAGTCCCCGGTGCAGATGTCCAGGTACTCGCCTTGGGTGGCCGCGCTCAAGTCTTGAAGCTTGGGGCTGCTTGGGCAGCTGCCATCGCCGGCGACCGCGGAGACGACGAGTTGGCCGCTGGGGGTCAGGGACCCCAGGGTGCTCAGCCAGGCGCCGGAGCTGCCAGAGCTGGCCTCGGATCGGGCGGAGATCGTCACCACGTGTAGGTGGGCCTCCGGTCTCAAGAACCCGGCCAAGCACTCTCCGGGGTCAGAGCGCTCCAGCGCCTCCGAGGCCAACTCGAGCAAGGCCGGCGTGCCCGCGCCGGCAGGGTTGAGCCCCAGGGCCAAGGCTGGACCGGCGGTGGCCGGGGTGTAGGTCTCAGAGCTGAGGTAGGCATCGTAGGTGCTGTGGCAGTCGGACTCGCCGTTGACCACTGTGGCGTGCCAGTCCACTTGGCCGATGTTGAGGCGCTCAAAGAGGGACTCGGTCCAAGCCTGTGCGGCCAGCAAATCGTTGGCCGTGTCGGGACCGCTGTCCACCACGAAGAGCAGGTCGACGCTGGCGCCCGGCAGGTAGGAAAACTCCTCCTGCACCGGGATGCCGTCCACCCCCACGGCCGTGAAGGTGATGGCGGTGCTCTCGGCGGAGGGGTCGTTGCTGCGGAGAACCAGTGTGGTGCCGCGCTGACCGCCGCTCATTGGGGCAAACTCCAGCTCAAAGCTGGCTTGATTGCCGGGGTTGATCGTAAACGAGGGCAAGCTGGCCAGGTTGAAGTCTTCGCCTCCCTCCACCTCGAGGGTGTCGACCAAGAGGGTCTCGCTGCCGTCGTTGAGCAGCGCCACGGAGCTCTGGTCCCGGCAGCCGACGGGCACAGCACCAAAGTCCTGTCGGGAGGGCAGCATGCGGGCCACGGGGGCGGTGCTGGAGCCGCTCAGGCTGAGGCTTCCGTCAGGCCAAGCCAGGGCGGCGTTGCTCTCCGCTTCGGTGCTCGGGTCAAAGACCAGCTCCAGATCGATGCGCTCGCCTGGGGAGAGCTCCAGGAGCGTGGGCGCGTCCAAGAAGATGGCGGGGTCGCTCACCAACCAGACCAGGGGCGCAGCCCGCTCGAGCTCGCCGACGTTCTCCAAGGTCAAGGTGCGGCTGGTGGGTCCATCCAGGAGAACCGAGCGCTCGCCGAAGTCCACCGCGCTCAGGTTTGCCTCAATCACGCCAGGGGAGGGCCGGTCCGGATTGGGATCGGGCGTGACGGTGATTGGCCCGAAGGGGTCGCATGCGAGGAGGAGCAGCAGCACGCGCGGAGTATAGACCGATGCAGGGCGGGTGGGCAGGCTCTGGTTGGGGCAGGCAGGCCTGGGTGACAGGGCGAGCGCTGGTGCATCTCATTGGCGCCTCGCGCTGCACTCCGCTTGGCTCATGTTCAGGCCTTGCTGCTGGCTCGATGCGCGCCCTCTGCTGGGGCCGGTCCGCCGCGTTCAGCGTTGGCCGTAGCCGATTGCAACGCCGTGCTGCCAGTAGCCGTTGAGCTCGGGCACAGCTGGCGTGAGCACGAAGCGCGTGTCTGCACGCACGACCAAGTTGCGTTGGCCGATGGGCACACGCCAAGCGGCGCGCAGGCCTGTGGGCAGGAGCAGGGTGCTCTGGCGCTGGACACTGGCGGTCTCGCCGTCGTAGCCGGAGGCGTAGCGGTAGCCCAAACCGGCTTCCAGGCTGGGGCCGATGCTCAAGGGAACGCGCTGCGCTTGCCAGGCCACTGTGGGGCCGAAGAGGGTGGCCCCGCTCATGGGGGTGATCTGGTCCTCAAAGCCGGTCTGCCCTTTGCCCAAGCTGCTGCGGGCGTGCAGGTCGACGAGCATCCAACGGGGGCCCCAGTCCGGACGCACCCAAGCCACTTCCATCTCCGCGGTCACGCCCGCGATGGGGGAGAGTGCGGACTGGAAAGAGGCGCCGCCGAGCACCTCCCAAGAGGGGCTCATGTCGGGGAAGAGGTCTTCGACCATGAGGGTCTCGCCGGCACGCACGTGCACGGTCTTCTTCACCAAGGAACGGCCGCTCTGGTCCTGCACCTCGATGGTGTGAACGCCGGGCTCGAGGACGACCACTTCGGGCAAGACGCCGCGGCTCTGGCCGTCCACCAGGACGCTGGCGCTGGCCAAGAGCGAGTCGGTGGCAGCCAAGAGCGCCCGTTCAGCGGCGCTGCGGGTGGCGCCGTTGCCGGCCAGGTAGATCTCTTCCCGGCCCACGATGCGGTACTCGGCCCGCGGGGTCTGCATGCCGCCGGTGTAGGTCATGGTGCGGTCACGGGCCCAGTCGTGTGCCTCGTGTACGTCGACCAAGCCGTCGCCGTCCAGGTCTGCGGCGCCGGCCGCATCCGAGATGGCTTGGATCAAGAAATGGGTGTAGACGCCGTTTTCAAGCTCGGGGGTCTCCATCGCAGGCTGGAAGTACTCGGCTGCGAAGAGTCTGACCTCGCTCTCGGAGACTTGGCGGAGCTCTCGAGGAGCCGGCGGCTCCCCACGGAGCTGAGAGAGCACCTGGGCCGTGTCGTCGGAGAGGGAAGATCGGGCCCCCTCTGCGCTGCGACCGTTGTGGCAGGTGTCCATGATGAGCACCCGACGGCGGGCCTCTACGTCTCCAACGCGCTCTTCGAGCCAGTCTACGGCGATGCCCGTTCCGCTGGGGTCGTTGAGGGTGCCATCGGAGGGCAAGAACCACAGGCTCGTGCCTGCGGCAGCGTCGAGCGTCAGAGTGCCGTGGCCGGAGAGGTAGAGCACGAAGGTGTCATCGCGCTGCAGGTCTGCGGTGGCCAAGGCGATGGCTTTCTCGATGCCTTGGCGGCTGGTGGCGTTGGCGCCCACGACGGTGTGTACCCGGTCAAAGTCACCGAGGTTGGGGTCGGAGAAGACCGCAGAGAGGTCTTGGGCGTCCTTGGCGGCGTACTTCAGCGAGGACAGACTGGGGTCCTGGTATTGGTCCACACCGATGAGCAGCGCGACCCGACGAGGTGCGTACACAGCGTCCAGATCCACCTCAGCGGTGCCGAGGCTGCCTGCGACGGCGGCTCCTTGCAGCAGAGTCCAGATCATGGGGAGACCTCAATGGTGGTGGCATCACAGTAGCGGCCCAGTCGGCGTGCTGCCTCGCAGGCGCGCACACTCTCGCCTTGTCCGACGCTGGGGATGTCTCTGAGCGCTTGGTCCAGGTCCTTGGCCAAGGCGCCTGGAGCGAGCTCCTGGTCGGAGGAGACCAGAGCGAAGATTCCGTCCGAGTCACCTGCTTCGACCTGCCAAAACAGCGGGTCGCCGGCCACTCTGAGATCGTCCTGTCCGGGGCGAACACGGTCCTGGTGCAGGACTTGAATGCCGTCTACGGAGAAGTGGACCAGGTAGATGAAGGCCGGCTGGTCGGCCTTGTAGCGGAAGAACAATCGGTCGCCTGGCGCCAGTGCTTTCTGCGGAGAGAAGCGCTCGAGGGCCTGTCCACGTTGGGTGCTCATCTCCAGATGTACGACCGGCGCCGTGTTCTCGGAGCCACGAGGGACCAGCAAGTCCGGATCGCCGATCTCGGGCTGACCAGCAACTACGACCAGCAGTGCAGCAGCAGCCGCGAGACCGGCGACGAGGAAAGCGGGGATGCGCCAGCGCTTGTTGGCCGGCTCGGTTGCCTCCGGCGCCGGGGACACTGGCGTCCTGGGTACCGGGGAGGGCATTGTGGGGACGCTGAGCGCGCGCTCCTTGGCCACGGCGGCCAAGGTGGCCTGGGCCAAGCCTGGAGGCAGGGGCATGCTGGCGAAGTCGTCCAACTCCGCGCCGGGGTGGGGCGCATCGTCTTGCAGCAGGAAGTTCAGAACGGGGTCGCTCATTTGGCACCCCCGCGCTTGTCCAGCCAGTCCCGCAAGAAGGCCCGTGCCCGAGAGACGCGGGCCCGTGCGTTGGCCGGAGAGATGTCCAGCTGTAGGGCGATTTCCTTGTGGTCCATGCCATGCACGGCGCCGAGAAGGAAGGCGTCTTTGAGGTTCTCAGGCAGCGCCTCGATGGCCTGCTCCAAGGTCAGGCGCTGGGCGTGGGCCTGGGGTGCCTGAGGCTTGTCGTGCTCCAAGGTCACCGTGGAGACGCGGCGCTGGGACTTGCGTCCGGCGTCCCGGGCCGTGTTCAAGGCCACGCCGTAGAGCCAGGGCTTGAAGGATTGCTCAGGCCGCCAAGACCCAGAGAAGCGGTGGACCTTGAGCCAGGTCTCTTGAAAGAGCTCCGCGGCCAGCTCTTCCTGTCCGGTGCGTCGTCTCAGGTACCCGAACAGGGGCCCGGAGTGCCGTGAAAACAGCATCTCGTAGGCTTGTGGGTTTCCGGACTGAACGCGGACCATGAGCTCCTCATCTGAGAGCGTGGAGAGTTCCATTCAGCCCCCACTACGCCGCGTCCTTCTCAGGTGTGACAGACAATCTGCGCCAGTCGACGATGGCGTGGATGATGGTGCCGGCCATGACCAGGACGCAGAGCCAGGAGAAGAGGTCTCCGATGATGGAGTAGATGGTGCGGATCCGCCCCACGGGCGTGGTGAGCACCCGGACGACCCGAGTGAAGGGCTCGGTCTCGTTGGTGGTGTAGCCGGTGGGATCCACATGCATGGAGATGCCCGTGTAGGCCAAGCGGATCATCGGAACGCCGTTCTCTACCGAGCGAACCGCCGAGAGCATGGCGTGCTGGTGGGGAGCCGCGGTGTCTCCAAACCAGCCATCGTTGGTCACGTTCACGAAGAGCTGGGATTCACCCAGGTTCTTGCGAACGAAGGTGTTCAAGATGGCCTCGTAGCAGATGGGGGAGGTCATCTGGATCGTGCCAGCCGTTGGGTGCTCCAGCTCAAATTGGACCGGCACCGTTCCTGCTTCAAAGTCCCCCGGACCCTTGATCCACTCCTTGAGAATGGGGAAGGTGTCGGCGAAGGGCAGGTACTCGCCGAAGGGCAGGGGCACCATCTTGTCGTAGCGTTGGACCAGCTCTCCTTCCTTGCTCATCAGGTAGATCGAGTTGCGCTGCTCGGTGTAGTTGCGCCCTGTGAGGGGGTCCACGCGCTTCTCTGCGAAGCCGCCACCGAAGAGGATGGGGGCATCCATGTTCTTGGCCAGGTCGCCGAGCAGGGTCGTGACCCGGGCAGAGCGGGGGTCGTAGGGCGTGGAGCCCTCGGGCCAGACCACCAGGTCAATGTCCTGGCCAGCCAGCTCGTTGGTCATCTGGTACCACTCGAGCATCGCGGCCCGGGCGGTGCCGGACATGCGGTCCTCCATGCTGATGGACTGCTGAAGCTGGGTGACTCGGATGGTGGGCCACTCGGCGACCTCGGCTTGGACCTTGTTGGTTCTGATGGCGCCAAAGATCAGGTTGGCCGAGAAGACCGCGGCGACTGCGCCCAAGATCTTGAAGGGGAGGGGACGCCCCTCTCGGTGCCGGTACACGCACTCCGCGAGCGCGCAGTTGGTGAGCAGGATGAGGAAGCTCACGCCCGTCACGCCCGTGACCGAGGTCAGCTGAAAGGCCCATGGGCTGCGGTACTGGGAGACCCCTTGGTAGTAGGGGAAGAGGGCAGGGCCGATGAACTCGACGGCGACCAGCAGGGCGGGAATCAAGACGACCCACCAGGCGCCGTACTTCTGACGCAGGGGATGGGTCAGGGTGTAGACCACGGCGTAGGGCAGCGCGAAGGCCAGGGCGAAGAGCGCCAGGCAGAGGTAGGCGATGCCGACGCCCAGGTTCGAGAAGCGGATGATGCTCTCGGTCAGCCAGAAGAAGCAGCTGCCCACGCCGAAGAAGCCGGTGACATAGGCCAGCGTGAAGTTCTTGCCGTGCTGCTCTTCCCTTAGGGCCCAAAACATGGGCACAAAGGAGAACCAATGCAGCCAAGGAATCCCGATGGGAGGGGAGATCAGCAGCAGAAGCATTCCGCTCAGGATGGCCGCGAGGACCTGGAGCACACCACGCACATCAACTCCAACAGGGCCCGGTCTGGAGCGTAGGCCCTTATGATTGGACACTGCTAACCCCTTAAAGTGGCCGCAGTGCTTGGCGTGGACTACGGTGAGTACGTCAGGGCCCCGAGACACCGCCATGTTGCCGCTTCTGCTGTCGCTGCTCAGCGCCCCTGCGTTGGCCCAAGAAACCCCGGACGCGCCACAGTCCGTTAGTGACGCCGAGCTCGCTGAGCTTGAAGCGCGCGCGATGTATCAAGTGGCCTTGCAGCTCGTCATTCAAGGCGACTACTCCCAGGCGCGCACCCTCTTTGAGCGCGTCGGTGCGGAGTATCCCGAGAGCGCGATTGCCTCCGAGGCGGAAGAGCAGCTGGCCCTGTTGGGCACCATGCAGACCAAACGGCGTGGTCTTCGGGATCCAGCCGCCGGTGCGCGTGCTGAGCTGATGATCACCCAGACCGTGGTGGCGGGCTTGTTCTTGGGGGTCGCTGTCCCCGGCAGCACCTGGCAGCCCTCAGAGCCTGGGCCGCCCGTTCTCTTGGGCTTGGCCGGCGCCGCGGCGGGTGGTGTGGGCAGTCACTTCTTTGCCAAGGAGTTCGAGCCCACCACGGGTCAGGTGATGTCGCTGTTTACCGGCGAGGTCTTGGGCGCCGCGAACGGCTTTGGTCTCTCGGCCGCTTTCCCACCGCGCGACTACCGGGCGGCCTACCAACAGACTCTGCTCGGCACCCTGATCGGAGCCGGTGGTGGTGTGGCGGCCGCCAAGTACCTGGACCCGGACGCAGGCCAGGTCGCGGCGGTGAACGCGGGCATGCTCTGGGGCACCTACTTCTCCTCGATGAGTTTCCTGCTTTGGGAGGAGAACAACCCCCGTTTCATCGCAATGCGCGTGGTCGGGGGGGCGGATCTTGGGGCTGGATTGGGCGCCTTGAGCGCGCACTACTTCCCCATGTCCCGTGGTCGGGCCAACGTGATCAACCTCGGTGGCGTGGCCGGCACTGCTGTGGGTGGGGGCATCGTGCTCTTGGCCAACTTCTACGGCTCTCTCTACGACCAGGAGCCCACCGCTGGCATTCTGATGGCGAGCACCGGCGCGGGTCTGGCGACGGCGGCCCTGCTGACCCGCAACATGGGGGAGTCGGACCGGGCCAGCGCGGCTGTTCCCGGTGGTGTTCTGGTTGGCGTGTACGGAGACCAGGTGGGCTTTGGTGTGCCGCTTCCGACGGTGGCGGTCACCCAGGAAGGCGAGCTGGGTGTGGCGCTGCAGTTGGCAGCGGGCCGCTTTTAGGCGCCCTGCTCCGGCCACCTGGCCGGCCATGCCAGGAAGAGCTGGGTCAGGTAGGGCTTTGCCGCCTTGATGGCCTGCCAGTTCTCTGGGATCTGGATGAGACGCTGGACCTGGGCGAGCTCAGCGGGGCCGCCTAGGGCCTCGGCAAGCTGCACCTCGAGCAGGGTCAGTCCCAGGCCCGCGGGCAGACTGCCGACGGCTGCGAAGCGCTTCGCCAACAGGTCTGAGAGCATGACGTGCCTGTAGAAGTCAGGGTCTTGCTCCGTTCTGGGAGCCGGCTTTGCTGGGAGCAACGCCGCCAGTTTGGCCTCGACTTGGGGACGGAGTTGCTCGATGGTGGTGGCGAAGACCGCTGCTGCTGCCGCGGGGCTTGCTGCGGGCAGAGATCGTTCCGTCACCTTTGCGAGGACGTCCCGAAGCGTCGCGATGCCTTGGCCAGCGCCGCCGTCCTGCACCTTGGCCATCAGGGGGCTCTCGAGCTGCAGCCAGTTCTCCGGCGAGATCGCCATGCCCGGCAGGACCTCGACGTGCTCTGGATCGAAGCGTGGGTAGGAGACGGGCCGTGGTAGGGAGAGTGCGGCTTGAAGCTGCTGATCCAGATCCTGGCCCGTGGCGTAGGAGGTAGAGAAGCCTCCGCAGTCGGCGCGAATGGTGGCGCTCAGGCCCTTGGCATCCTGAACGATGCGTACGGGGTACTCGCGGCAGAACCAGGGCTTTGCGGGCTCGCCCAGCTCGGCGTGGATGGCGCAGAGCTTGTCCTCTCGCAGGAAGACGCAGTGGCCATCGCGGTGGGCAAGGGAGAACACGGGTGTGCCGTCGGGGCCGGGGTGCTCGTGGTACCAGGGGCCGTCCTGGGCGGGGGGCCACTTGGAGGCCATGTCTTGGTCGATGAGACCCTGGATGACCTTGGGCTCGACGGGGCCAAAGCTAAAGCCGGTGCAGCACTTTCCGCAGCCTTGGCAGGAGAACTTGGCCCCGGGCAGGCTGCGCAGTTGGGTCTCGCTCACGGGCTCGTCTCCTCAGGTGAGTCGGCCTCGCTCTTGGGGAGGCTCTCCGGGGTGGCCGGCGGTGCTGCAGCCGGTGTGGCGGGCGGCGCGTCTACGTCGGGCAGCGCGTCGACTTCGGGCAGCAAAGGCTGACCTGGGCCCATTCCCTCGGACTCCATCTGCAGCAAGATGTCGTCGCGGATGCCGCGGTTGTGGCGGATGGCGCCGTCGGCCGCGCCATAGATGTTGCCGGTGTAGAAGCCCAGCCCAAAGAAGCCGAGCACGCCAAGGGTGGCCCACTGCTCATTGCGGGCCGCGTAGATGCTTCCGCCGATGAAGAGGGCGTTGACGAAGAGCGCGGAGAACGCCTCCTTCTTCTGGCCTGCGTAAAGCTGACCTGCGCCGGGGAGCGCGCCACTGAGGAAGGTGGCGACCATCGGACGCTTCCAGTCTGGAGGCTGGGCGAGCATCGCCGTCAGCTCCGGGCTGGGCACCACGCCGGCCCCTTCAAGCTGGGAGAGGGCCATGGAGAACTGTCCTTCGCTGGCCAGGCCATATGCGGCGCGCTGTGCGGCGTAGGAGCTGTATGGAGACTCTGGGTGTTGCTCGATGAAGGCCTGGTACTGCACCACACCCAGACGCGGGGCCACCTCCAGCCACGAGTCGGCCAATGCCAGAAAGGCCATCTCACCGACGGGGTCCGTGGGGAAGTCCTTGGCCAAGAGCTCAAGCTCTTGCTGCGCCTCAGCACGGTCGTTGAGCTCCATGCGTGCCAAGGCAGCCATGTAGCGGACCTTGGGTGCGGACTCGCCGCTGACGCCCAGGCGGTACTCCTCCTGCAGCGCCAAGCTGCGCATGCCGGCAAAGTCCTGGGCTTCATAGAGGTGGAGCAGGACGGGCAGAGGGTCGGGTGCCTCGGGCTCGCTCGCCGTTGAGTCAGTCGATTCCCAAGCGCTCCCCTCGGGTGCCTCGGCGCTGGACTCAGAGGCAGGCTTCGGCGCCGGCGTCTCGTTGGCGCTTGCAGTAGGTGCCAGTGAGCAGAGGGCCAGGAGCAGGGTGGTCATCGAGGGGATCCAGGAAGTGCAGGCCGTCAGGGGCGCGTTCAAAGCCTTCGGTGTTGCCGTCACGCAGCAGCCGGTCGAAGGTCGTCACAAAGCCGCCGACTCCGTAGGTCGAGAAGGACTCGCGCGCGTAGGCCGAGCAGGTAGGGCGCATTGGGCATCGAGGCCCATCACCCGGGGACACCACGTTTCTCCACACCCAGTAGCCGGCGTGAATGGTGGCGCTGATGGTTCCGCTGCTCAGGTGTCGCTCATCCTGGAGCATGCGCTCTGGATTGGGCCCATTGGCCTGGGTCTCCGCCTGCGAGGTCAGCACAGCGCTGTCCTTGGGCGTGAAGTCCGGTTCCGCGGCCAGGGCGGTGGAGAGCAGGAGCATCAGCATGGCAGCAGGTTAACCCGCCAGAGCAACAAGGCCCCGACTCCTTGCGGAGCCGGGGCGCTTGCTTTGGGTTGGGGAATCGAGCTTAGAAGCCCATTCCGCCCATGCCACCCATTCCGCCCATGCCGCCCATGCCGCCGCCCATGTCGCCGCCACCAGCAGGAGGACCTGCCTTCTGTGGCTTCTCAGCGATCATCGCTTCGGTGGTCAGCAGGAGACCGGAGACCGAGGCAGCGTTCTGCAGAGCGCTGCGGGTCACCTTTGCGGGGTCGATGATGCCGAACTCGACCATGTCACCGTAGGTGTCGGTCGCAGCGTTCCAGCCGTAGTTGCCGGTACCGGTGCGGACCTGGTTCACGACCAGTGCACCCTCAACGCCAGCGTTGGAGGCGATGGCACGGATTGGAGCCTGGATGGCATCGTGGATGATCTGAACGCCAAAGGCCTCGTCACCCTCGGCCTTGATGGCCTCGACCGCATCCAAGCAGCGAATCAGTGCGACTCCGCCGCCAGGAACGATGCCCTCTTCAACGGCAGCGCGGGTTGCGTTCAATGCGTCTTCCACCCGTGCCTTCTTCTCCTTGAGCTCGACCTCGGTGGGGGCGCCCACGTAGATCACAGCCACACCGCCGACCAACTTGGCCAAGCGCTCTTGCAGCTTCTCGCGGTCGTAGTCGGAGGTGGTGTTCTTGGCCTGGGCGCGGATCTGCTTGACGCGACCCTTGACGGCCTCGCGGCTGCCGGCTCCGTCGACCATCACGGTCTCGTCCTTGGAGACCACGATGCGCTTGGCCTGTCCGAGATCGCTCAGGGTCAGGGAGTCCATCTTGATGCCCAAGTCGTCCATGATGGCGCGACCACCGGTCAGGATCGCGATGTCTTCCATCATGGCCTTGCGACGGTCACCAAAGCCTGGGGCCTTGACGGCGCAGACGTTGATCATGCCGCGCAGCTTGTTGACCACCAAGGTGGCCAGCGCCTCGCCGTCCACATCCTCGGCGACGATCAGCAGGGGCTTGCCGGTCTCGTGCACCTTCTCCAGGACGGGGAGCAGGTCCTTCATGTTGGAGATCTTCTTCTCGTGAATGAGCACGTAGCAGTCCTCGAGGACGGCCTCCATGCGCTCGTTGTCGGTCACGAAGTAGGGGGAGAGGTAGCCGCGGTCGAACTGCATGCCTTCGACGATCTCAAGGTCCGTCTCCAGGCCCTTGGCCTCTTCCACCGTGATCACGCCTTCCAGGCCGATCTTCTCCATGGCGCGGGCCAGCAGTGCGCCGACCTCCTCATCGGAGTTGGCGGAGATGGTTCCGACCTGTGCGATGGACTTGGGATCCTTGGCAGGAACGGCGATCTTGGCCAGCTCCTCGGTGATCACAGCCACTGCGGTGTCGATGCCGCGCTTCAGGTCCATTGGGTTGGCGCCTGCAGCCACGAGCTTGGTGCCGTGCTGGTAGATGGACTGGGCCAGAACGGTCGCGGTGGTGGTTCCGTCGCCGGCGACGTCGTTGGTGCGGGAGGCGACCTCCTTGACCATCTGTGCGCCCATGTTCTGGAACTTGTCCTTGAGCTCGATCTCCTTGGCGACGGTCACGCCGTCCTTGGTGGAGAGGGGAGCGCCGAAGGACTTCTGGATGACGACGTTGCGACCCTTAGGGCCCAGAGTCACCTTGACGGCGTTGGCCAGGGCGTTGACCCCGGAGAGGATGTTTGCGCGGGCTTCCGTGCGGAATTGAATTTCCTTGGCGGCCATGATGCACTCCTATTGGCGGCCGTTCGTGCGGCCGCGACAATTGAGGATTGAGGGGGTGTTTTTCGAGAGGAACTCAGCCGACGATGGCGAGGATGTCCTTCTCACGCAGAACGATGTGCTCGTCGCCTTCCAGCTTGAGCTCGTCGCCGCTGTACTTGCCGAAGAGCACCTTGTCGCCAACGGACACGCTCATTGCAGCAAAGCCGCCGTCCTTCTTGCGGCGGCCGGGACCGACTGCGATCACCTCAGCCTCTTGTGGCTTCTCTTTGGCGGACTCAGGGATGTACAGGCCGCTGGTGGTCTTCTGCTCGGCGGTGGCTCGCTTGACGAGGACGCGGTCGTAGAGGGGGCGAAAAGCCATGGGGTACTCCATCTGTCGATTGGCCGGGTCTATAGGAGACCCGTGAAGTTGTGACAAGGGCGCAGATAGGCACCCTGATCCGGGCGTCAAGCATTCGGTGCGTGTCTTTGGCCAGGGCAAGACAGAGATGGCGTGGTTTTTTGGTGGGCCCATCTGGACTTCACGAAATTTCAGGCACTTAGGACTTGGCATGGTCAGTGCATCTACCCCTGTCGAGGACACGATGGGTCTGTTTTCCCTGCCCTGACCGGGCCCATCGTGACTCCCTGAGGCGGTAGCGGATTTGGCCGTTGCTCGTTTCATGAAAGAGAGCCAGGGAGGCGGAAGCTTCCCTGGCTCTTCTTGTTTCTGGGAGGCCGCGCAGCCCCCCAGTGTTCACACGGGTGCCCCCTCGGCCCCTGTTCCTCGGACCTAGCCTTTGCTGATCGTGTCCCAGGCCGCCAAGCCCTCCAGCAGAGCCGGGATCTGCTCTTTGGGGACGGGGTACAGGGCGACGCCGGCAGAGAGGGGGCTCTTGTGGGAGCGGGCCATCACCAGCCAGGGGTCTTCGCTCACGCGCATGACCTGCAGGCGTGCGCTCACCAGACTGCTGCCGAAGCCACCGCGTCCCAGAGCGCCTCGCCAAGTGCCCATCTCGGAGATGTGGTCTGGGTGGCCGTAGAGAAATCGGCACATCGTGGCCGAGGCGCTCTCGTCAAGGAGGCGGGAGGCGAGGAGCGTACCGAGAAGCTGTCCGCCGATCCCGATGAACAGCAGCGCAAACAAGGCTCCCAGGGACGCGGGGCCCTCCGGCGCCGGAAAGGGCGAGTCGGCGAAGCCGCTGAGGACCGTCGCAGGCACCCCGAAGAGGAACCCAAGAACCCCAAGCCCCACTGGGATCTGTGTGAGTCGCAGCAGCAGGCGCGCGGCGCGCTGACCGGTGCTTGGAGCCGGAGGTGGGGCGCCGTCCAGGACGATCTGGGCCACCCGCTTCAGGTTCTCCAGCCCATCCATTGGGAGATGAAAGTATGCGACGCCAGCGCTGATTGGAATCAGCAGGACAGCACGGCGCTCCAGCACGAGCACCCGTTCTCCGTCGACCGTGGCGAAGAGCAGGCTCTGCTTGATGCGCTGCAGTCCCCGGATGTATGTCCCGAGGGGGAATTCCTGCTCAATCGAGCCAAAGAAGAGCTTGCGAACCACCGGAGCCTCCATGGCCCCACTAAGGGCCTCCGAGCCCCGGAGGCCTGAAAAAGGGGCCGCAAGCCTGTCTCCTAGAGCAGCCCCTCGACCCAGCTCTGTACCTGAGACTGCCCGGGCACCAAGACCAAGGTCTCCCCATCCTTCAATGAGACGTTCCCCGGGCACCCGCCAACCTCCAGGGTGGTGCGTGCGAGCTCAGCCCCTGCGGCGTCGAAGGCGATGAACTCTTGGGAGCGGGCTTTGGCCTGGGCGGAGAAGTTGCCGCCTTGCATCGTGCGGAAGTTGCAGGTCTTGAAGTCCTTCTCTTCTCCTTTCTTGCCGGCCTTCACGTAGAGATCCGCTTGGGAGAGGGTCTTGCCCTGGGCCATGCCCGTCGCCCAAAAGCGCCCTCCTGACTCGAAGACTGCGAGGGTGTTGACCTCGCTGGCGGAGCGCTCAAGGGGAAGCAGCGTTGCGGGAAGGCCGTCAAAGAAGGGGCCAAGTGCTGGCTCGCGGGAGTTGACCTCCAGGTCCTGACTCCAGCTGCTGCCGTCGGGGTAGGTCAGGGTCAGCTTGCTCTTGTAGGACACGTTGCCGGATCCAAAGGAGCCCTGGGTGCTCAGGGCTTGCTCGTATGCCATCACGCCCAGAGGGAAAAGCAGCACGCCGTCTTGCACGCGGCCGCCCTCGATCTCAGCCTTGGCCTGCGCATGGAGGGTCACTGGGACAGCGATCTCGCCGCCCACTATTCCGCAGTGAATCGCGCTGAACTTTTGCTCGTAGCTGTACTCTGGCTTGCCTTGTACGCTGATCCAGGTCTCCTCCGGGCCGCACTGAGGCTGCAGGGAGTCGTTGGGCGCCAGGTCGTGCTGTAGTTGACTGAACTGGTCAAAGTCGGCCCCCTCGAAGGGGAATTCGTTCAGTCCTACTTTGAGCTGGCTCATGGGCACCTGTATGGTGTCGCCGTCCCGAACGGTCTGCCCGGCGAGCTGCGCTTCACGCACTCCGTTGAGGATGACCGAGACCTGCAAGCCCTCGGGGCTGACTTGGCCGACGCTGGCCACGCCGTAGGGGTCTTGGCAAGCAAGGAGGGTCAACAACAGGAACATAGGAATCCTCGCACAAGTGCTGGCTGCAAGCCTACATCCAGCGAACTCTCTGGGGGAGCAAGGTCCGCATCCATCCTGGCGAATTCCCGCTGAAATGGGGCGCTTTGCTGCGCTGGGTCAGGGGAGTGCAAGGGGCAAATCCCACTGATCCGTTTGACGCTGCAGCCCACGCGTCTATGTCTTCCTCGTCAGCGGCTCTCAAGCCGAAAGAACTTCAACCTGAGCGACCAAAGGCGTGAAATCACGGGCTTTGGCGACAAAAGGGATCATCACATGGGCAAGATCATTGGAATCGACCTGGGGACCACCAACTCCGTCGTCGCAGTGATGGAGGGCGACAGCCCGACGGTCATCGTGAACGACGAGGGTGCACGTACCACCCCTTCCGTTGTTGGCTTCACCAAGGACGGCGACCGTTTGGTCGGCGTGACCGCTCGCCGCCAGGCCATCACCAACCCCCTCAACACCGTCTTCTCGGTCAAGCGCTTCATGGGCCTTCGTTTCGACGACGCCAAGCGTGAGATTGACCGCGTTCCCTATGGCGTCAAGCGCGGCAGCGCCGGCGACTCCCGCATCGAGGTGCAGGGCAAGGAGTTCTCCGCTCCCGAGGTGAGCGCCATGATCCTTCAGAAGCTGAAGGCTCAAGCTGAGAAGTACCTGGGCCAGCCCGTGACCGAGGCGGTCATCACCGTTCCGGCCTACTTCAACGATGCCCAGCGTCAAGCGACCAAGGATGCCGGCCAGATCGCCGGTCTGGACGTCAAGCGCATCATCAATGAGCCCACCGCGGCCGCCCTGGCCTACGGCATGGACAAGACCGACGAGCAGCTCGTCGCCGTCTATGACTTTGGTGGCGGTACCTTCGACGTCTCCATCCTGGAAGTCGCTGAGAACGTGGTCGAGGTCAAGAGCACCGCAGGTGACACCCACCTGGGTGGTGACGACGTTGACCAGGCCCTCATCGAGTGGCTGATCGCCGAGTTCAAGAGCGAGCACGGCATCGACGTTGCTGGTGACAAGATGGTGCTTCAGCGCCTCAAGGACGCCGCCGAGAAGGCCAAGATCGAGCTGTCCAGCAGCCCGAGCACCAACATCAACCTGCCCTTCCTCAGCGCAGACGCAAACGGCCCCAAGCACCTCATCCGTGACCTGGGCCGTCCCGCCTTCGAGCGCATGATTGACCCCATCATTGAGCGCACCTTGGCGCCCTGCCGTCAGGCACTCAAGGACGCTGGCCTGAGCCCCAACGAGGTGGACGAGGTCATCCTGGTCGGTGGCTCTACCCGCATTCCAATGGTGCAGGAGAAGGTCTCTAAGCTCTTCGGCCGCCAGCCCAACCGCTCGGTGAACCCGGACGAGGTTGTCGCCCTGGGCGCTGCCATTCAGGGTGGCGTGCTCTCCGGCGACGTGACCGACATGCTGCTGCTCGACGTCACCCCACTCTCCCTGGGCATCGAGACCCTGGGCGGTGTGATGACCGTGCTCATTCCTCGGAACAGCACCATCCCCACCAGCAAGTCGGAGATCTTCTCCACGGCGCAGGACAACCAGACCGCTGTCGATGTGCAGGTCTCCCAGGGTGAGCGCAAGTTCGCCAAGGACAACACCGTTCTGGGCAACTTCCGCTTGGACGGCATCCCTGCTGCTCCCCGCGGCATGCCTCAGGTCGAGGTGACCTTCGACATCGACGCCAACGGCTTGCTCAACGTCAAGGCCAAGGACAAGGCCACTGGCACCGAGCAGTCCATCACCATCACCAGCTCCTCGGGTCTCTCCAAGGACGAGGTTGAGCGCATGGTGAAGGAGGCCGAGGGTCACGCAGCCGAGGACGCCCGTAAGAAGGAAGTCGTCGAGGCACGGAACAACTTGGACAACCTCGTCTACCAGACCGAGAAGTTGCTCAACGAGAACCGCGACAAGCTGCCCGAGGACAGCGTCAAGTCCGTCGAAGAGGCAGTGGCCAAGGGCCGCGAGGCTCTGGACTCCGACGATGTCGATGCCCTCAAGACCGCCTTTGACGAGCTGCAGAGCGCGTCCCACAAGCTGGCCGAGGCCATGTACCAAGGCGGCGACGCTGGCGGTGAGCCTCCTCCCAACCCAGCAGACATGGGCGGCGAGAGCGGCGGCGACGACGACGTGATCGACGCGGAGTTCGAGGAGGCCTAAGCCTTCCCGCAGCCTTTAAAACGCAGCCACCGGGCCCCCTAAAAAGGGATTCTGGTGGCTGCGTCTGCGTTGGGGGCGATAGCCCCAGCCGACCTTGAGACGGAGATGTGGTGAGCAAGCGCGACTACTACGAAGTGCTGGATGTCCCAAAGGACGCGGATGCCAAGGTCCTGAAGAAGGCCTTCCGCAAGCTGGCGATGCAGTACCACCCGGACCGCAACCCAGACGATCCCGAGGCCGAGGCCAAGTTCAAGGAAGTTGGAGAGGCCTACGAGGTGCTCTCGGACGACCAGAAGCGGGCCGTCTACGATCGCCACGGACACCAGGGACTGAAGGGCCAGGGCTACAACCCGGGCTTCCAGGACATGGGAGACATCTTCTCCCACTTCGGCGACATCTTCGGCGACATCTTCGGTGGCGGCGGCGGACGCCGAGGCGGAGGCCGTGGTGGGCCCCGTCGTGGTGCGGATCTTGAGTACCGCATGGTCTTGGACTTCATGGAGGCCATTCACGGGGTCGACAAGGAGATCGAGGTCCCGATGAACAACTGGTGCGGCACCTGCGAAGGCAGTGGCGCCAAGGCGGGATCCGAGCCCAAGACCTGCTCCACTTGTGGTGGCCGCGGCGAGGTCATTCAGCAGCAGATGTTCCTGCGCATCCGCACCGCTTGTCCCAACTGTGGCGGCAAAGGCAAGGTGGTCTCCGACCCCTGCGGTGACTGTCACGGGCGCGGCAAGAAGCAGACCACCGAGCGCTGGACCGTCAAGGTCCCAGCCGGGGTGGACACCGGCATGCAGATCCGAGATCGCGGCAAGGGCGAGCTGGGCGATAAAGAGGCGCCTCGCGGCGATCTCTACGTCTCCATCCAGGTGCGTCGCCACGAGTTCTTCAAGCGCGACGGCATGGACATCATGTGCCAGGTACCGATGAGCTACGCCCAGGCCTGCCTGGGGGGCGAGATCAAGGTGCCGACGGTCTATGGAGATGAGAGCGTCACCGTGCCCAGGGGCACCCCAAGCGGCAAGGTCTTCACCTTGGCGGGCAAGGGTGTGAAGGGTGTGCACGGCCGAGGCCAGGGAGACCAGCACGTGCAAGTCGTGGTCCAGGTCCCCAAGAAGATGACGGAGGAGGAGGAGGAGCTGGTTCGCCAGCTTGGTCAGCTCTCCGACGGACAGGTCGCGGACAAGGAAAAGCCCCTCTGGGAGCGCTGGATGGACAAGCTGCACGGGAACTGAGATGAGCCAGCCAGAGACAACGCAAGCTGAACCAGGGAAAGCCCGGGTCGCGATCGATGCGGCTCAGCCGAAGGTGGACGCTCTGGCGCCCATCCTCCAGGCCTTGCGAGATCAGGTCGCGCTGCGCGTGGTCGGTCAGCGGGGCATGGTGGACCGGCTGCTCATCGGCCTGTTGGCCGACGGCCATCTGCTCTTGGAAGGCGTGCCGGGTTTGGCCAAGACCACGGCGGTCAAGGCCCTGGCCCAGGCCCTCGAGCTCAGCTTCTCCCGCATCCAGTTCACCCCAGACTTGCTGCCCGCAGACGTCTTGGGCACGCAGATCTACGATCCCCGCACCCACGCCTTCTCCACCCACAAGGGCCCAATCTTCGCCAGCATCGTGTTGGCCGATGAGATCAACCGCGCCCCCGCCAAGGTGCAGGCCGCCCTGCTCGAGGCCATGCAGGAGCGCCAGGTCACCTTGGGAGGAGAGAGCTACCCGCTGCCAGGCCCTTTCTTGGTGCTGGCCACCCAGAACCCCCTGGAGCAAGAGGGGACCTACCCCTTGCCCGAGGCCCAGTCGGACCGCTTCTTGCTCAAGCTGCGCATCCGCTACCCCACCCGGGACGAGGAGCTGGCCATCTTGGCCCAGGCCGGCAAACCCCTCGCTGAGCTCCAGGCGGTCTGCAGCGCTGAGCAGCTCCGGCAGGCGCAGGCTCTGGTCCACGGCATCTGGATGGAGGAGGTCGTCCAGGGCTACATCGTCGACCTGGTGCGCTCAACACGGGACCCTGCAGACTACGAGCTGAAGGATCTTGTTGGCCGAATCGAGGTCGGTGCTTCTCCTCGAGCGACCTTGGCCCTCTCCGTGTGTGCCCGCGCCTACGCCCTGCTCAACGGCCGGGCCTACGTCACCCCCGACGACGTCAAAGCCATCGCCCCAGATGTCCTGCGCCACCGCATCCTGCTCTCCTACGAGGCGGAAGCGGAGGGCCAGAGCGCCGACGACTTGATCGCGCTCATTCTGGGAGCGCTGCCCACGCCCTGATGGGGTTTTTGGCCTGACCATGCTCACCCCCGACGAACTTCGCCAGCTGCGCCGCCTGAGCCTTCAGGCGGGCCGTCACGTCGACAGCCTGATGGGCGGCCGCTACCGCTCGGCCTTTAAGGGGCAGGGGCTGGTCTTCGAGGAGGTGCGCCCCTACACCCGCGGCGATGACGTGCGGCACATCGACTGGAAGGTCACCGCCCGGGCACAGGCCCCCCACATCAAGCGCTTCCGCGAGGAGCGCCAGCAGACCCTGCTCCTTGCCGTGGATGTCTCCGGTTCGATGGACACCGGCTCCGGCGGTCAGGACGGGCGCACCGACAAGGCCCTGCAGATGGCCCGCGTCGCGGGGGGCTTGGCCTATGCCGCGACCCAGTCTGGCGACCGCGTTGGCCTGCTGCGCTTCTCCGACCAGGAAGAGGGCTTCTTGCCTCCACGGGCCCACAAGGCCCACGCATGGGCGCTGATCCGCAGCCTCTTCGTCTCGCACTCCGCCAGCCAAGGCACCGATCTGGCCACCGCCATCGAAGGCTTGGCCAGGCGACTGAAGCGCCGCACGCTGGTCGTCTTGGTCTCAGATTTTATGGATCCAGGCCCCTGGCAGAAGCCCCTGGGCGCCCTGGCTTCCCGGCACGGGGTTCACGCCTTGGTGATCCATGACCCCATCGAGGCCAGCATGCCTGGCTTGGGCTTGGTGGAGCTGCAAGACGCCGAGACGGGCGCCCGGCGCTTGGTGGACCTGTCCAAGCTCAAGGCCGCACACAGCCCTGCTGAGCGCCTCAAAGAGCTGGCCAAGCTCGGTGTGCGTGGCGCGGCCATCTCCACAGATGAAGACCCCTATGCGGCGCTCTTGCATCACTTCTCCAAGAGGAGACGCTGATGCTGCTTCTCGCTCTGGCCCTGGGCTGCTCAGATCAGGTTGAGCGCACCGAGCTGGCCTCGCCGGTGGAGCTGGACGCAAGCTTGGTCCAGCCCAAGGTGAAGGATGGTGAGGCGCTGACCCTGCGGGCCTGCGTGCGGGTCTCTGAAGCCGGCTGGTCCTGGGCGCCTGCTTTCCCCACCGTCGAGGGGCTGGAGCCTGGTCAGATCACCAGCCAGGTACAGGGAGAGGTGAGCTGCCTGGAGCAGAGCTACACAGGCGCGCCCGGCGCCTACATCTTTCAGCCGGTGCAGGTGCGCGGAAGCGGTCCCGAGGGGGCGGCCTTGGAGCTGGCTGGCCCCAGGCTCTACGGGGACATTGGAGCGCCCGTGGCCTCCTCCGATCTCGGCACGCTCCAGAGACAACCGGACCGCCGCTGGTTCAAGAAGGAGATGGACTGGAAGAGCGTGCTCGTCGGCCTTCCCTTCGTGATCTTGGGCTCCCTGGGTGGCCTCTGGTGGATGCAGCGCAAGCGCAGAGTCCAGGCGGTGGTCGAGCCTCAACTGGCGCCGGGAGCCCTCGCTCTGCGGGACTGGAGCCAGGCGCGGGACAACCCGGCCCTCAGCGACCAAGAAAAGGGTCAGGCCCTCTCCCGCATCACCCGGCGCTACCTGACCCAGGTGGGCGCGCCCCAGGCCCTCAAGCGCACCACCGACGAGCTCTTGCAGGAGCTGGAAGGCGACCCCAAGCTGGGCGAGTGGTGTGGGGTCCTCAAGCACCTGCTCCTGGCTGCGGACACGGTGAAGTTTGCCGGTGGGCGGGCCTCGCCGGCGCTCTTGGAGCAGTGGAGTGAGGGGCTAAACAGCTTGGTTCAGGCCCATCAGCCCCCGCCCAAGGCGGAGCAGATCTGATGCTGTCCCTGCAACATCCCTGGTTCTTGTTGGCGCTGCCCCTGGTGCCCTTGGCGCTGTGGTGGGCCCGGCAGGGCAGGGCGCGGGTTCAGGTGGCCTCGCTTGGGGAAGTGGAGGTCGGCCGGTCTGCCCGGGGCATGCTGGCTTGGCTGCCGGTGGCCCTCCGTGCGGCAGGTCTGATCCTGCTCATCGGCGCCCTGGCGCGGCCTCAGCGGACCCGGCAAGAGTCGGTCGTGGAGTCCGATGGTTTGGACATCTTGATCGCCATCGACACCTCTCAGACGATGGAGGCCCGGGACCTGAGCACCCAGCGCACCCGTATGGATCTGGCCCGAGAGACCTCGATGGCCTTCGTGGAGGGCCGGCCCTACGACCGAATCGGCCTGGTGGTCTTTGGCGAAGAGGCCTTTACCCAGGTGCCCCTGACCATGGACCACCAAGCTCTGCTGCAGATCCTGGGTCAGGTGCAGATCGGACTAGCAGGAGGACAAGCCACGGCCATTGGGCACGCCATCGCGGTCTCCGGTCGCCATCTGGCCGACTTGGACGCTGAGTCCAAGGTCCTGGTCTTGGTCACCGATGGCAAGAACACCGTGCGCACGCCTCCGGAGCCTCTCATCGCGGCGAATGCAGCGGCGGCCTTGGGCGTGCGCATCTACACCATCGGCGTGGGCGCACCCTCCAAGCGGGCGCCCGGAATCATCGGCATGATGGGCGGCCGAACCCCAGACGGCATTGACGAGCCCATGCTGCGGCGGGTCGCTCAGAGCAGCGGCGGGCGCTTCTACCGTGCCGCGCGGGCCGAGGACCTCACCGAGATCTTCGCGGAGATCGACAAGCTGGAGACCACGACAGCCGAAGTGACCCAGTTCGTACACCGCAAGGAGCTGGCCCACTGGCTCTTGGTGCCCGCCTTGGTGCTCTTGGCCCTGGAGCTGCTGCTCTCCAGCACCTGGCTGAGGAGGCTTCCATGACCTGGGAGCGCCCCCTGATGCTGCATCTGCTCTGGCTCTTGCCCTTCATCATCGCCGGCATGGTCTGGGCCCACCGCGTGCGGGTGCGGGATCTGGGCAAGCTGCTCGGTGCGCGTCTGCTCGCCCGCTCGGTAGGAGAGGGGCTCGCGATGCGGCGCGCGGTACAGGCAGCCTTGTGGGTGATGGCCTTGGCCCTGAGTGTGGTGGCCTTGGCCATGCCCCAAGCCGGAGCAGACTGGCGTCCACTGGAGAGCGAGCAGGCGCACGTGGTCTTGGCCTTGGACCTGAGCCGCTCGATGAACGCCCAGGACGTGCTGCCCTCGCGCTTGGAGCGAGCCCGGCGAGATGCCCTGGGTCTGATCGATGTGCTCCCGGGGGACCGGGTGGGCCTGGTGATCTTTGCCGCAGGCGCCCACCCCAAAGCCCCCCTGACCACGGACAGGAAGGTGCTCTCGATGATGCTGGCCCAGGCCCGCACGGAGACGCTTCGGGCCCAAGGAAGCTCCATCGCGGCGGCCCTCAGGCAGAGCCTGGACCTACTCCCAGAGGAGGGCGCTGGGGCCCAGGCCATCGTCCTGATCACCGATGGGGAGGACCACCGGCCCAAGGCCCTGGAGCAGGCTGTCGCCCAGGTTCAGCGGCGGGAGATCCCGGTCTTTGTGCTGGCGGTGGGGACCCCGGAGGGCGCGCCCATTCCGCTGAGCAGCGGTGACTTCAAGCGTGGGCCCGATGGTCAGGTGGTGCTCACCCGCTTGAATCCGGACACTCTGGAGGCCGTGGCGCGCGCGACGGGGGGCTCCTACACCCAGTCCGTCGCAGGGGACCGGGACAGCCTCTCTCTGGCACGGGACATCGAACAGGCGCTGACGCGGCAGCTGGGTGTGGTGGAGCAGGAGCGAATTCCGCGCCAGGTCTTCCAGGTGCCCCTTGGCATGGCCTTGCTGCTCGCCCTGCTGGCCACTGCCATGCGCGATCTGCCGCGCTTCCGCTTGCCGCGCTTGAACTCGGGGCGCGGGCCCAAGCTCAGTCCGCTGGCTGCGGCGCTTGTGCTCCTGTTGCCGCTGGGGGCCAAGGCCCAGGACCCCGAGCTCATGGAGCTCTTGGGTAGGGAGCAGTACACGGCCGCTCTGAGCCGGGTCGAAGGCGAGCTGGCCGAGGATCCCCAGAACCTGGATCTGCTCTGGGTGCAGGCCGAGGCCTTGTACGGACTGGGGCAGTACGAGTCCTCGGCCCAGGTCTATGGACAGATTGGAGCGGGAGCTCGGCACCGAGCAACCCGCGAGACGGCGCGCTTGAACGCGGCCCGGGCCTACTACCAAGCCGGCAAGCTGGAGCAGGCCCTGGAGCAGAGTCAGGCCGTGCTGCTCGAGGACCAGGAGCAGCCTCAGGCCTTGGGCAACGTAGAGCAATTGACCCAGGAGATCGCGGCTCGCTCCGCCCCTCCACCCCCTGAAGAGCAAGAGCAGGAGGGCGAGGAGCAGCAGGAGCAGTCGGGAGAGGGGGAGTCCCCCGAGGCCGAGCCTCAAGAAGGAGAAGGGGAGGAGCAGCCCCAGCCCCAAGAAGGAGAGGGTCAGGGCCAAGGCGAGGAGCAAGACCCAGGCGCGAGTCCAGAGCCGGGTGAGGAGCCTGACCCGGGTCCCGAGGGCCAGGGCGAGAACGAGGATCAGGACCAAGACACCGGAATCTCCGAGCAGGCAGAGGGCCAGAGCGGAGACGGCCAAGCCAGTCAGGATGATGGCCTGCTCGATGCACGCCCCGAAGAGGGTGAGGGTGAGGCGGAGACCCAGCCTGAGGAGCCAGGAAGCCAGCAGGAAGAGGGAGAGCCAGAGGGAGAGGAGGGCCTGAGTCAGCCGGTGGCTCAGGGAGAGCCTGGTGACGATGACACCCCCGCAGAGGCGGCCGCGCGCGAGGTCCTCGAGTCCGTTGAGGAAGGCAGCCCCAGGGCCTCCTATGGCGGCAAAGGCGGAGGGCGAGACTGGTGAGTTTCGGACTTATAGCGCTGACAACACAGCTTGTGGCCGCGGCCCAGGCGGCGCCCGAGCTGCGCGTGGACAGCCAGGAGCTGGTGGTCGGGCAGCAGGTCGCGCTTCGGGTGAGCATCGAGAGCTCCCAGCAGCCTGTTCAGCCGGAGATCCAGGCCCCGGATGGGCTGCGCCTGCAAGTTGTCGGGCCGCCCAGCTTCTCCACGGCCTTCGCCTTTGATGGCCGAAACCCCAGCCGTCAGTCCACCTGGACATGGGTCTACGCGCTCACCGCACTGGAGGAGGGCGAGTACACCCTCGGACCCGCGGTGATCAGCGGCGTTTCGAGCCAAGCGGTGACAGTGCGTGTGCTTCCAGGAGGGGACCACGAGCTGGAGCGCCTGAGCGCCGGCTTGAACGTGACCCAGGCCTACGTGGGACAGACGATCATCTGGCAAGCCAGCTTCGACACCCAGCTCCGCGGCCAGCCTGAGCCGTGGCAACTCCCGCCTCTGCCGGGGCTGGAGCTGGACCCCTTGGTCGCGGACGAGTCCCAGAGCTTGATCAGCTCCCTGAAGGGACAGCGCATCGCCGGCTACCGCTTCTCCTTGCCGCTTCGGGTGGCGGCGCCAGGTGCCTATGAGACGCCATCGACGGCTTTCAGTCTCCTGGTCGCTGTTCGCAACCAAGGCCGGGTTGAGCGCAGCCAGCAGGTCTTCACTGCCCCGGGCCAAAGCCTCTCGCTCCTGCCGCAGCCCCCTGGCCAGGACGCGCGCTGGAGTGGCTTGGTGGGGGAGTTCCAAGTCAGCCTGGAGCCAGAGCGTCAGGAGATCGCGCTGGGAGAGACCCTCTCCATGACTCTGCGGGTGGAAGGGAACGGCAGCTTGGCCGGCTGGTTGCCCCCAAACGTGGAACTTCCAGGCCTGAAGGTCTTCGCCGAGGTCCCCAAGCTGGCCGGCGAGCTGGATGGAGAGCGCTACCGCGGCGTGGGGGAGCGCAGCTTCACGGTGTTGCCCGAGCAGGCTGGCGTCCTGGAGGTGCCCGCTCTGGTGTTGCAGATTCTGGACCCTGAGACTGGCGAGTACCGGCTGGTCCAGACCCAGGCTTTCCAAGTGCGCGTCCTGGCAGGTCAGGACCTTGAGCCGAAGCGCCAGAGCTTCGCGGTGCTGGAGCCCGCTATCGTGGACAGCGCCCCCGCACTCCAAGCGCGAGACCCGAGCCGTCGCTCCCAGCTCTTCTCGTGGACCCAGCCAGGGGTGCTGCTCGCGCTTCTGCTACCAGTGCTGGCCCTCCTGGCCTCCCTTGTTTTGCGTTGGCCCAAACGCAGCGTGCGCACGGGACCAAACTTCAGGGAGGAGATCCTGGCCCTGGCCGATGACGACCTTGGGGAAGCCCAGCGCTTGCTGCGTCGGGTGCAGGCCAGCCTGAAGCAGCCGCCGGAGGCGATCCCCAGCGACCCGACCCTCTGGGCCGATCTCCAGGCTGCCCGCTTTGGGGGGGGAGACGCCCAGGCGCTTGTTGCGCGGGTGAGGCAGGCCCTGCGCTTGCTCGTGGAGGGGGCGTGAAGCTTCTGCTCGCTCTGAGCTTGGCCTGTGCCCAGCCTGAGACCACCCCAGACCCGGTGGCCGCGCTCTCCGCCGGCGAGGTCAATGTCGACCACTACTTCAACCTGGGCTTGGAGCTTGAAGCCCACGAGCAGCGCGCCCACGCGGTCTTGGCCTACCGGCGCGGTCTGCTGCTCGCGCCCCACGATGCCCAGGTCCAGGAGCGCTTGGCTCTGATGCGGGCGCTGCCGGAAGACACCGCGTTGCTGGGACCCCAGATCAGTGGTTGGTTGGGCGTCCTGAGCTGGGCCGCGGCCTTCCTGCTCCTGGCGGCCTGGCGGCTCCAGCGCCAGCGGGCTTGGGCCGCGTTGGCCCTTCCTGTGGCCCTTCTTGGGGCGGCGCTGATGGCCATGACCCAGCAAACTCTCTCGGCTTGGGGCAGCCAGGGGCTGGTGCTGGAGAGCGCCGTGGTGGCCTCGCAGGCGGGGGAAGGTGGGCAGCCCCTCTTCGAGCTCAGCGCGCTGGAGACCGTGGAGATCTTGGTGGTGGGAGAGGAGGCTCTCCAGATCCGTACGAAGGATGGACGTGTGGGCTGGATGTCAGAGCAGCACCTGGGTGTCTTGGATCCCCGAGCAGAGGCCCGCGGCTTGCGTTAGAGGGCGCCAAAACCTTGGAGTAGTCATGCACAGCATCATGTTCTTTCTTGGCCTGACCCTCTTGGGTGGCTGTTGGGAAAAGCGGGTCAAGCACCTCTCGGACGTGGAGTTTGACCACTACTACGCCCTGCGTCCCTTCATGGACGAGGACGTGCGCAAGACCTACCTCAAGCTCAAGACGGAGGAGGAGCGCAACGCCTTCCTCAAGGAACAAGAGCTCTGGGATCAGTTCTACAAGTACGACGCGGATGAGCGTGAAGAGATCGTCATGGGCAAGGTCGAGCCCGGCTGGACCAAGGACAAGGTCCTGATGGCTTGGGGAGCGCCCTTCGACAAGCGCAAGATCACCGGCCGCCAAGCCACCCGCAGCGAAGTGCTCGTGTACCGCTTCGAGGGCCACGACACGGACGAGGACGGCAAGGTGGACAGCCACCTGGTCTGGGAACAGAACTCGGCCACCGAGTACAAGGCGCAGACCCTTTTCCGTAAAGAGGTGCTCTTGGACGACGACTTGGTGATGGAAGTCACGCTTAAGGACGGTTGGTCCTGACGGACTGTCCTTGACTCTGAGCGTTGACGAGCGCTCAAGCCACACGTAGGTTGCACTACCGCTTTTAGGAATGTTTGCCATGCATGTCACGCTTGTCAGCCCATACCCGGACATCACCAACTACGGCCTGCGCACGCTCTCAGCCGTGCTCAAGCAGGCCGGGCATCAGGTGCGCTTCATCTGCATGCCGGACTTTGCTGGTGACGGTGAGTTCACGCATGTGCGCATGTCCGAGGAGCGCTACCCAGCCAAGATCATGGAGCAGTTCGTTGAGCTGACCAAGGATACGGATCTGCTGGGGGTCACGCTGATGACCCACTACTTCGACACCGCCAAGCAGCTGACCAAAGCTGCGCGGGATGCCCACGGAACCCCCAGTGTCTGGGGCGGTTTTCACCCCTCCGTGCGTCCAGATGAGTGCGCCAAGCACGCTGAGTACGTCGCCATCGGTGACGCCGAGGACCTGATCCTCAAGCTCTGCGAGCGCCTGCAGAACGGCGAGGAGCACAACCTGGGGGACATCAAGGGTTTGGTCTGGCGCAAGGGCGACAAGGTCGTGCGCAACGTCTCCGGCTCCTTGGAGCAGGACCTGGACCAGTACCCCTTCCCAGACTTCTCGATCGAGGACCACCACATCCTCTTCGAGGGGGAGATCCTGCCCCTGACCTCGGACCTGCTGCGCCGCTATCTGCACAACGGCACCGTCAGCCGCATGTTCGGGAAGATCGGCTACCAGACCATGACCGGTCGTGGCTGCCCCCACGCCTGCACCTACTGCGGCAACTCCTTCTACCGCGACCTGTACAAGCGTCAGCGCTACGTGCGCTACCGCAGCGTCGAGAACGTGATTCAAGAGCTGGAGTTGGCCAAAGAGGCCTACCCCTTCATCAACTTCATCTGGTTCTCCGACGACAGCTTCTTTGGCCGTCCGCTGCCCGACATGCTCCACTTCGCAGCGGAGTACAAGAAGCGCGTGGGCGACCCCTTCTACCTCTTGGGTTCTCCTGGAACCATCACCGAGGAGAAGTACGCCGCTCTGGTGGACGCGGGGCTGCACTGCACCCAGATGGGCATCGAGCACGGCTCCAAGCGCATCCAGAAGCTCATGAAGCGCAGCACCATGGGCAACGACAAGGTGCTCCGCAGCGCTGAGATCCTGACCAAGTACTCGGACCGCACCGCGCCGCCTCAGTACGACATCATCTACGATCTGCCCTACGAGACCTTGGACGACAAGCTGGACACTCTGCGCCTGGTCGCCGAGCTGCCCAAGCCCTACCGGCTGCAGGCCTTCTCGGTCATCTTCTACCCAGGCACCAGCCTGCACACCCTCGCCATGCGCGATGGGCTGGTACACGATGAGAAGGACGAGATCTACGACAAGATGTACTTCGAGAAGAACGACACCTACACCAACGTGTTGCTCTACTTGGCCAAGAGTGGGCGCTTCCCGAGCTCCTTGCTCAAGGTGCTCATCAACAAGCAGGTGGCTGAGGCTGCGACCTCCGACTACGCCCGTCCCTTCGCCTCGATGGCGAAGCTCGGCGTAGGAAAGCTGCGCGCGATGCTGCGCAACCCAGCGCTTGAGCGCGCCAAGGCTCTGGGCACCTTCGAGGCCCGTATGACGGGCATGACCGGCGCGGACGCTGGGGCCGCGGCTCCGAGCTCTGCAGCCAAGTAGTCCAGCCTTGCTCATTGTGGGCGGCATGCTCGTCCTGGTGGCGGTCATGCTGGCCGTTGTTGTCGCGGGCCTTCTCTTCTTCATTGAGAGAGGGGACGTCGCCCGCATTGGCTTGCCTGCTTCTTGGAAGGCCTTTGCCAAGCAGAACCAGGGCCATCACGGCGATGGCCATGTCAGGTTCCGCTTCGCTGGTGGCCGCGTCAGCATGTACCACAGCACCTTCCGGGCCAAGGACAGCGAGCGCATGCATGGCCTAAAGCCGGGGGACTACACCGTCTTGGCCCGTACTCTGGAGCGCAAAGAGCCCGAGTTTCGGGCCGATGCAGCCTTGGACCTGAGCGAGCTGCCCCCAGGCACGCACGGCATGATCTCGGGGCCCATTGCTCGGGTGTGTCTGCCAGGAATGGTAGAGGACTTTCGCACCCTGGAGAGGGCCCTGAGCGCCCTCGGCGCGCTGCAACAAGAGGGTTAGGCCATAGGCACCACACGCCTCTTGGAGCCCACATGCACATCTCCTCCACCTTCGACGCCGGCAACATCCAGGTCGTCTCCATCGAAGAGCACCACGCCAGCTTGCGCATCCGTCCAGATGTTGGGGATGAGCACCTGCAGTGGTTCTACTTCCGGGTCTCTGGCGCCCGCGGTGAGCAGGTCACTCTGGACATCGAGAACGCGGGCCAGGTCAGCTACCCCAAGGCGTGGCCGGGCTACCAAGCCCGCGTCTCCGTGGACCGGGAGGACTGGATTCAGGCGCCGACCTCCTACAAGGATGGCGTGCTCAGCATCCAGGTTCAGCCCGACGCCGACGTGTTCTGGGTGGCCTACTTTGCCCCCTACAGCGCCGAGCGTCACGCTGAGCTCCTCGCGGCTTGTCAGGGCCAGGGCGCTCAGCTTCACACTCTGGGCAGCACCCTGGACGGTCGTGACTTGGACATGGTGGTGGCCGGCAGCGGTCCCCGCAAGCTCTGGGTCATCGCACGGCAGCACCCCGGCGAGAGCATGGCCGAGTGGTGGATGGAGGGCTTCCTGGGGCGCCTGCTCGACCCCGATGACGCCCACGCCCTGCGCCTGCTGGACCAGGCCACCTTCTACGTGGTGCCCAACATGAACCCGGACGGGTCGGTGCGTGGCCACCTGAGGGTGAACGCCGCGGGCGCCAACCTGAACCGCGAGTGGGAGACGCCCACCATGGCGCGCAGCCCCGAGGTCAAGCTGGTGCGCGACGCCATGGACGCCTTGGGCTGTGACTTCTGCCTGGACGTGCACGGGGACGAGGAGCTGCCCCACAACTTCATCGCCGGCGCAGAGGGCATCCCGGGCTGGACGGAACGCCTCGATGGCCTCACCCAGCGCTTCTGTGATGCCCTGGAGCGGGCCAACCCCGACTTCCAACAGAAGGTGGGCTACCCGAAGGATGCACCTGGGGCTGCCAACATGAGCATGTGCACCAGCCAGACCGCGCAGCGCTTCAACTGCTTGTCCATGACCTTGGAGATGCCCTTCAAGGACACCGATGACCGTCCCGAGCCCGAGCTGGGCTGGAGCCCGGAGCGCTGCATGAAGCTGGGCGCCAGCGGCATCGACGCCATCGTCGAGGTCATCGCCGACCTGCGATAGAGCGGGGCTTTAGCGGTGCTGGTCGACCAAGATTTGGTTGCCGTCAGGGTCCACCAGAATCATTCTGGCAGGGCCTTCGGTGGCCGGGTCAGCGGCCTGGACGGGGGTGATGCCTTGCTCGCCCAGGGTGGCTTGGAGCGCACGCACGTCGGTGAACTCCGGCAGGTCTTTGGCCTGCTGGTCCCATCCGGGATTGAAGGTGAGCAGGTTGCCCTCGAACATGCCCTGGAAGAGCCCGATGACCGTCTCCCCGTTGCGCAAGATCAACCAGTTCTGCTCGGCGTTGCCGCCCGCTTGCTCAAAGCCCAGCTTGGTGTAGAAGGCCTGGGATGCGGCCAAGTCCTTGACGGACAAGCTGATAGAAAAGGCACCGAGTTGCATGGGGACTCCGAGGTTCAGGCAGTTGCGCCTGCACTCTCCCACAACAAGCGCAGAACCAAGCTGCTCTCTCCGTCCAGCTCAAAGCCCAGCCACTCTCCCACCTCGACCTCTGAGCCGAAGGCAGCCTGTGCCGCGAAGAGGGGGATTTGAGTCTCTGGGTTCAGCTCGGCCAAGGCGGGGGAGTCCGGCTGCCCTTCCACCACCTCTTTGGCCTGGTGCAGCGCCCAAACGCCACCCTCTGGTGTGGGCTCCCAGCTCAGCTCCACGTAGATGTTCTGGAAGTGCACCCCGGCCGCTTGGCGCAGCGCCTCTGCCAGCGCTGCGGGGCTGGCCAAGTCCACGTGTCCCAGAGCACCCGCCGCCGCGACCAAGCGCTCCAGTCCAGGGAGGCTCAAGGACAGCGCCTCGTCCTCCTGCTCCAAGACATCCAGGCCCGGATAGGCCAGCTTCAAGATCAGTTTGCCGATAGGCAGTATGCGGCCCTGTGCCCCGTCCATGGCCTCCTGACTCCAGGTGCCTTCCATTGGGAAGTCCAAGGAGGCGAGGATTTCTCCCAACCGTGGATCGATCACGCGCGCTTTCCGCTGACCTTGGCCAGGTGGGCCAACAGCCGCTCTCTGAGCGCCGGCGAGGTCCATACGGGCACGGCTGCGTCCAAGAAGGCCTGCTCCGTGCGGGGCTCGATGTCCATCACGCCCTCCCGAAGCAGGGCCTTGGTCTCGGCGTAGACCGAGGCGTCGTAGCTGGCCAGTCGGCTCAGGGTCTTGCGAGCGCTGGCCAAGGCGTCCTCGCTGACCTTGTCCAGCAGGCCCAAGGCCAGGGCTTGCGCTGGGCTGTGCAGGGAGCCACCGAGCACGATCTCGTCGATGCTCTGGGGGGGCAGGCGGTGGCGCAGCATGGCCCAAACCCCAGGGGGAAAGAGCACACCGACAGCGACCTCGGTCAGGCCGATGCGCAGCTTGGGGTTGGCCTGAGCGACCCGGTGGTCACAGGCCATGGCGATGACGCAGCCCCCAGCGATGGCATGGCCATCCAAGACCGCCACGGTGGGGCGGGGCCAGTGCAACAGGGTGCGGGTGACCTGGTCCAGCTTGCGCAGGAAGGCCTCCATCTCCTCGGCATTGAGGCGTGCGACCTCTTTCAGGTCCACTCCGGCGCTCAAGGCGCCGTTCTCACCGCGCAGCAGGATGGGCTGCCCTTCGGCGGCGGCGAGCTGGTCCAGGATGGACTGCATCATGGGCGTCCCCAAGGCGTTCTTGCCTGGGCCGTTCAGTACGATTTCCTGCACGTGGCTCTCCTCTCTTGGGGCCGGCTTTGCTTCTTGGGAGAGGCCCGTTCAGGCCGATCTGAGAAGCTTAGAAGCTGTAGCGCAGCGCAGCGTAGAGGCCCACCCCGGAGTCATTCCAGTACTCAGCGGAGGCTTGTACCCCCAGCTTGTCTGCAAGCGGCAGAGAGGCACCCAGGGCGGCGCCTGCAGCCCAAGGGGACAGGTCAGCGCCCTTGAAGCGTCGGGCGCCCATCAGCTCGGCGTATGGGGTGCAGGCCGAGAAGAAGGGGAGCTCGGCGCGGGCGGCCAAGTGCATCTCACCGCGCTCGTCTCCCCAACGGGTGCGAAGCATGGTGCCAAAGTACTGACCCTGGAGTCCGGCGCCGAGGCTCAGACCCAGGTTGGTGCCCCAGGTTGCTGCGCCGACTTCGGCGCGTGCCTGGAAGCTGCCGGAGCCAAAGCTGCCCCTGTCCGCGGTGCTGGGAGCCGCGCTCAGGTTCAGCGTGGCCACGCTCACCGAGCCGCTCGGGCGGCTGAGCATGCGGTGGTGGGTGTTTGCGCTGGACTCCAGGCTGCGTTGGCCAGCGGGAGAGAGCACGCCCTCTTCTTGGTCCAGCTCTTGGAGGCGTGTGAAGGCGCGCTCGGAGAGGGGAGAGCTTGGGTACTCCTGGATGAAGCCACGCAGCGCTTCGGGGTCATCTTGAGGCAGAGCGCGCCACGCCACGATGTCCTCGCCAGAGACAACGCGGGCTGCATCTTGTGGTTGTGCCAGGGCCTCGGGACCCAAACCAATCGTAAGCAGTGCCAAAATCACGAGGCCCGCTGTTATTGCAGGTGGCACGAGTCCGCAATCTTGGAGATCCCGTGGTGTTAGCCTTCCTTCTTGGCATGTCAACAGCTGAGGCCGCGAGCAAGACCTTCCGGGACACCGAATTCGGCCTGCGTGCGGAGCTCCCGCTGGCCTTCAACGAGACGGTACTCGAGCAGAGCGCCGGACCTGGAACCAGCCAGCTTCACTTGGGCTACGAGGGTGAGATTGCCCAGGCCATGAGTGAGCGCCTCTACGTATTGGGACGCGTTGGAACCCGGCGCCAATACCTGGGTTGGACCGACCCGGAGCGGGCCCCAGAGGACGCCTTTGTGGAGACCCGGGCCATGCGGGTCAACCTGGGGGTGCAGTACAGCTTTAGGGAGGCGCCCACCTTCGTGGTGATCAACGCCAGCGGCGGCCTGACCTCCTCGTTCTGGGTGGCTCGGATCGGCGCGGATCTCGGCGACCGCAAGGCCTTGGGGGCCAACGGAACAGTGGGCGTTGGGGTAGACCACTTTTTGAACGCCAAGCTGGCCTTGAGCGTGGAGCTGCGCGGCTGGGCAGAGCAGCACCAGGCTGAGAGCATGGTCTCCGAGGCCTGGGGATTTGACTCCCCAGGCTGGCGAGCAGGTGCCTCGCTCTTGGTGGGCGTCAAGCTGCGCTGACCTGCTCGGATCGGACAGCGCTGCTAGCGCACACCCGGACAGAGCTGCACGTCGTCGTCGTTGGTGAACCTGAAGCGGAACCCCAGCTCGTCCCCAGCCCGGTGGGCGTAGAGGATCTCGAAGGGGTACTGCCCGGTTCGCAGGTTCGCGCTCTGGGTCTCGGGCTCGTAGGGACTGCCGCTGAGGCGGGCGACGGTGTCCGGTCCGACGCGCACCCAAGCATCGGTGCTGGCGCCAAGAACAAAGGGCACATCGCCATTGCGCGTGACCCGCAGCCACCCCTCCCATCGCACCGCAAAGAAGCGCGGGTCGTCTTCCAGGCCTTCGTCCACCGGCGCCCAACCCGGGCCGTACTCCAAGGAGGGCTCGAAGGAGGAGAAGGCGATCTCGTCCCACCAGTCCACGTCCTCGGGCTCCAAAGGCTGCCAGCCCGTGTCAGCGGTGTCGATCCCTCCAGTGTCGAGGACAAGCGCGTCCTGGACGTCGGGGTGGTCCGCCGCCAAGTTCGAGTAGCGGGCCATCAAGCCCGGTTTGCAGGTGTTCCAGTCCGGCGGGTCGCCGAAGGGGTGGGTCTCGTCCGGGG
>OJHJ01000218.1_pt1 | contig 35282 bp, 33 predicted proteins | sample 1595201 | NCBI WGS metagenome assembly OJHJ01 (sample SAMN05416832, study PRJEB24817) | seawater metagenome | isolation source: Sea water | place: Canada:Atlantic | collected 2013-07 | reverse complement strand
CCCCCCACCAAGCGCTGGGCCTATGTGCTCTTGGCGGCCGGGCTGCTCCTGGCGGCCTCTCCGCTCTTGGCCTTGACCGACTGGGCCCAAGACACCCCAGAGTTGGCCGTGGCCAGCGGCAGCCAGTGGCTCAGCGGTCCAAGCACCGTCCTGCTTCCGGACGGCAAGATCCTCGAAGTGAACGGTCGCGTTCTTCTTTCTGTGGAACCGCCCACCCCCCTGCCCCGTGTATTGGCGCAGGAGGAAGAGATGAACCCCAAGATCCTGCTCGCAGCCGCCGCCGGCGCCGCAATCACCGTCACTGTCTACGAGGGCAGCGCGATCCTGAATGGTCCCGGAGAGGTCGTGGCCTTGGCCGCGGGTGAGACCCACAGCTCGCCAGGAAGCGGCACCCCTGGAAGCGGCGCCAGAGCGCCAGCCGGGAATCAGCCTCGCATCACCATCGACAGCCCAGGCCAGCCTGCCCTTGCCCCAGAGATCCAGCAAGAGTTGGACAAGCTTCGCCTGACAAACCAGTTCTTGGAAGGCCAGCTCAGCGCCAACGGCATTCGACCCAATGACTGGCCCGAGACGCTTCCTGCCCCCCTTGAGCCCGAGGCCTTCACGGCGAACATCAAGGCGGCCCTCAAGGACTTCCCCGAGCTCAAGCTGATGGACATCGACTGCAGCGAATACCCCTGTGTGGCGGTCATCGAGGACATGAACGAGGAGCCGGACACCGTGAACATGGAGCCGATGCGGGCCTCGCTCCATGAGGGATTGGATGTTGGGATCGACAGCCGGGTCACCGGAGGGATCTTTCAGACCCAAGACGGAGACCGCTACATCGAGGTCTGGGCCCTGATGGCTCCCGATGCCGATGAAGGCACCGTTGCCCGAGCGGAAATGCGCTCCCACGAGATCCTGATGGCCGCCGGCGAGGAGGAGTAGCGCCAGCCCGCGGGTTAGGCTGGGGCATGGCCACCATCTCCCCTCCCGCAGCCCACGTCGCCGCAGCCTCCTTGAACCAAACGGTAGGAGACTGGAGCGGAAACCGAGATCGAATCATCCGTGTCATGGCAAAAGCCAGAGCACGCGGGGTGAAGCTGATCTGCTTCCCGGAGATGTGCATCCCCGGGTACTCCTTGGGAGACCGGCTGCTTCGCCGGGGCACCCTGGACCGCTCCTGGCGCGTCTTGGAGGAGCTGGCCGAGCACACCCACGGCATGATCGCTTGCTTGGGCCTGCCGATTCGACACCGCGGGGTGGTCTACAACGCCGTGGCCGTGGTCGCCGACGGCAAGATCGTAGGCTTGGCCTGCAAAGAGCACCTGGCCACCGGCGATGTGCAGTACGAGAACCGCTGGTACCACCCTTGGCCCCATGGTCAGGTGGACGAGTTCATCACCGCCGACAACGAGCGTGTGCCCATCGGCACCCTGCTCTTTCAAGGCCAAGGCATCGGTCGCTTCGCCTTGGAGATCTGTGAGGACGGCTGGAAGGGCATTCGTCCCGGGTCGATCTACGCCTTGGCCGGCGCCGAGATCCTGCTCAACCCCTCGGCGTCCTGGTTCGTCATCGGCAAGCACCGGGTTCGCCGGGCCATGGTCGAGCAGCTCTCCCGCGAAGACCACTGCGCGTACTTGTACACCTCCTTGTTGGGCTGCGACTCCACGCGCTTGGTCTTCGACGGCAGCGTATTCCTGGGTCTAGACGGCGAGATCGCCTGCGAGGGCAAGCGCTTCCTCTTTGATACAGACCACGAGCTGATCGACCGGATCATCGACCTGGACCAGCTGCGCTTGCAGCGCATGGAAGAGGGCAGCTGGCGCGAGCAGGTGCAGTCCTTCACCCAAGGCCAGTACGGCCCAGCGCCTGGGCTGGTGGAGCTGGAAGGCGACTACAGCTGCGCCGGAACGCCACCTCCAGCGGGCCCCTACTGGGAGCACAAGCCCCAGCGGCACCTGGACCCCTCCTTGGCTTGGCTGGAGAAGTCGGGCCTGGTGCCCACCATCACCCCCGCGGACCTGCCCCACCTGGAGCTGGAGCTGGCCCTGTGCATGGGCATGCGCGACTATGTTGGCAAGTCCGGAATCCGTAGCTTTGCCCTGGCATTGAGCGGTGGAAAGGACTCTGCGATGGTGGCCGTTCTGGTGCACCGCATGTTCCGCTACGACAAGCCGGAGCTCTCAGAGCCAGAGCTGCTGGCCTACATCCACGAGCGCTTCCTGACCGCCTACCTGGCGACGGAGAACTCCGGCTCCGTCACCGAGACGGCCGCCGCCAACCTGGCCTCGGCTCTGGGCGCGAAGCACCACCTCTCTCGCATGCAGAGCGCCGTGGATGAGCACGTCAAGCTGGTGGGCCAGATGGTTGGCTCGGAGATCTCCTGGGACAACCCCAAGCATGACATCCCCCTACAGAACGTGCAGGCCCGCCTGCGGGGAAGCATGATCTGGATGCTCGCGAACCTAAACGGCTCGCTCTTGCTGACCACCTCGAACAAGAGCGAGGCCGCGGTTGGCTATACAACCATGGACGGCGACACATCTGGCGGTATCTCCCCAATCGCAGATGTACCCAAGTCCCTGGTGGTTCTGTATCTGCACTGGGCCAGACGCTTCCACGACATGGCCGCTCTGGACGGGGTCAACGTACAGGCACCCACCGCCGAGCTGCGCCCTCCAGGCGAGGAGCAGACCGACGAAGGGGACCTGATGCCCTTCAAAATCCTGGACCGGCTGATGTATCAGTTCGTGCAGGTTGGCCAGGACCCGCTGGAGATTTTCCAGGCTCTGTGGCCCGAGCTTCAGGCGCACTATGGCGCAGAGAACGCAAAGGCATTCGCTACAGATATCCGACGCTTTGTGACCCTGTTCTGCAGGGCCCAGTGGAAGCGTGAGCGCTTCGCCATCAGCTTCCGCGTCACGGCCTTTGACCTGGACCCAAAGACGGGCTTTCGCTTTCCGCCTGTTCAAGCACCCTTTACCGAAGAGCTCGAAGAGCTCGACGCCCACATCACTGCTCTGGAGCAAGCATGAAGCGCATCCGTATTCCACTCCTGGTGCTGTGCGCCTTTGGCGCCGGTCTGCTCGCACAGGGCCCACTGCAGGCCCATGCACAGAGCATGTTCGAGCAGCCATCCGCCACGGCCGACGGCAAGATTCCGGATCGCTTCGGCAGCGTGGTTCGCTACGAGCTGCCACCAGCGGCCGCGGGAAGCAGTCGCTTCGCCTGGGTGGATTTCTCTCAGGTCGCTGCAGTCGAAGGCGCACAAGGGAGCATGAACACTTGGCGAACTGTGATCTATCTGCCGGGTGGGCCCCTTGAGGTGTCGGCCCGACATCAGGACGTAATGCGGGAGCTGATGAAGAGTCGGGGTGAGGGTGTGGTTGAGCCTGCGGAATGATTGGTTTTCCCCGACACCTTAATAGGCACCTGGGAATGCGAATGGTCGCTGTACAGCGGAACCCCGAAGGTTGATCGGAGTATCCCGCCGAAGCGCGTCGTCCTGCCAAGGCGCATGACCGAAGGTGTGCCGGGGCACACCGAGTGTTGAAGCAACACCGGCAGGAGGGTGTGGAACCGAACCTGACCCCACTGGGAAGGCGCGAGACCAAATGCGTGCGGCTGTGCCGAAGGCATGGGGGAAGCCTTCGCTGGAAGCCAAGGACCTACGGCCCGTCGAGCGTTGAGCGTCCAGGCCGCTGTTTAAGCGGTCGCAGACGTCGGCGAAAGCCATGTCGACAGCTCGTTGCCCGACAAGGACGTAGGGCAACGCCGCCAGAAGGTTCAGGGGCGAGTGCCAGTACAATCAACAGGAGTGATCACGTCGGTATGGCCACCAACAGCGGCAACTCCACCACCACAACCCCCTCCGTCTGATTCAAGGGAGCGGCAACAATCAGTTGCTTATACACCTCCAAAAAACACAGACCTGTATCCTGCAGCCCGGGAGGGCTGTTCCGAAGCTGCCCGAAGACGACGCTCCCCAAGCTATCAAAGTGCAGCTCCAACAAGAGTTCACCCATGGCGGCTTGGCTCCAATCAGCCGTGTTTGACTGGGTGTAACAAGCCCAGAGCGCCCGCTCTGCCTGGTCCGTGAACTGTTCTATCTCCGCCAAGGGCACGTATCCCCCGCTGAATGCATATTGCTCGACGGGATGCGATACAGATACTTCAACATAGGGCTTGGGCACATCGGCCAGGTTCTCGGCGATGTATTCCGGCGCCTTGAGCCTCAGCAAGGGTGTGGTCTGCCCACGGTAGTTCTCACGGCGGGTCTCCACCTCTAAGGTCATCTCAAAGCCCGCAGCGCTGGAGATTGGGGCCTGCCTGACCAAGTCTTCGCGCAGCTTTGGATTGCAGTCCTGTGCCTGCCCAGAGAGAATAGAGCCGAAGGCTGTGTTCACCGCACGCTTATGAATGCGCCAACCATCCCCACTTCGTCTTCCAGCGTAGATGCCCTCCACCATGGAGTCGACATAGCAAGCGGTCACCTGATGCAGAAAGTCCATCGAGACAGGCGATGAAGGCAGAACCGGATCTACCTGAAGATTGGATGGCCAAACCATACGACGCAGGTACATATCAAAGACCATGCCGTAACTGTCGTCCTTCTGACCATTAAAGTCGTACATCACAATGCTGTCTTTGGTGTAGCGCTTCCAGGTCTCCTCCTGGTGCTCGGGGTCGTAGACAATCTCCATCACATGAACCTTCAGGTCCAACTTTGGAACAAGGTCCGGGTTCTTGACCGCCAACAAACTCAACAACAGCATCTGCTCCCCCCAATTCAGTGACTGAGCCATACCACCACACGGGCAGCCGATTGTCACTGCCCAGATGCTACCCACATGCTGCCCAGCCGGCCAGAACGCCAGTACGCTGGGGCTCAGGTCCTGCTCTAGGCGCGCCGGATCGAGGGCGGCCAACCGGATGGGCGGCAAGGGCCGCTGTTGCGCCTTGGCAAGCCGCCCTGCTTCAGCGCGACAAGAGGCCCCACAGCTCAAACCCGGTCAGCAGCTCTTCTGCAGCCCGCCTCCATGCCTGGTGGCGTCCAATGAGCGTGTGCATCGGACTCGCCAACATCTCTCCACAACAAACCTTCAAAACTATTTCAAACTTCTTAGATAGAGAGCGAAAAGACGTTGAACAAATTCAGCAATAAATCCCCATTCTAAAGTGATTTTCGGCAGCCTGACCCCGCACGAAACAAGTAGTCAAACACTCCCTACTTTACACCAAAGAAGTGACAATTCGCATGGTTTGTGTTGGGTGCCTAATTGAACCCAAAACGAGGCACAATGCACGACACCAATACCTACACACTCCCCGAAGCACGCGAGCAGCTCGACACCACGCTCCAAGACGCACTCAGTGGGGAGAAAGTATGCCTGGAGCAAGGCGGTAAGACCGTTGCTGTGCTGCTTTCGATGGAAGAGTTCGACAGCCTACAGGCCCGTTCTGCGGCTACCCGGGGCAACCCAGGCCGGGCGGTACACCAGGTGCGGCGCGCAGGCCCAGAAGACGCCAAGGCGTGGAAGCGTGCTTTTGAGGGCGTGGGCAGCCAAGGAGCCTGAGCGCCTAATGCCTCAGCGATCCCACCACACCGGAAGGTGGTTGTCACTCTCTACATCCTGCCCCGGCAACCAGAAGGCCGGTGAGCTGGGGTCTTGGTCCTGTTCCAACAGCGCAGGATCAATGGCGGTGAGCCAGATCTGCGGCATGCGAAAGGTGGTCCAAGGAAGCTGACGCTTGGAGGAGAAGGCCAACCAGAGCACGTCGTCATCGGGCAGCGGGCCCCAGCGGGGGTAGCTGTTCTGGAGGCCACCGCCCTGGTTGGCGGCGTCCAAAGGAAGCTGAATCTGGCCATCGCGGCTGCTCAGCCAGAGCTGGGCGTTGCTGTTGGCGTATGCGGCACCCTGGGCGCGGTTGTAGGCCACCCAGGCCCCGTCCGGAGAGTAGGCCGGGTAATACAGATTGTTCTGGCCATCGCTGGCCACCAAGACCTCTGGATTGCCAAGGCGCCCGTCATCCAGCACCGGAACCTGGATGATCTCGCCGTACTCAAATCCCCAGTCGTCCTTGTGTCCTTGCTGGACCCGCACCATGACAATGTCCTGGCCGTCCGGAGACCAGTCCGGCATGGTGACGTAGCCCTCGATGTCCCGCTCTCCAACGGTGCTGCCGGTCTCCAGGTTGTAGAGGGTGAGCTGGCCCTGGCCCGCCCCCAAGATGTATCGGCCGTCGGGCGAGACGGTCTTGAAGGTGAAGCGCTTGTTGTCTTGGGGGTCAACCACCTGAACCGGGTCCTCGGGGTCCGAGATGTCGACCACGGAGAAGACCCCGTTGATTCCGTCATGCGAGACCACCATGTCGTCGCCGCTGACCACGTGGCAGCCCACGCACTGAGCGCCATCCTGCCCCTCCCAGAAGAGCTCAGGCTCCGCGCTGCCAAAGGGCAGACGCAGGATGCCGCGCTCGGAGGTGGCCCAGTAGAGAACGCTGCCCCGAGCGTCCAAGCGGTCCACCTGCACCTCGATGGGGAAGCCGGCCTGCAGGTCCGTGACACTGCTCCCGTCCCACGCGGCGCTGGTGACGCTGACCTGCACGGAGCCGCTGCGGTTGGCGGCCGCGATCTGTGCCCAGAGCTCGGAGGTGGCGCGGTAGTCCGCCTGTTGGGTGTACACCGAGATGTCTGTGATGTTGCTCTGGAAGCGCAAGCGGTAGACACGCCCAGCCCCGCCCTCATCCCAAATGAAAGGAAGACCCTCCACATTGCGGGGGACCCGCACACCACTCTCTGGGTAGGACAGCTCCGGTCCTCCTAGGCTTGCCCCAGTGTCCGGCCAAGCTTGGACCAAGGATTCAGGCAAGCCGTCGAGCAGCAGCTCATCTCGATACACGATGGTGAGCAGCACACTGCCCTGCACGTCCAAGTGCGTGGCCACAATCTCGGTGACCCCGCCGTTGCTGTCCACGCTCTGGAACCAACCATCGGGGTCCATCTCGCCCACGCTGAGGTTGGAGCTGCTCCAGCTCACCAGGTCCAGGGGTGCCTCTTCTCCATCGGGGTTGGTGGCGAAGGCCTGGAAGCTCAGGTCGGCAGGCTGTCCGTTGCGCACCTCGAGCACGCTGTCCTCGGGGGTGACACGAATGCTGACCACGTCGGAGCTCAGCTCTCCTCGAGAGCCACCAGCACACGCCAGGAGAAGAAGGATCACTCCTCCTCCTGATCTCGGCGGTCGCCCCAGGCGCCGTACCACTCGAAGTAGCTGGCTTGAAGGACCTGCCCAGGCGAGGGCACGTAGTCGCCGTGTAGCACCAAGAGATTGTTCCCGGCCTCGTAGGACCAGCCATGTTCGGGGTCCCGTGGCACCACGTCCTCGTCGAGCATGACCTCCATCGTGTCCAGCTCGGGCAGCTCGGCCAGCGCGAACTGGTCCTCGAGGCCCAAGACGTGCAGGGCCATGCGCGAGAGCATGGCGTCGTAGTCCAGGGCACAGATGCTGGCGCGGCTGCCTTCGCTGAGCTCGACGGCCTCCAGATAGACGGGCGCCGGGTCTGCGGCAGCGACCAGGGAAGCGCAGCCCTGAGGCGGGTCCCCCACGATGGCGTTGACGCCCAGCTCCCCGGCATAGGCGCTGTACTGCTCGACCAAGGTCTGGGCGCTGGCCTCGGACTGGTCGTCCTCATCCGAGAAGAAGAGCAGCTCGGCGTCGGCCCCGCTACGCAGCTCAGAGATGGCCCAGAGCGCCGCGTCGAAGCCCCGCTCCTCTCTGGACCCCAAGCCCTGGTTCAGGACGGCGGTGGAGAAGGAATCGGCCAGGGTCTGCGGCCCCCCGGTGATCCAGACAGGGTCCTGCTCCGCCTCCGCGTCGGTGCTCATCACCCCCAGACGCAAGTCGATGTCCACTCGGGACAGACCGTCGGCGAAGGCTTGGGTGTGCGCTGCGAGCTGCTCTTGCTCCTCGTACATCGAGGCGCTGTTGTCGAGCACCCAGAGCACGTCCAGGCCTTGCTCCCGGGCCGGCTGCACCCAGGTCTCGTTCTCGCGTTGGCGAGAGACTTGGTAGTCGACACAGGAGATGAGCAGCAGGAGGGTCACATCGGCAGCCTACACGCTTCGAGATGCCCGATGTACAATCCGCTCAACGGGAGTATTCATGAAGTACCTGGCCATCGGATTGGGCGTCGTTGTCTTGGCAGCCGCAGGCGCAGTGGGTGCAGCCGTGGGGACCGAGCACAAGCCCGCTCCCATCGAGCCCACAGAGGTGGTCTGCGGGGCAGATACCCAGGAACTCACCAAGAACGAGCCCTTTCAGATGGTCTCGTGGAATCTTCAGTACGGCGCCAGCCGCAAGCACCAGTTCTTCTACGATGGCGGCGAGGCGGTACACGTGCCTGAAGAGGACGTGCGCTGGACCCTGGATGCGGTCAACAAGGTGCTCACGGACATTGATCCTGAGCTGATGCTGCTCCAAGAAGTCGACCGGGGCTCAAAGCGCACGGGCGGCATCGACCAGCACATGGACTACGTCAACGCCACCGGCGCCAAGTGCCACACCAGCGCGGCCTACCACAAGAGCCCCTACGTGCCCGTGCCCAGCGGAGATGCCCTGGGCAAGGTGGACATGGAGCTGAGCCTGCTCACCAAGACCAAGATGAGCAGCGGAGAGCGCATCCAGCTCGCCATGCTCGATGAGGGGCGCGCACGCCGCATGTTCAACCTCAAGCGCGCGCTGCTCTGGGGTGAGGTGCCGGTCTCTGGCATGGACCTGCCCCTGGCCATCGCTGTGACCCACCTCTCAGCCTTCTCCTTTGGGGACGGGACCCTGGAGAAGCAGATCGGCCAGCTCAAGGACTGGATGGAGGCGCGCCCAGAGGGCCAGCCTTGGATTCTGGCCGGGGACTTCAACCTGCTCCCACCGGGCGATGACAAGATGCGCCTGGAGCACGAGCGGGACCTGTACGCCGACTCCGACAACCCCGTCGATGTGCTCTTCGATGCCGGCCTCCGCGAGATCTTCGAGGACCAACTGGCCCCGGCGAACCGCACCTACCTGAGCTTCGGAACCAGCGAGCCCGACCGCAAGATCGACTACGTCTTCGTCGGTGGCCCCATCCACGTGCTCGAAGCCGAAGTCATCGGCGGCGAGGCCCTTCAGATCAGCGACCACCTGCCCATCCGGGCCAAGTTCGTGATCGGAGATGCACCCGTGGAGCCAGAGCCAGAAGTGCTGCCGGAGCCCGAAACCGAGGGGATGGACGCGCCAATGGACGGCGAGGCCCCAGAGATGGGTGCTGACACGGAGCCCCAGACCGAGTAAGATATTGACACGTCAATATCTGCCCTGAGGCTCTACATAATGCGCAACCTCCTCAAGTCCGGCCTGCGTCGCATCGTCGGCAACGAGACCACCACCGCCAAGCCCGTCCGCGCCAAGGGCCAACGCAATGCCACGGTCATCGCTGTGGCAGCCCAGAAGGGCGGTGTGGGCAAGACCACGACCTCGGTGAACCTGGCCAGCGCATTGGCCCGTTTCCACGGCAAGCGCGTCTTGCTGGTGGACTTGGATCCCCAGGGCCACGTCAACACCGCCATCTCCAACATGGTGCGCGTGGGCGGTGGCTGCTTGAGCGACGCCCTGCTCTCCGAGGGCGCGATGGAGGTCATGGACGTGGCCACCGGCACCACCCTGCCGGGACTGGACGTCACCCCCATCGACAACTCCCTGGGTCACACCGAGGACTTGCTGGGCACCCGCATCGGCAAAGAGTTCGTGCTGCGCGACGCTCTGGCCGTCAGCCGCACTTGGTACGACGTGGTCATCATCGACTGCCCGCCAAACCTGGGCAACCTGACCCTCAATGGCCTCGTCGCCGCTGACCAGGTCCTTATCCCTTGTGACCCCAGCCCACTGGCCCTGAGCGGGGTCGAGAAGCTGGTCGGCGCCATCACCCAGATCTCCTCCCGTCTCAACCCCGAGATCGACGTCTTGGGCGTGCTCCTGACCCGGGTGGACGGCCGCAACACGACCCTGAACCAGGCCATCGTGGGCCAGATCGAAGAGACCTGGGGCGATGCCCTGTTGCCGGTTCACATCGGCATCAACAGCAGCTTGGCCAAGGCCCAGCATGCCGGCCAGGACATCTTCGCCTTCGACGCAGACTCCCGCGGCGCCAGCCACTACCAAGACCTGGCCGCGCACCTCGCTGAGCAGCTCTGAGTCCCGCCAACAGGCCCCTGCCCAAGCGCGCTCTGGTCACCGGAGGCGCCGGGTTCGTAGGCCATGAAGTGGTCCGCGCTCTGGTCCGCGGCGGTGTGAGCGTTCGCGTCTTGGATCCGGGCCCCCCGCACCCGCGCTGGCCAGCGGGCCTTGAGCACATGCGCAGCAGCGTCCTGGACCCAGCGTCTCTGAGCCAGGCCCTCGAGGGTATGGAAGGGGTCTTCCACGTGGCGGGAATCTGGGATGGCTCCCCCGGGGGAGAGGCCCGAATGCAAGCCCTCAATGTCGGGGGAACGCAAGCGGTGTTGGAGCGTGGGCTCCCCACGGTGGTGACCTCCTCGAGCATCACCTGTGGATTTGGCCCCCTGGATAGGCCCGGCACCGAAGACGAGGCCAGTGAAGACCCAGGCAAGCCCATACGCGGGACAGGGGCCGCATACCGGAAGACAAAGCTGGCCCTGGAGGACTTGGTCGCGGAGCACGGCGCCTGGATGGTGAACCCGGACTACGTCATCGGCCCAGGAGACTTGGGCGGCGTGGTGACCGGGCCTCTGCTTCGGGTCGCCCGCATGCCGGTCATTCCCAGCCCGGCTGGCGGCAAGTGCTTTGTCTCCGGCCACGACGTGGGCATCGGGCACCTGCTGGCGTGGAGACAGGCCCAGCCAGGGCGGCGCTACCTGCTGGGCTCCGAGAACGTGCCCTACGCCAAGATCTTCCAACGCATCGCCCTGCTGATGGGACGCAAAGCACGCATCGTGCCCATGCCCAAGGGCCTGCCGGGGCTGCTCAGCCGCCTGCCCAAGTTCGGTGGGCGCTTTGGAGCGATGGAGCAGATGATGCTGCCCCGATACCGCAGCCACGCCCGGGCAGAGGCGGAGCTGGGCTTTGCCCCCCAGAGAATCGAGGCGGCGCTCCGGGCGATGATCGAAGAAGCTGGAAACTGAATTCCGTTCCCACTTTGAGAACGGGCGATCTCCAAGTTCCTGAGTTTCAACGGTGTTCTACCCGCGAGAACGCTTTGGCCAATCTGCGCCTGTGCAAGCACTCCGTGTACAACTACCTTGAGAGCTCAACGGAGTACCCCATGTCTTGGCTGACCCTTGCCCTGCTCACCGCCGGCTGCACCCGGAACACCTCTGACGACAGCGGCAATGGCGCCTTGGACAGCAGCGGGCCCACCCTGCTCGAAGCCTCTTGGTTTCAAGCTGTAGAGGTCCCCCTCTGGCGCGAGGGCATCGATGTGCGTCCAGGCGAGCGGGTGGCCCCCTTGGTCGCAGAGCGCCAAGCCTGGCTGCGGGTCTACGTGGACGTGCCGGCAGACTGGGAGACCCAGGAGGTGCGCGCGGAGCTGGAGTGGACCGCCGCTGGCAGCACCCAGAGCTTCAGCAAGACCCTCTCCGTGGCTGGGCCGAGCGACACCGCTCAAGCGGACGGCGGCCTGCTCATCGCGGTGCCGGCCGAGGCCATGGCCTTGGATGCCCGCTACACCCTGAGCCTCTGGGCCGAGGGCGCGACCCAGGCCAGCGCACGCTTCCCAGAGAGCGGCAGCGTTGAGCTGGGCGCCGAGCAGACCGGGAGCATCCAGATCCACATGGTCCCCTACGAGATCGACGGCTACCTGCCCGAGACCTCGCCCGCCGTGCTCGATGGCTTCCGAGACGCCGTGATGGCGGTCTACCCCACCACAGAGGTGATCATCACCGTGGGGGACCCGGTGCTCTGGACGCAGCCCTACGACATCGGCGACATCTTGGTGGAGCTGGGCAAGCTGCAAGAGCAGATCGACCAGGCTCCACAGGACGTCTACTACTACGGGCTGGTCACCGGCGTTGAGAGCCGCGCGGACTTCGAGGGCAGCACGGGCACCAGCGAATCCGGCTTTGGCGACCGGGCCATGTTCGCCGTCGGCGCCGCCTTTGGTGACCAGAAAGCCGAGGACACGCTGATCCATGAGCTGGGCCACATGCACGGCCTGGACCACACCCCCTGTGGCGACCCCGGCGGCGTGGACACCCAGTACCCCTACTCCACTGGCTTGACGGAGACCGAGGGCTACGACTTCCGCACCGGCACCTTCGTGCCCACCGATCACGCCGATCTGATGGGCTACTGCTTCCCCCGGTGGGTGAGCGACTACAGCTACGCGAACCTGGCCGACTGGGTGCAGCGCAGCCAGGACTGGTAGGGGCTCAGCGGGGCAGCTCTTGAACGCTGCTCCGCTCCAACAGTCCGGCCAACCAGAGGGTCTCCAGGGCCGTATCCTGGTTGACCCAGTTCTCCCCAAGCTCCGCCTCCAAAGCCATCTCTGCCAGCCAGGTGCTATCCCCCAGCTCGATGGCGTAGTGGCCCCCATCTTCGGCCTGCAGCTCGGTGGGGATCACCAAGTCCAGGTCCCCGCCGATGATGGTGATGGGGCCCTCTCCAGCATCGAAGGTGATGCTCAGCTGCTGCACGACCAAGAAGACCTCGCAGTAGTGGCCCGCTGGGATCTGCTCGGTGTTCAAGGACTGGGCGCCCTCAAAGTCGAACTGGGGCGCACCCAGAGCCACGTCCCCCTCGCTGGCATCGCAGGGACGCACGAAGAACTCCTGCGAGACCAGCACACCGCCTCCGGGGATCTCCGTCTCGGTGCCGACGTACTTGGCGATCAAACCCGGGTTTCCCACGAAGGTGCCGTCGCGGTCCGCGTCCTGGGGGGCCTGGCAGGCCAGCAAAAGCAGCAGGCTCATACATCCTCTCTGGTGTCGCTCAAGGGGAAGATCTGCAGGTTGAGCTGCATCACTTGGTCCGGGTCAGCCTCGGAGGCATCACAGAGATGCATCAGGCGCTGCATAAAGGCCGTGGCCTCGGACTTCAGGGTGGGCATCAGGTGCACGGGCACGCCGACGGTGACGGCCAGGAGGTGTCGCTGCTCGGGCGCAAAGGCCTCGATGGCGCCGCTGGCTCTCTCCAACATGACCCGGTGGTAGTTGCGATAGGCCAGGCCCTGAACCTCCGGCGGGGTGGCAATGCTCGCCTCCGCCGTGACCAGAGTCTCGCCCTCCTGAATCAAGAGCCCGAGCTGCACCAAGGTGTCCAGAGCGCTCTTGGCCGCCGAGGCGCTGATCTGGGGGCGCAGAGCCTGGGCCACCCAGGCTGGGTCAGCACAAAAGTCCGCCCGCGAGGCCAGCTCGCGAATCGCCGGAAGGCTCCAGTTGGAGAGGTACTCCACGCTGGCCAGCTCGATGGGCCGAGCCTCTCTAAAGCGTCGGGTGGTGCTGATCTTCTCCCACGCCACGTTTCGGGACACCTCGTCCCCCGCCTGCTCCAGCTCCACCAGCAAGCGGAAGAACTGCGCTTCGCCGGCCCGCAGCTTGAGGGCCTTGATGACGCCTTCCAGCGTGCTGGGCGTCAGGTTGCGCTCGCCCTTGATGACGTGGTGCAGCAGCGAGGAGCTCTTCTGTTCCGCCAAACGGGCGAAGAGGCGGTAGCTGAAGCGCGGGTTGACCGACTTCTTGTAGGTGAACCACTGCTCCAAGAAGCTTCGGTAGTTCAGGTAGTCGTAGGGGGTCGGACGATTCATGGACTCGCTCTGAGTACAGAGTAGCGAGAACACCACAGCTGTGATGGATCGCCATTCATCAAAGTGTTCTCAGCGCTGGAACGAGCTGGAATGCACAAGGATGCAGACCCTTGAGAACAGCACTCAGCCGCAGAGCTGAACGAGCAGCTCCAAGGGCTCATTGCGACAGGTCACCTGCACGGAGATCCGCTCCCCTGGGCAACCTTCGCTCTCCTCGCCCCAGATCTCCCAAGCCCCTTCCTGCAGGTCCAGCGAGAAGCCCCCGTCCCCATCCGTGAGCGAACTCAGGGGCGAGCCCGGGCTCTCTGTGGACTCGGCAAAGACCGAGATGTTGGCCAGGGGGAGGGCCTCGATGTCGTCCACCGCCACCCCTTGCAAGGGCTGGCAGCCTGGAGGCGCGCTGTCTTGGGGCTCGGGAGAGCAGGCCAAAAGGAGCATGACAATCATGTCGCGTTGTTAACACGAGCGCGCAGACGCTATCCTGGGTCAATGAAGACTCTCAAGACCCGCCGCACCCTCACCACGCTGACCTCTGCCCTGCTGAGCCTGCTGCTCCTGGCCGTCTTCAGCGTGGCCCCAGCTGCCCGTGCCCAGAGCTTTAGCGGCCAGGCCCCCGCCCCATCAGCGCTGCGCTTGGTGGAAGAGGAATGGGCCGTGCCTGAAGAGGCTCCCCAAGCCCGGCTTCAGAGCCAGCCTGCCTATGAGGACCCGGCAGATGTGCCGTCGGGCATCGGACTCCCTGGCAAGACGGCCGGAAACGACATCTTCATCCTGGGGCTCGCAGCCTTTACCGGTGCCTTCCTGGGCGGCATGCTGGCCGGCTCGATCTGCTGCGGCGTGTTCCTCATCTACTACTACTGAGAGAGGACTTTGTTCCTTCTCTTTGCCCTGCTCTCTGGATGGACATCCGAGAAGGGCGACAGCGGCCTGAGTCTCACGGCAGACTGGAGGCCCCAAGACAGCCACCAGAGCGCCAAGCCGATGGCGGATGTGCTCCTGGCCATGGAGCATCCCGCGGTCGGGGCCACACTCTTCCTGCGCGCCCTACCAACGCCGGCTCCCGCTGTTGTGGAGCGTGCGCTGCTCAAGCCTGAGGAGCTTCAGGCCTTGGCTCCAGACCGTGTGGCCCGCAGCATTCAGCGAGAGAGCCCAGAGACTCGGACCCACTTTCTGGGTCCCTCCGAGTTGGGTCCACACCTGGGCCGTTGGGTCTACGAGAGTCCAGACGGAGAGGGGCTGTTCTGGCAGATCATCTGGCAGACCGGCGGCGGAGACTGGTACCAGATCTACGCCTTCGCACCCAAGGCGCAAGCCGCCCCAATGAGCACCCTGATGCGTGAGGTGGAGTCCGGCATCTCCGTGACGACCTCGCCGACGCCGAGCTTGTTGGCCAAGCAGGTGAAGAACAGCTGCCCAGCAGACGCCAGCTTCTCCAGAGGGGAGTCCATCGCTGGCTCCAAGGCCTTTGCCCAAGCCAAGACCCTGCTGGCCGAGCAGAGCCTCCCCCCCGAGCAGACCGCGATCGCTGAGCTTCGTCTGATGGGGATGCTCTACCGCAGCACCGAGGCCTGCCTGCGTCTGACCATGGAGCACTACCCGGCCTGTGCGGTCTACGAGGCGCCCGCCCTCACGCCCCAAGACCACCTCCTACTCAACGCCGTACGAGACTGCGTAGACCAGGACAGCACGCTAAGTGACAGCCTCCAGAAGGTGCTGATTCCTTGATCCTCTTCGCCCTGGCCTGTGCCACGGCCCCTCCTCCCGCAGCAGCAGACACCCTGGACCAGGGACGTTGGCACTCGGAGGCGGCCGATCTGAGCTTGGACTTTGGTCCCGGCTGGGTGCTCGTGATGGAGCCCCAAAGCTTCCGCTCCGAGCTGCCTGCTACCCGCCTTGAGGCCGCCCAGGGCGAGCTGAAGGTGGCCTTGACCTTCAGCGCGGTGCCGCCGATGGCCATGCAGGGCGCCAGCGCCTTGGATCTGCTCACGGAGCTCTCCCCGGCTCTGGGGGCTGCCAAGACGCCGGACTACCGCTTGGAGCGCTTGCCGCACTGTACCGGCCCAGCGGGCCAAGACACCGCATTGCGACAGATAGAGGGACACACCTGGATCGCCCGCCGCACGGACACCGGCCTGGCCATCCTGCACGCTTGGGACGCCGACCCCGCGCCAGCCATCCAGCTCATGTGTGGGGGCTGAGATGGATCGACTGGCCACAGGCATCCGGGCACTGGCCCTCACCCTGCTCTTGGCGGTGGCCCTGGCCGCCATGGAGTCCATCCCGCCGGATCCGGGCTGGGCTCCCACCGACCGCTTTCGCTTCTTCCTGGGCATTGACCTGATCTTTGGCGCGATCATGGGCATGATCACGGCCACGGCCGCAGCCATGTTGGTCCCCCCAAGGGACAGCCGGTGGACATGGCCCGCGGGCGCCTTGTGTGTGGTGCTGCTCATCTCCCAGGTGGGCATCTTGGCCACGGGTTTGGACAGCGGTCTCTCGGCCGCCCAGAGCTGGCGGGCCAGCACCCCCTTGCCCAAGCTGGCCTCGCCAGATGCACGCAGCGTGGTGCTGGTCAGCGTCGATACCTGGCGTGCCGACAGCCTTCAGCACATGCCGCTGCTTCAGAGCCGCACCCAGACCGGCCGGGTCTACGAGCGCGCCCTGAGCCCCTCGAGCTGGACCCTGCCTGCGATGGCCTCGCTGATGACGGGACTGCCGGTGCATGGGCACGGAGCAGGCCGGCGCGCGCATCCGGAACAAACTGGGGTGCGCACAGGCATCTCCGAGAACATCCCCACCTTGGCCCAGTCCCTGCGCGAGAAGGGCTACGTGAGCGCCGCGGTGCTCTCCAACCCCTACCTGGGGGCCAACCTGGGTTTTCACAAGGGCTTGGACCGGGCCCTGGATGGCAGCCGCCGGGCGCTGCTCTTTGAGCAACTCAGGCGAAGCCTTCTGCTGGGCAGCCTGCTTCCGGAGAACGGAGACTCGGCCCCGGAGCTGGTGGAGATCGCCTTGCAGCGCTGGGGACAGCTGGAGGACGGCCGCTCCTTTCTGTGGGTGCACCTCTCTGAGCCCCACGCGCCCTATGGCCAGGCGGAGCCCTGCGAGATGCCGAAGTGTTTCCCCTCGTGGGTTCCTGCGCGACGTGGATCTGAAGCGGTAGATCCCGCTGCCGTGCAGGCGCTCTACCAACAAGACTTGGCCCAGCTCGATGTGGCCTTGGAAGAGCTGCTGGTTCACATCGACAGCCAGCGCACCGTGGTCATCGTAGTCGGTGACCACGGCGAGGCCTTTGGACCCGCCCCAGACATCGAGCACGGTCACAGCTTCGCCCCCGAGATCACCCAGGTCCCCCTCTTGGTCTGGGGCCCTGGCATTGACCCGGGTCAGGTCTCCCGCAGCGTCAACCTGATGGACGTGCACCGCGCCATCCTGGAGTACGCGGACCGAGGCACCCTGCAGGCTCTGGATCCAGGAGCACCGGATAGCCTGACCCCCATGGCCAGCGTGCTCTTTGGGGAGCCTGGCAGCGCCTGCAGCGATGGAAGCAACTGGCTTCAAGACCGAGGTCAGGGTGTGGAAGTCCTCGCCGGCGAGCACAGCGCCGAGCTCGCTGGGTGCATCCCTGGCACCCTGCCCGAAGGGGAACGCCTGGACGTGGACGGAGCCTTGCTGAGCTTGGGGTACGTCGAGTAGGCCTACTCAGCCGGGCAACTCCCAGAATCGCTCAGGTGGAAGGCCACCTGCAACACCGTGCCGGTCAGCGTTCCCGTCTCGTTCAGGCTTGGGAACTGGGCCGCGTCGTAGCCGCTGGCGGTGAAAGCCAGCTCCAGGGTGTAGGGGGTCTCCAGCTCCAACTCCAGCTCCGCCTGCATGCCGGGCAGGGTGGTGATCTCACCGCTGATTTCCTGGTCGTCGATGCGGAAGATGGTCTGGGCATCCGTGGCGTAGGCGATGACCCCCTGAAAGCTTTGCAGCCGCGCGACCACGTCGCCGTCCAGAGTGCGCGCCATCTTCCAGTCGAACATGGCCAGGAAGGGGTAGGAATCGTTGAGCTGGGGCGCGTACAGAAAGGTGTGGCTGGCGCTGCCCGAGGGGAATTCACCCCAGCTGGGCACCTTGCCCGCAGGGACCATGCCCGTCTCCAGCCAAGCCTGGGCAAAGTCCCCGGGCACGCCCTCAAAGTCGTCGCTCTCTACGCCGCCGCTGGCCCGAAGCAGAGCCTGCTCGGAGTCCGCTATCGCTGCGTAGAAGGTGGCATCACCGACGGCCTCGTTGGCCAGGTTGTCGGCGACCGCCCTGTAGTAGTCCCAGAGGGTGTAGTAGCTCGCCGCCGTGGAGGGCTGCCCAACAGCAATGTAGTACTGGTATTGAGAGAGCGCGTAGTCCCGCTCCGCGGCGTAGTAGTCGTAGAGGTAGGTGACCAGCTCGTAGTGGCTGAGCAGCTCCTGATCCGCGTCCACGCCGTCATCCGCCGCGTCCGTTGGCAGCACGATGCTGTCCACCACCATCTCAATGTGGCCGCACTCCAGGTCCAGACCAGCCAGCCCCAAGGGGGTGTCCAAGAGGCTGGTGTGGGCAAAGGCGATGTAGGTGTTGGCGCTGCTGTCCGAGTTGGTGCCCGACCAGCTGTAGCTGCTGCCCGATGCGGCGCTGCGGTCGAGCTCGGAGATGGCCAGGTCGCTGACGCTAAAGACGGCCACGCTGACCTCGTCAACAAAACCCGGTGTCTCCTTGCTCAAGACCAACTCTCCCGAGACCGCGCCATCGGAGGCTGGCACATCATCGATGCTCAGCTCCCCTGTCGGCATCGTCCAAATGGGCGTGCTGTCCGAGTACGTGAGCAGGCCCGTCAGGTTGCCGCCCAAGCGCCCCAGCAGCCAGCTTCGGCCACTCAGCCAGCCATTGACGCTGTCGGTGACGTTCTGCGGCGGGCCAACGGTCCAAGCAAAGTCCATGCCGACCGTAGAGAGCTCATCGAGGTGCTGCGCCTGCCACTCCGGCGCGGCCAGATCGGCGCTGAGCTTGGGGCCTGCGCTGAGCTCGACCATGGCGTAGAAGCGGGCGGGCCGAGTCGGTATACCCGGACCCAAGCCGATGCTCACGACAGGCCAGGCGCTGGAGATCACGCGGTCATCCTCCGCAGGCGAGGTCAGGACGGGCTCCAGCTCAAAGTCCGCCGAGAAGGTGTTGGGGTCCTGAAAGCTCTCGCCGTCGTAGATCACGCCTGCTGTGAAGGCCACCTCGCCAGTGAAACGAAGACCGAACTCGGGGCTGTAGTTCTGGGTCTCCACCTCCCCGGAGAATCCAGCTGAGACGGGCACGTAGCCCCGGATAAAGGGCCCACCGAGCACTGGGGGCAGAGGAAAGCTGCCGTAGAGGGGGTCCACAGCACCGCAAGCAAAGCTGCCTTTGACGTCTGGACTCAGCGCTGCCACCAGCGCGGCCGTGAGCTTGAGCTCGCCGTCCAAGAGCAGCTCGGCGTAGGTCACGCTGCCGCCGCTGACTTGGAGATTGAAGGTGGGCGTCAGGTTGTGCTCCACCTCCAGCTCGGACTCCACGATGGAGAGCAGGGTGGTGGAACCATCGGCAGTAAAACGGCAGTCCATGCCCGCGAACACCAGCGGCTTGCCGACCGAGACACCAATGAGGGGCACGACATCTTGGGGGCCTTCGAAGGTGACGTATTCGGTGGATTGGCCCTGAATGTCCAGCTCTTGGAAGGCCTCATCCAGGGCGACGAGCTCCAACACGGCTGGGTTCCCTGCGTTCACGACTCGGGCGGGGGGCAGCGCCTCTCCGGTGCCGATCAGCAGCTCACCGGGCTCCACGTCCAGCTCCAACTCCACGGAGAACTGGGCGCCGATCAGGTCCTCGCCATCGTCCAGCGGGGTGAGCTCACCGACCAGGTCGTCGGGGACCAACCTAGCCGGGTTTGTCCGGGCCACATAGACCAAGGTCTCCGGCGAGGAGACGCTCCCATACACAGCGCGAACGTAGGTGGAACCAATCTCCCCCTGTGCGCTGAAGAGGCCGTCCTCCACCGCCACCAGGGCGGTGTCCGAATCCCAGCTCAGCTCCACGTCCAAGAGCGTCCCGTCCGCGTCATAGGCCTGAGCCACCAGCTCGCCGCGCCCCGGACTGCCGCTCTCGTCCAGCTCGGGAACGAGCAACCAGCGCTGGCTGATGGTGATGTGGTCCACCACTGGCGCCGCGGAATCGTTGGTGGAGTCGTTGCTGGCGCCATTGCAGGCAAGCAGGAGAAGAAGCATGCCGCAGCCTACCGCGCGGATCTTCGCCAGAGAGCATTCGCGGTGCGACAGAGATGTCAGGAACTTGTGTTTGGCCCCTCGACATCCAAAGCAGTCACACGTCAACTTCTCCTGCTTCTTTCAACTCAATGAAGGAATGCTCTCCTCTTGGCACGGCACTGGCAATGGCCACAGCAGCAGGAGCCCACCATGTACGCAGCCGCCCTTCTTCTCTCCCTCTCCGCATCCGCCGCTGAAAGAACCCTGGAGCCGATGGACGCCCTGGCTGTTGGAGCCAGCAGCTTCGGTGGCGGAGCCGTCGGCGTCGTGGGGGGCGCCGCAGCCGGTATCGGTGTCGCCAACTTGGTCTGCAGCACAAACGGACACTCGGACGGGGCCATGGGCTGCATCTTCGCAAGCGCGACCATCGGTGGCGCCCTGGGTTTCGGCACCGGGACACTCTTGGCTGGACCCTGGATGGCCGGACGGCGTGGCCTGGACCACCGCCTCGTGCGCAGGCGCACCTGGATTGCACTGGGCGCGGGCTTTGTGTTGACCGCCGCGACCTTGGGAGCCGCCTCCCCCGCCGTGTTGATCGGCGTGCCCCTCGTGGCGGCCTTGGCTGCACGCAAGCCTGAGCGTCTGAGCGTGGCTCCCCTGGTGAGCAGCGAGGTCAAGGGTCTAGCCCTCTCCGGTCACTTCTAAGCGCGAGATGTCGGGCCGATGCTCAGGCAGCCTGCAGGAGGCTCCTGAGCTCGACCTCGGCCAGAGGGCCCGTCAGCCCATGGCCTTGGCCTGTGGCGCAGCCCGCCAGCAACATGTAGTCCCGCTGCTCTTGGGTCTCAATGCCCTCGGCGGTCACACGAATGCCCAAGCTCTGTCCCATGGCAATGAGCCCTCGAATCAGGCGCTGCGCCTGGCCGTCGTGGAGAGAGAGCGCGACGAAGCTCTTGGCGATTTTCAGCGTACTGACCGGAATCTCAAGCAGGTTGGTCAGGGAACTGGATCCGGTTCCAAAGTCGTCCAGGGAGATGCCGATGCCCAGCTCACTGAGCGCGCCGAGTGAGCGGACGCACTCCTTGCGCTGGTGGAAGAGCTCGGACTCGGTGACCTCTACACACAAAGCCTTGCCTGGCAGTCCGTGTGCAACCAGAGCGGTGGCCACGGTCTGCTGAAAGTCCGCGGCTTCTAGTTGACGACCTGAGACATTGACCGAGATGACCATGTCGGATCGGAAGCGCCGCACACCGGCTACAAAGGCCAGTGCTTGCTCCAGGACAAAAGCACCGAGTTCCTCCACGATGCCCAGCTCCACAGCGCGGGGAATGAAGACATCGCAGGGCACATCGCCCAGCTGGGGACTCACCCAACGGCCAAAAGCCTCCAATGCGACCACCTCGTTGCTCTCAAGCTCAACGATGGGCTGGTAGGTCACCGAGACCTCGCCGCGCTCCAAGGCCCCGATGAGCTGAGCGTCCAGCTCCATGAGCACTCGACGCTCTTCAGCCATGGCCACGGTGTGCACCGCAACGCTCGCCCGACCTGCGGCCTTTGCGGCATACATCGCCGTGTCTGCGGCCCGCACCAAGTCCTCGCTGCTGCCTTGCTCCTGGGGCCCAAACCATGCCACGCCGATGCTCACGGTCTGGCGCAGGGTGACCCCCTCCCCAAGCTCATAGGGCTGCTCCAAGAGTGTGGAGAGCTCCTCGGCCATCTCAACGGCAGCTTCCTGATCGACCACATCCCGCAGGATCACCCCGAACTCGTCTCCTCCCAAGCGGCAGACCAGGTCTTTGAGAGGCAGGCGGGCTTGGAGCCGTTCGACAACGCCCTTGAGCAGAGCGTCCCCCACTGCGTGACCATATCGGTCGTTGGTCCACTTGAACTTGTCCAAGTCCAACCAGAGAATGGTGAGTCCAGCCGGCTCGGTGTCCGCGATGAAGCGGTCGAAGAAAGCGCGGTTTTGGGCCCCAGTCAGGCCATCGCTCATCGCCATGCGCTCCAGGCGCAGCTCGATGCGTCTGCGCTCCAGGCCGTAGTCGATGGCGCGCTGCAGATTGGGGGTGTCCAAGCGGGACTTTGGCAGGAAGTCCTGCGCTCCTCCGCGCACAGAGGACAGTCCAACCAGATGCTCTTCCCCATCGCTAAGGACCAAGATGGGTGTCCCCCGAGCCTCCCGCCCGATGCGGCGCACCGTCTCGGTCCCCGAGCAATCCGGCAGCCCCAAGTCCGTGATGATGAGCTGGAATTCCCGCTCATGGAGGCTGAGCACGGCCTCCGCCAAGCTGCGCACCAGGTGAACGTCAAAGTCCCTCTGCGTCTGACGCAGACAGCGAGAGATGATCGCTGCATCGATCGGGTCGTCCTCAATCAACATCACGCAGATCGGAGCGTCATCCTCGAGCCCGGAGGCTGTCCGTGTTTGGCTTCCGCTAGGTTCTCTGACGCGTGTTGGCATACAGGCCCGATCGGCCGCTCCAAGCCAAAACCTTAGCCTTCATGTGCCGCGCAAGGAGGCACTCCGGGAAGCCAGAGGCGTACATGCAGGCCAGGCCCCTGCTCGGCCCAAGCGCGCCCTCCCATCCGATCGGCCAAGGTGGCGACCAAGCTGAGCCCAAGCCCCACATGTTCGGCCCCCTCTGAGGTCAGGCGCTCAAAAGGAAGCATGGCTCTGGAGAGCTGCTGCGGGTCGGTGAGGCCGGTGCCATTGTCCAAGACGCCGACCACCCAGCCACCGTCCAAGGCCTCTGCCGTGAAACGAAGTTCCAGCGCATCGCCCTGGCCAGACCATAGGCGCGCGTTGTCGATGAGCGCAGTGAAGCAGTCCACCAGCGCGTTGGGGTCCGCCAGAACCACGGGCAGATCTTCAAGGCCTTGAACCAAGAGCACACGGCCTTCCAAGGCGGCCTGGGCACAGCTGCGAGTGTCGCAATCTGGGCTGGCCCGCAGCGGCCGGGAGCGAGCGCCGTGTAGCGCGGAGAAGCCCTCCACCATCTCCTTGAGGTTCACGGCTGTGTCGGCCAAAAACCCCAAGATCTTCCTTCGATCCGCCTGCGCCAGGCCGGGTTCCTGAATCATGGCGACCAGCATCTGTATGCGACGCGCTGGGCCCCTCAAGTCGTGGCTCGCCCGACTCAGGAAGTGGGTGAGGAGCTGCTCCTGCTCATCCAGACGGGCCTGGAGGCGCTCAATCTCAGCGGACGAATCGCCTCTCTGTTCTCCCAAAGGACCCACCAAACTGGAGCTACTCTTCCCCGATCTTGATGATCAAGTCAACCGATCCACGGGTGTCCTGGGGCTGACCCTGCAGGGGCACCACCAGCTCCTCACGGATGCACCGAACCACGGCGCGGCTCTCCTGCTTCTTGGGCTCGACCAAGGTCACCGTGTTCTCCAGAGGCCCAAAGCGCAGGTTGAAGTACAGGGCATCGAACTCGGTGACGCCGAACTTCTCTGCGCACATCGTGGCCTTGGCGTTGACCTCGGACTCGACACTTGGAGCGGCCAATCCGGGGGCGTAGGCCTTCCACTCGGTGATCTGAGTGGCGACGTCGTAGGACTCATCGCCATCGGCGGCCATGAGCATGGGGAGAAGCAGAAACATGGGATTCCTCGGACGGAAGTTTAACCGCCACAGTGGGCGGGCAGGGTCAAAACGGTGCGCTCGCCCAGGGCTTACACCTAGGCCGTGGACCATCGCAACGTGTGGGCCGTCTGGCAGGCCGAACCCCATAACCGGCAGCTTCCTTCCACGAAGTGTGTTGGAAGGCGGAACCCCCTGTGCCGTTGGGTAGTCTGTACTCAAGGCAAGGAGAGAACATGGGCGCACGCAGAACCCCAGGCCTACTCACCGCAGCCATCGCCATGGCCATGCTGAGCGCGAGCGCTCTCGCAGCCGAGGTCATCGAATCCGACTTGCTGCTCGAGGGCTTGACCATCTCCTTTGGTCACTCCGGCATGGCCCAGGACTACACCCGGGGAAAGGAGCTGCTGGAGCAAGCCTGCCTGGACGGCTCAAGCGCCGCCTGTGGGAGCTGGAGCTGGCGCCGACCTGAAGGCCCAGAGCCCTCCGCCGTGGTGGCCCACTTTGAGCCGGCCTGCCGGGACGGCGACCCCGTCGCCTGCCTACCCGCTGCCTGGGTGCTCTTGGATCCAGCATACGAGACCCCCAACGCGGCCTTGGGACAAGAGCTGCTCCAAGCCTCCTGTGATCTGGGCCTGCCCGAAGGCTGCGCGGAGCTGGCGATGGCCGGCCTGCGAGGCGCGATCCCCATGGATCGCCTGACCTCGATGGAGCTTCTCTCCTCTGCCTGTACAGACGGATCCGGCACGGCCTGCGCAGCACTGGCCCAAGAGGACCCCAGCGCCTCCGTCGAGCTCGCAGATCGCGCCTGCTCCCTGGACAGCCTCTGGGGCTGCGCGATGTTGGCCGAAGCGGACATTCAGTCCAGCCGAACGGAGAAGGGCTTGGCCCTGCACCAGATGGCCTGTGAGGACGGCTACCTGGGGAGCTGCTTGGCCTTGGGCCAACGCTACTCCAAGGGAGACGGCGTCGCCGCGGACCCAAAGCAGGCCCTGCGCATCTTTGAGCGAAGCTGCCAATGGGGCGACTCCCAGGGCTGCGAGGAGGCCGGCGCGATGCTCTTGGCCGGCACCTCGGTCCCGGCGGACCCCACGGCTGCATGGGGCCTGATTCAGGAGGGCTGCACCCTAGGAGATTTGGCCCAGTGCAGGCGTGTGGTCGCCTACGGGCCCCCCTTCGCCTTGAGCGAGGGCGCCTTTGAAGAGGTCGCCGCAACCTTGACCCGAAGCTGTCTGCAAGCGGACGACCAGGCCTGCGGCAGCCTTGGCTTGGCCAATGTCCTGGGCGCTGGCGTGCCACAAGACATCGCATGGGGGCTGGACGTATTGGAGCGCAGCTGCACGGCAGGCGACCCCCACAGCTGCCAAGATCTTGGGAAGATCCACGCCTTTGGGGCTGGGGTCGACGCCGACAAGGGCACCTCACGTCGCTACTACCAGCAAGCCTGCCAGGCGGGTCTGGAAGAGAGCTGCCAAGCCTTGCCCAAGAGGATGCGCCCCGACGTGGCAGTGGACCCTTCAAGGGGCTAGAAGCGCCTCCTGTGAGTCAGGAGTCCAAACATGAGCGTCCGCATCCATACCGGCACCGAGATCGAAGCCATGCGCCGGGCAGGCCGCCTGGCCGGTGAGCTGATCTGCGCAGTGGGCGAGATCATCAAGCCCGGCGTGTCCACGCTGGAGATCGACGCCCTCGTCGACAAGATGACCACGGAACGCCACGGCATCTCAGCCCCCTACGGCTACGGCGGCGGCGGCCGGCGGCCTGCCTTCCCCGGTCACTGCTGCACCTCCGTCAACGAGGTGGTCTGCCACGGCATCCCCACCGAGCGCGTCCTGGTCGACGGCGACATCGTCAACGTGGACGTGACCCCCATCCTGCCCAAGAAGAACGGTTGGCACGGGGACACCAGCGTGACCTTCTACGTGGGCGAGCCCAGCGCAGCGGTCAAGCACGTGGTCGAGGTGGCCCGTCAGGCCCTGGAGATCGGCTTGGCTCAGATCAAGCCCGGTGGCTACACCAGCGACATTGGTGCCGCCATTCAGGACTTCGCCGAGCAGCAGAACTGCAGCGTGGTCCGGGACTACACCGGTCATGGCGTGGGCCAGGTCTTCCACACCTCCCCCACCATTCACCACCACCGCACGCCCCGCGGCGTGAAGCTGCGCAAGGGCATGATCTTCACCGTGGAGCCCATGATCAACCTGGGCACCCACGAAGTGGATCACCTGGACGACCACTGGACCGTGGTCACGGCCGATGGCTCCCTCACGGCGCAGTTCGAGCACACCATCGTGGTCACCAAGCGCGGCTGCGAGGTGCTCACCCGCCGCCCCGGACTGGTCAAGGGCTGTGAAGACGTGCCCTGGGCCAAGCTGGGTCCTCTGGGCAGCTTCCCCTTCGCCTGAGACGGGCTCCTAGAAGGGCGGCGCGGGCAGCATCGCTGCCCCAGCCCAGTCTGTCAGGCGCTCGGCAGGGACGGAGACCGCGGCCGGCTCAAAGCTGCCGCCGATGGCCACCCATTCGCTGCGCCGGTCCCCAAAGTCAGGACTCCACTGGCCCTGAATGCGGGCCAAATGGGCCGCATCCTTGGGCCAGTGGCTGTGTTTGGTGTCCACCCACCAGGTTCCCGCTCGGCCTGCCCGGATCTCCGGTTGGCCCGCGGTGCCGCAGATCGAGATGCGCAGCACGGCGCTGGGCTCTCGAAGGCTCCAGCACAGGCCAACCAAGCGCAGTCCCTCAAAGCCCAACTCAGGCAGCTTCTCTAGGTCTACTGGGCCCTGAGAGGCGAATCGCCGGGCGCCGGAGACGGACTCCCCGCGCAGAACCCTCTCCCATGTGGCCATGGAGCGCCGGTGTTGCCCACGGGGAGTGGCCTGTGCCCAGGCATCCAGGTCCATCACTGGAGCCGAGGTGAGCTGTCGGGCCAACTCGGCCTGGGCGCCAGAGAGGCAGAGCACCCGGTCGGCGTGTTCGATCTGCTCAGCGCAGCGCAGGCTCATTGGCCCCGGAGGCAGCAGCGCAATGGCCTCGTCGGCGGGGGCGATGCTGGGCAGGCGGGCGGTGGGGGGATGGGCCAGGAACGCGCCCTCCCCTGGCGCAGTGGAGAGCTCCTGCTTCGTCCCCAGAGCAAAGGCGCGGAGGCTGTCCAGGTCCGGCGCGAGCAGGTGGTGAATCATGAGAGGTGGAGCATGGGGCAACGCACGGTCTGAACCCTCAGGTTGGCGGGGAGTGCGGGCAGAGAGCGCAGCTCAGGCAGGTCTACCAAGCTCAGGCGCTCCAGACGCTCAGGCAGAGCTTCCACGCTCTGCAGCGCGCGGCATTGCTCTACGCGCAGCTCGGTGAGCAGCGGCAAGCCCAAGTCTCCAAGGCTCGCATGGGCCGCTCCGTAGAGGTGCAGCGTCACCAAGTTGGGGTGCTCCAGGGTCAGGTCACCAGGCAGATCCAGGCGCAGGGAACGCAGACTTTGGGGCAAGGAAGGGATGGGGTGCCGGGACAAGCTGAGCCGCAGCTCCACCAGCGAGGTCATGGCGTGCAAGACGGCGAAGTTTGGCGCCCAGTCCAGCTCCGCCCGCATGGCCACGCTCTGAAGCTGCTCCAGGGGCGGCCAGTCGCCCATCAGCGCGAGCACACCACTCAGACGCCAGGAGGACTTGAGGGCCTTGCCTTGGAGGGCCAGTACGCCGTCTTGCACGGAGAGCTGCGCGAGCACCGCCTGTCCCTCCACAGCGGTCAGGGAGGCGGCCACCGCACCGCTGGCCTGCTCGGAGGAGGCCAGGAGCAGATCGGCCAACAGTCCCGAAGGCCTCACTCGGGGTCCACCGCGAAGCGCTCGGGATTCGCCACCGCGCTGGCCATCACCGAGGCGAACATCGGATGGAAGACCCGGGCCATTCGAGCCCGGTCGTCGGGAGCCAAGGGACCACCACGACGCAAGTGGAGCACGGCGTCCTCCAGGCCCAAGAACAGGGTCCAATAGACCAGGGGGTCGAGCAGCGGCCCGCTGGCCGAGGCCACGGCTCTGCGCGTGAGCAGCACCAGCGACTCCATCACCTGCTTGCGGTGTGGCCAGAGGCGGGACTCGGGGTCCATGGCTTCGGACTGAAGCACACCGAGCAGGCGCCCACCGCGCTGCTGGAAGTCCAAGTAGGCGTCCACAGGGGCACGCAGCCGCTCCGCGTTGCTGTCCGCAGCGCGAACCGCAGCCTCGATCTCCATGGCCAGGTTCGCCGTATTGAGCTGGTACAGGCTCAGCACCACGTCGTCCTTGTCCCGGAAGTACTGGTAGAAGGTGCGGCGGGAGACCCCGGCACCCTTGACCATGTCCTGGACCGTCGCGCTGCGAATGCCGCTGCGCGCGATGACCTTGGCGGCGCCTTCCAAGATCTTGGCGCGGGTTGGCATGCTGGGATCGATGTGGTGCCTATAGCCCCCGGATCACGATCCGCGCCTCAACTGTAGGCTTTCCCTACACATTGTGTGCATTCATGCCGATGGGCCATTTCAAGCCTGTTTGAGGAGACTCAAAAAAGGGTTTGACTGAAAAAAATGCACAGTGTGTATACTGCTCTTGCTTGGCGTCCTCACCACGAAACGACGCTCCAAGCCCCCGGCCAACGGAGTTGCCCAATGCGTCATGGAATTGCTTTTGCCACCCTCTCGGGACTGCTGATCAGCTGCACGCCCACCGCCCTTGAGAAGCAGGAGATCGACCCCGCATTCTCCGAGGCCGCCCGCCAGTCGGATGTCCCCAGGGACCTGCTGGTGGCCATCGCCTACTCCCAGAGCCGCCTAGACGACCGCGGTGGCGAGCTGGCCGAAGACGGCAGCGCAGGCGTGATGGGCCTGCCCGAGTCCCCCTTGCAGGACGGCCCCTCCCTGAGCCACGCCGCTGAACTCATCGGCCAGAGTCCCGCCGACGTGGCATTGGACTCCCGCCTGAACATCCTGGCGGCGGCCGCTGAGCTGCGCTTCCACGGCGACGTCTGGGAGAACGAGACCGGTCTGGAGCTGAACGACGTGGCTGACTGGGCCGAGATCGTCGGCTGGTACGCCGGCGGAGAGGACGCAGGCATGCAGCGCTCCTACACCCGCGAGGTCATCTCCTGGATCGAGTCCGGACTGGTCGCAGAGACCCCCAACGGGGAGGTCATCGCCATTGAGCCCCGTGAGATCGACGCCCCTTGGCTCAACTTCAAGCCTGTGGCTGGCGCTGGCGGAGACTACAGTGGCAACGCCAACTTTGTGAAGGCGCACTCCAGCAACTACACCAACCAGTCCCGCGGCGCCTCCGACATCGACATGATCGTCGTTCACACCGCCCAGGGCAGCTACTCCGGCACCGCCTACTGGTTCGCTGACTCCCGCGCCAACGCCTCCGCCCACTACGTGATTCGCTCCTCCGATGGCGAAGTCACCCAGATGGTCTACGAAGAGGACAAGGCCTGGCATGGAGGACACGGCACCACCAACAGCCGCAGCGTGGGCATCGAGCTGGAGGGCTACATCGAGAAGCCTTCCACCTACTACACCGACGCCATGTACAGCAGCTTGGCCACCCTCATCGTGGACATCTCCAAGCGCCAGGGTGTGACCCTGGACCGCGACCACATCATCGGTCACAACGAAGTGCCCGGCTGCTCCTACACCGGCGGCGGCGGCGCCAGCTGCCACACCGACCCGGGAAGCGGCTTTGACTGGGACAAGCTGATGTCCAAGGTCAACACCATCAGCGGCGGCAGCTCCTCCGGCTCCGGCGGCGCCTCCAGCGGCAGCACCACGGGCACCGGAACCCTGCTCGGTTTCGTCCGCGAGAACAGCATCTACAGCGGCAACGGAATCTCGGGCGCCACCGTGACCACCAGCACGGGACTGAGCACCACCACCGACTCCAACGGCTTGTACAAGTTCGAAGGCGTCTCGGCCGGCTACCTGACCCTCTCCGTGAGCGCCAGCGGCTACGCCACCGCGAGCGGTGAAGAGGAAGTGCTCGCGAGCAACACCAACTGGGAGAGCATCGCGCTCACCTCCACCGGCGCGCCTTCCGGCATCCCAGCGGGCCTGAGCCCGACTGGCTGGCAGACCGTCTACGGCCCCGACGTCACCATGGACTGGGACGGCGTGAGCGGCGCCTCCTACGAGGTGAAAGTCTACTTCTACAACGGTGGAAACTGGGAGTACTACTACGCCTACAACACCGGCAGCAGCACCGAGAAGAAGTTCTGGCCAGCAGTAGACGACACCTACTACGCCTTCTCCGTGCGGGCCAAGGGTGGCGACGGCAGCTCGGAGTGGTCTGACAAGAGCTACTTCTACTTCAACAATTAGAACAGCGCTCTGCTGTCTTCTTGAAGGGTCTCCTCGGCACTGAGGAGGCCCTTTTCTTCTCTGGGTGTATCGCTCTGGCCGCCGAGCTCAGCTCGAGGCCCAGTCTCCATGGAAGGCGACGGGCAACAGCGGCAAGGGCACCTGAGCGATGGGCCCGGCCTCTACCCGGGCAGCGTCGAAGATGGCCAAGCGGCTCTGCTCGTTCATGGCATCGCTGAGCATGACCAAGAGGTGTCCGGTCTCTGGGCTTGCCCCGGGCACAAAGACAGGCTCCCCGACGAAGACCTGCTCAGGTGCCGTCCAGATCTGCGTCACCGTCTCCTGGGAGCGCAGGTCCACGGACAGGACACTGTCGAAGGGATCGCCGTGTTGCGTGTCCCGGCGGGCCGCGCCGAAGAGCCAGGGCGTCCGCTGACCTTCGTGGGCCGGATTGAAGCGCGGGAAGTCCACCGCATAGGGCCCAAGCTGCCGCCACGTGGCTTGGTCGCTGTCATGGGGAATGGTGATCCGGAACAGGCGCTGAGGCGGGCGCGCGTCGGGCAGGCTGGGGTCCAACTCCTGGTCGGGCCCGCGGTAGCCAAACTCTCCGCCAAAGTCGAAGCGCCCAAAGAGACAGGCGTCCACAATGGTGGCCGTCTCCGTGCAGTGGGCGTTGCCGAAGTGAATGACCGTCGCCGGGCCCGGCAAGGAGACCACGCGAAGCGCCGCCTTTGGGTCACGCGGCGAGAGGTAGAGCACCCCGGGCTTGCTGTGATCGATGTTGATGGCGTCGAAGAACGGCCCCAAGCCCGCAAAGGACTTGGCCAGCTTGCCCAAGTTCAGCCGCATGGGGTTGCCGCCCAGGATGTAGTGCAGCGGGGTCATGGCGAAGTCGTGGGCAAAGATCATCTCCGGCAGCTCGTCCTGCCGACTGAACACCACGTGATCCTCTGAATCCAGCTCACGGAAACGCACCGTGGTCTTGCGGGACTGCGACATGCCCACCAGGACCAGATGGCCGCTGCTGGGGTCCAAACGCATGTGCGCCAAGCTGGCCTCGCCGTCGACCAGACCCTTGAAGGTCTCTGGGCCAAGGGTCTCCAAGCTCTGGGGATCCAGCGCGTGGGGAGAGCCGCCCTCCCACCCCACCAACAAGCGCTCCTGCCACTGGAGCACCGTGGTGTTGGCCACGTTCCGACGCCCCCCCTTTGCCCGGAGATTGGGCAGCATGCCGCCCGGCAAATCGGTCGCCAAGCCGCGGACCTTCACCGAGCCTGCGGCGGCCTCGATCTCGTAGGAGGCGGTGCGAACGAAACGGGCCTTGAGCGCCACGCCTTTCTCGGAGAAGGAGAAGGCCCGTAGGTAGCCGTGTCCGTCGAAGGGGTGCACCGTGCGTCCCCCAATCTGGGTCCAGCCAGGGCCATTAGAGAGAAGCCTTCCCGCATAGAGTTCCGGCGGAATCACCCCCTCGATCTCCGCGTTCGGCACCTGCAGATCCAGGTCCCCTGGCGAGGCCAACATGGCGCGGTTCCAGGACAGAGTGCGGTCAGCGGCGGTCATGTGGAGCTCCGCGAGAGGCGCGCCTGGAGGTGAGCCAAGCTCTGGTTCAGGGCCTGCACACCCTGGGCGTCAAGACCGGCGAAGAGCTCCCTGTCCATGGCGTCGATCAAGTCCAGGCCTGGGCCCAGGTTGGCCTCTTGATTCACCCGAACCAGGCGCGCTCGGGGGTCTTTCGGGTCCGGGACCCGGGTGATCAAGCCCAGCTCCTCCAGGCGCTTGACGGCGACGCTCACAGTCGGAGGACGAACCCCCAGGCGGGCTGCCAGCTCGGATTGACGCAAGCCATCGGGGGCCGCGCTGACCTCGCCGATGAGACGAAAGCCAGCCACGCTCAAGCCCATCGGGGCCAAGGCTGCCGCCAAGCGGGCTTCCAGCGCCAAGCTCAAGGCCCAGAGCGTGAGGGTCGGAGATTGAATCGGTACAGCCACAGCCGACCTCCACGGGAAACTAGTAATTAGTTAGTCTAACTATTTAATCCGTGCAAGCACTTCAGCCGACCTCCACATCCTCCAGGTCCCGCATCAGGACCTTGAGCCAGCGCTCCGCCATCTCCTTGGGCAGCTCGTAGCTCTCCAGCTTTCCGGCCGTGGTGTAGATCTCCAGGCGGGTCGTGCCGTGGACCCCGTTCTTGATGATGCGAATCGGTTTGACCCGGTTGATCTCTTGGGGTGCGGTGCTGATCTGGTGGTAGAGCTTGTGGCTCTCCAGGCCGCGCACGCCGTTGAAGGTGATGATGGCCCCAACAAAGCCGATCAAACCGCCCAGGCCGTAGAGCACCACCTGGAGGTCGTCGCTGCGGCCCGTCACAAAGACCGCCGAGAGCACCGCAGTAGCCACCCCGACCGCGATGATGATGGGGCCGATCTTCTTGGACTGGGCCTTGCCCTTCAGGATGTCGTCTCGGATCTCTTGAAACACGATTCACTCCTCTCGTTGTGGGCAGAACGGGCGCATCGGCTCATCCTTACACGCAACGTGAACTTGATTCACCGAATCAAGCCCAAGCGCTTGGCGTGACCCAAGAGGCGCTTGTGGATCTCTGGGATCTCGCCGCGCCGGTCCCACTCCGGCATGTTCTTGGCCACCCAGGCCTCCAACTCTGGCTGTCCCCCGGGAGTGGAGAAGGCTCTGGCCGAGACCTTTACGCCTGGGCGGTCGTCCTTCTTCGGGAGCTTGATCTCCTTCTCGCCGGCGTCCTGCGCAAAGCCGCTGACGTCGTAGTAGCACTCCTCTCCAACGGACTCCTCAGGCACCTCGAAGGGCGGCAACTCCACCGGCTCCAAGGGGATTCCGCTGGCCATGCGCTCGGTGTCCAGGGCCTCTCCGATGGAGTTGACCCCGGCGATGCGCGCGTTCCAAGGCTCGATGCCGAAGCGCTCGCAGACGTACTTGAGGATGCTGGCGTGGTCGTAGACGGTGGGGTCCACGCCTTGCTTGACCCACGGGCCGATGATCAGGGCCGGGACGCGGAAGCCCAGCTGCTCAAAGCCTTCATAGTCGTCGGGCACTTGGGGGGGCGGGACGTGGTCGTAGAAGCCGCCGTGCTCGTCGTAGTTGATGATGAAGAGGGTGCGCTCCCAAAGAGGCGACTGGGCCAAGGCCTCGTAGATGGAGGCGATGAAGAGCTGGCCGAGCCCCACGTGGTGCGGTGGGTGGTCATCGTTGTAGGTAAAGCCCGGGTCGATCCAGGTGAACGCCGGCAAGCGCCCAGCCTCGCACGCCGCGAAGAACTCCTCGACGTAGCCAATGCGCGGCGCATCCCAGGTGTCTTTGAGCAGGCCCAGAAAGGGCGCGTCGGTGTAGTAGTAGCGCCAGTCGACCCCCACGCTGTCCAGGGCCTTGTAGACGTTCATCTGGTCGTAGCCATCGGGATGAAAGTCGTTGGTCTGTATGCCCTTGGAGGTGCCGCTGTGCCCGTAGATCCGGTTGGGCCAGGTGCTGCTCATCACCGAGCAGAAGTAGCGGTCGGGCACGCAGAAGTGGCTGGCCAGAGCGTAGTGAACCGGCAGGTCCTCGGCGGTGTAGTAGCCCATGGCTTCGCGGCCGATCTCATAGCCATGGTTGTCCTCGTGCTTGGCCACGAAGCGGTCGTTGGCGCCCTCGTTGAACTGCTCGTGGCTGGAGCGCCAAGAGTGGGGCGGATCCTCCTGACAGGAGACATCCAGACGGAAGACCGTAACGGTCTCCCCCAGCTCACTGGGGTTGCTCTCGGTGCCGACGAGGCCATCGATCTCGTCTCGGCCCTCCACCAGTGTGAGCGCCCCCAGGAAATGGTCAAAGCTGCGGTTCTCCATCATGAGCACCACGACGTGGTCGATCTGCCCAGGCCCCACGCCGCTGTCTTGCTCTCCGGGTCTACACCCGGGCAAGGTCGCTGCGCCGAGCGCGGCGGCGGCCCCTGACTTGAGCAGGTCTCTGCGGTCGATGGCCATGGGGCCTCCTTTGCCGGAAGACTACCGCGATGCCGCCAGAGGTAGAAAGGACGTATGACGACCCCACAAATGCAGGCCCTGCTGCTCCTTGGCGGCGCCGCCCTGCTCGCAGGCCTGTGGGCTGCGCTCTCTCTGCAGCCCATCGCGTGGATGTGCTTGGATCTGTACCCCACCTGGATCGCCGCGCAGGTCACAGCACAGGGCCTCCCCGAGGCGGCCTACAACGCCGGGGTTTGGACCGGCGAGGGCTACCACCCGGCCTGGATCGCAGCAATGGAGGCGGCGGCTCTGCCCACCAACGCCGGAACCAGCTTTCACTACGGGCCCAGCTACCTCTGGGTGACCTGGCCCCTCACACGCCTGCTCAGCCTGCCGCAGCTCTCAGTGCTCTTCTTCGCCTGCAACGCGCTCTCCGTCTCCTACCTGGGCCTGGAGCTGGGACGCCCTCTGGGCTGGACGCGAGCGTGGCTGCGCATCCTGCCGGTGCTCCTGCTCGGCCTGAGCTTCCCCATGCTCTACGCGGTGGAGCTGGGCCAGAACGTGCCCATCACATTGGCCCTGGCCTGGGCCGGCGCGCGGGCCCTGGGTCCTGGAGAGAAGCCCTGGCTGGGCATCGCTCTCTGGGTGTTGGCCAGCCTGTTTAAACCGTGGTTTGTGCTAGCCTTTGCCTTGCTGCTTTTGGCCAAGCGCTGGAAGGAGTTCGCGGTGGGCGCCGGGGCGTGGGCCCTGCTCTCTGTCCTACTCCCCAAGGTGCTGAGCCCCGAGCTGGCCACGGGCTACAGCCAGGTCAGCCAGGCCTTGCTGACCACCACCGTGGTCCCCCAGAACAACATCTCCTTTCGCAGCCACGTGCTGCGCTTGGGCGACTCGGACTGGGTGAGCATGGTGAGCAACTGGCAGCCGGTGCAGATCCCTCCCCAATCCCTGCAGCTGGAGCTCTACGCCCTGCTGGCCATGGGCCTGGGCATCTTGGTCTGGGGGCTCGTCCGGCCTCGGGCGTGGATGGATTTGGTGCGTGTGGGCCTGGTGGCCATGCTCCTGCCCCTGGGCATCGTCTGGACGCACTACCTGATCTTCTGCTTCCCCCTCGTTGCGGCTCTGATTGCCGATGAGCGCGCCCCCCTGCGCTGGGTCGGAATCGCGCTTGCGACCTACTTCATCGCGATGTGGCCACACGCTCTCCAGGACCCCATCCACGCCTTCCGCTGGACGGCCATTGAGGCCTTCGCCGTGGCCTCCCCCACCTGGGGCGCTCTGCGGGCCGCGCTACCCTTCGCGCTCATGTCTCTTGCCTTGTTGCTCTTTGCCGCCACCCGCCCCACGGAGACTGAATGACCCCTGTCTCTTATACACATCTCCGAGCCCACGAGACGCTACGCT